>Ga0183101_1000060_pt13 | contig 42773 bp, 58 predicted proteins | sample Biomet3_FD_127790 | JGI IMG/M metagenome (GOLD analysis project Ga0183101, IMG submission 127790) | Microbial communities from bioreactor (seeded with sewage sludge) at LBNL, California, USA - Biofuel metagenome 3 | ecosystem: Engineered > Bioreactor > Anaerobic > Unclassified ... | reverse complement strand
GAAAGGCGGCGGCCGCCGCTGCGCTGATGGGAAGGCCCGCTGCCCCCTCGCGCCGCGGGGCGGCGGTGAACTTGGCGTTTGCGCCCGCGGGACGCTATCCCGCGTTGGAAAGCCGCCAGCGCAGGCCCGAATACCGTCTGGCCCGGCGGTCGTTTTCCGCCATGGCCCGCACCGCCGCGTCGTCGCCCACCACGATCAGCAGTTCCCGCGCCCGGGTCAGGGCCGTATAGAGCACGCCCCGCACCATCAGGGAGGGCGCCGCCGGCTCCGCCGCCAGCACCACGCAGCGGTACTCGCTGCCCTGCGCCTTATGGACCGTCTGCGCATACGCAAGGTCCAGTTCTCCCAGCATCTCCACGCTGTAAGTGGCCGTTCGGTCCTCAAAGCTGACCGTCAGCCACTCGCGGCTCGGATCGATCTGCACGATTTTGCCCACGTCGCCGTTGAACACGCCGGTGCCCGCCGTTCCGTCCGGCCTTTCCCACACCACGTCGTAATCGTTTTTTGTCTGCATGATGCGGTCGCCCTCCCGAAAGAGCCTGTCCTGCCAGGAGAGCTCCGGCCTGTCCGGTTTGCGGGGATTCAGAGCCTCCTGCAAGAGCCGGTTGAGCCGTTCGGTGCCGGTGGGGCCCCGGCGGGTGGGGGTCAGGACCTGGATCTGGTCCGCCGGCACGCCCATTTTTTCCGGCAGACGGGAGGAGCACAGCTCCACCACCGTGGAGGCGGCCCGCTCCGGGTCCCGGCGGCAGAGGAAGAAAAAGTCGTTCTGGTCGTTTTGCAGCCGGGGCGGCTGTCCCAGATTGACCGCGTGGGCGTTGCGGATGATGGCGGACTGCTCCGCCTGACGGAACACCTCCCGCAGCACCACCGTCTCCACCCGGCCGCTGCGGATGAGATCGGAAAACACGTTGCCCGCGCCTACGGAGGGAAGCTGGTCCGCATCACCCACCATCACGAGGCGGGTGCCGGGCCGCAGCGCCCGCAGCAGCGCCGCGAACAGCGGCAGATCCACCATGGACATCTCGTCCACGATCACCGCGTCCGCCTCCAGCGGCTCTTTTTCCGTCTTGGTAAACAGGACCTCCCGGGTGGTCTCGCTCCGGCTCATGCCCAGCAGGCGGTGGACCGTCTGGGCCTCCATGCCGCAAAGCTCGCTCATACGCTGGGCTGCCCTGCCCGTGGGAGCCGAGAGCACCACGTCCAGCCCCATCTTCCGAAAGAGGGCCAGAATCCCCCGTACAGTGGTGGTCTTGCCGGTGCCGGGCCCGCCGGTCAGCAGCAGGACGCCGCTGGACGCCGCCTTTTCAACGGCCGCCCGCTGCTGGGGCGCATAGGTGATCCCCTGCTCCCGCTGGATCTCCGCCACGGCCGCCGGCGCCTGACGGCTGTGGTCCGCGTCCACTGCCAAAAGCCCGATCAGTTTGGTGCAGGCGTACTGCTCCGCCTCCCACAGCCGGCGCAGGTAACACCCGTCCACGCCCGCCACCTGCTGACAGACCAGCGCGCCGCGGGCCGTCAGGTCGTCGATGGCGCGCTCCACCGGTTCCGCGCCGCAGCCCAGCATCTGGGCGGTGGCCGCCGTCAGCTTCTCCCGCGGCAAAAAGACGTGGCCGTTGCCCTCGTTGTGGCTCAGCTCAAACGTGACCGCCGCCTGAAGGCGGCAGTCGCTGTCCTCGGAAAAGCCGAGACTCATGGCGATCTCGTCGGTGGTGGAAAAATCCACACCGCTCTCGTCGTCCGACAATAGGTACGGATTTTCCCGCAGCGCCTCCAGAGCGCCGTCTCCAAACCGTTCCCGCAGCCGCACCGCCAAAACGGGGGGCAGCTCGTACTGGGCGAGGAAAGCCATCAGACGCCGCAGGCCCATGTGCCGGCGGAACTCGCCCGCGATCTCCATCGCCTTTTTCTCCGTCATGCCCTTCAGTCCCGTCAGGCGCTGAGGCTCCCGCTCCAGAATGTCCAGCGTGTCGGGACCGAATTTTTCCACGATGCGCCGGGCGGTGGCGGGTCCGATCCCCTTGCAGATGCCGGAGGCGAGATAGGTCTCGATTTCCTCCTCCGTCTCCGGCAGGCACCGCTCCACCTCCTGCGCCCGAAGCTGTTCGCCGTGCTGGGGGTGGGTCTCCCACACTCCGTCCACGCTCAGCCGCTCCCCCGGCGCGGCGCAGGGGATGCAGCCCACCACTGTGACCAGCTCCCCCTCGTCCGTCACCAGCCGGAGCACCGTATAGCCGTTCTCCGGATTTTGAAAGATCAGGCTATGTACAGTTCCCTCTTTTGTACAGAGTTCTTCCATGTTCCGCTCCCACCAAATTATTTTACGCCCAGCTCCGCTCCGCCGCGCACTTCCACATTCCGGTAGCGCAGGCAGAAATACTCCGCCTGCTCCCGGCTCTCCGGGGTCAGCCCGCAGTCCGCCAGAATGATCCTGGCGCCGGGCAGACTCCGCCGGACGCGCAGCAGATCCCGCAGGTCCGCCTCCATGGCGGGCGCGTCGTCCCGCACGGGAAGCACCAGCAGCACCGAAGGATTTTGGCATTTGCCGCAGCTCAAAAAGGCGCCGGCCGCCAGCCAGACGCAGGACGCCAGCCCCATGGCGGAGAAGAACGCGATCAGTCCGTCCTCCAGCAGTTCCATACACGTCACCTCAAAACCAGTGTATGCCGGGGAGCCTGTCCGGGGTCCGGTTAAAAAGTGAAGGCGCGCTGCGGTTTTTTTACCGTGTTGCCCCCAGCTGCTCCAAAATGGCCTCCTCCCGGGCACGCATCTGCCGCTTCTGAGGCCCGTCGTCCATGTGATCGTATCCCAGCAGGTGCAGCACGGAGTGGACCACAAGATAGGAGAGCTCCCTCCGGTTGGAGTGACCGTACTCCCTCGCCTGGGCGCGGACGTGCTCCATGGAGATCACCATATCGCCCAGCGGCGTCAGCCCCGTGGCGGGGTCGGCGTCTTCCCGGGTGATCGGGGGTCTGCCCGGCTGATAGGAAAACATGGGAAACGAGAGAACGTCCGTGGCCCGATCCACCTGCCGCATCTCCCGGTTGAGCCGGTGAATGCCCGCGTCGTCCGTCAGCAGCACATCGATCTCGCAGGGGACGGCGACGCCTTCGGCCGCCAGCGCGGTTTTGACGGTTTTGCGGATCAGGGCCGCGTTCTGTTCGCATCCCGCGCCGGGAATGTCCGCCGTGACCGTGATGTGATGGGTCTTATACATGGTGCGCCGCCTCCTTTTTCTTTCCGCCGCTGCGCTCCTTTTCGTATTCCTCGTAGGCCCGGACAATACGCTGCACCATCACATGGCGCACCACGTCCGCGTCGGTGAGCTGGCAGATGCCGATGCCCTCCACGTCCCGCAGAACGCGCATGGCCTCCTTGAGCCCGGAGAGCTTCCCGTCCGGCAGGTCGATCTGGGTCACGTCTCCGGTGATAACGATTTTGGAGCCGAAGCCCATGCGGGTGAGAAACATCTTCATCTGTTCCCGGGAGGTGTTCTGCGCCTCGTCCAGAATGATAAAGCTGTCGTCCAGTGTCCGCCCGCGCATATAGGCCAGGGGCGCCACCTCGATATTGCCCCGCTCCAGATATTTCTGATAGGTCTCCGCCCCCAGCATATCGAACAGGGCGTCGTACAGCGGGCGCAGATACGGGTCCACCTTGCTCTGAAGATCCCCCGGCAAAAAGCCCAGCCGCTCGCCGGCCTCCACCGCGGGACGGGTCAGGATGATGCGGTTGACCTGCTTGTCCCGGAACGCGGAGACGGCTGCGGCCACGGCCAGATAGGTCTTGCCGGTGCCCGCCGGGCCCACGCCGACGGTGACGGTGTTGCTCAGAACGGATTTGATATATTCTTTCTGCCCGATGGTCTTGGGCTTCACCGGGCGGCCCTTGGCGGTGATGCACAGCACATCCTGCGTCAGCTGGTCGATCTGCTCCTCTTTCCCGGCCCGCACAAGGCCGATCACGTAGCGCACGTTCTGCTCCCCAATGGGCTCGCCCTTGGAGGAGAGCGTCAGCAGCGCCTGGATGGCCTTGCACGCCAGCATGGTGTCCTCCGCCTCGCCGTCCACTCGCAGTTCGCCGTCCCGGTTCACCACCGTCACGGAAAATTCCTGCTCCAAAAGCCGGATGTTCTCGTCAAAGGAGCCAAAAAGATTCACCGCCTGCTCCAGCCGCTCGATGCTGATTCTCTGTTCCAACCGTACCACTCCTATTTTGCGGACGGGGCGCCCGCGCCGCCGTCTGAATCTTTGGTGTCCACATAGACCGGCGAGGAAACGCCGATCTGCTCCCGGCACTCCGCCGTCAGCGTGACCTCCAGAACATCGCCCTGCCGTCGGACCGAACAGAGAGTGGAGGAAACCGTTCCCTCCCGCTCCACCAGCGCGGCGAGGTATTCCTTCAAAAGCGCCTCGCCGTCCTTTTGCGCCTCCGCCGGGGAACGCTCCGCGGGGGAGACTGTATAGGGGCGGCAGACCTCCTCCGCCATCGTCACGGGCAGCGGCACTCCGAAAAAGCTCAGGTGTGTCCTTGTGGCTATCTTATCATAGTTTTCCCCGGAGTGGCTACTGTTTCCGTATAAATTTATGCGATGTGTGCCAAAAATCAGGGCAAATCGCTTCTGTTCCCGCTGCGCATAGACCTTTTTCTCCACCCGCAGGGGCATTTGGGCCGTGAGGCGGTACCAGGTGCGGGCCCAGACCTCCCCCATGCCCGCCGTCACTTGCGCGCCGAAAGTGTCCGTATCCCGCACGCCGGAAATGAGAATTTGGCCCTTTTCCACCGAATTTCCCGGAAGAACGCACTTTTCTCCCTCCAGCGCCCGGACCTGTACCACCAGACCGTCCCGGCGCGCCACCAGATTGGACGGCGTCCGCCGGTCCGCCAGTTCCGGCTTGGGGACCCGCTCCCGCACCTGCACCTGCGCCTGGCAGCCGGAGACGTTCACCGTGATCCAGGAGAGCTGGGGGATCTCCAGCAGCACATGATTGCGCAGATCCTCCGCGTCCACGGAAAAGCCGAAGGTCCCGATGGTGATGCCGTTTTCCTGAAGCGCCCGCAAAATCTCCTCGTCCGTGACAGAGGTGTTGCCCTCGATGGTGAAGTCCCAGATAAAAAAGGAACCGAAAAACAGCGCCGCGGCGCACGCCGCAGCTCCGGCCAGCAGGACATAGCGCCGGCGGAAGCGGCCCAGAAAGAACGGAACGCCCGCCCTACGTTCGGCCGTCAGCGTGCAGTCCAGATTTTTCGCGGCCTGCCGCAGAGCGTACCAGTCCCGGCGGGACATCTCGCAGGTAAACTCGGTGGGTGAGATCCAGCAGACATCCCAAAAGGACAGTCCCCTGGCGCCGCACAGGTTCATTACCCGCTCCGGAAAGCCGGACACCGCCCGGACGCGCACCTGCCCCTGAAGCCGGTTGACTAATTTTTGGAGCATACGGACCTCCTTTTGCCGCGTCTGCGGCCGAGAGTGCTGAAAAAGGCCCGCGGCCTTTTCCGACAGGCGAATGCAGTCCGCGCGTGCGGAATTTTCCCGGCGCGCACGCCGCCGGGAAAGCGGAACTTCCCTTTTACCTGTGTCTCCGGCCGCGGACGCTGCGAAGAGATTCGGCACGCCGCGGCGCGTCCGGGGCTATTTTACCCATTCCACCGCTTCAATGATCCCCCCGATGCGAAGTTCCTCCTCCGTCATGGCGGTCAGAGTCAGTCCTCCGCCCCGGACCCGCAGAACGCCGTTGGCGGTATTGATGTCGATGCACGTCTCGCTGTAAGAGAGAATTCCCTCGTGGTGCTCAAGAAAAAGCTGACGGCTGCCCACCATCTCCAGGTGCGGCAGTCCCGCCACAACATCCGCCGGCAGGTCGAACAGCTCCGCCACGGCGGCCAGTACGCTCTCGTCCCGCCCGGATTTCCGGTTCCACTCCATATGGCAGCGATTCCTCCTTTGCGCCGCCCTGCCCGCCGCTCCGCTTCTCAGGGAGGCGCCGCGGGGCCGGGGGAGTTTCTCACGGGCAAACCATATGCGCCGCGGGGTGAAAACTTGCGTGTCCCGCATGGATGGCGGCGGCGGCGCATACATTCAAGCGGGTGATGCGATATGAAACTGCGCTGGCAGCCGCCGGTGATTCTTCTTTTGGTCACGGGACTTTTTTGGATGCTGCTGGACGCCGCCGAGATCCGGGCGGCGGTCCTGGAGGGGCTGGGGCTGTGCGCCCGCTCCGTGATCCCCGCGCTCTTCCCCTTTCTGGTGCTCTCCTCGCTGCTGATCTCCCTGGGCTTCGGCGAATGGATTGCCGGAGCGCTGGAAGGGCTGATGGAACCGCTGTACGGCATCAGCGGTGCGGGGGCCTCGGCGCTGATCCTGGGGCTGATCGGCGGCTATCCCGTGGGGGCGCGCACCACCGCGGAGCTCTATGAAAACGGTCTTTTGACCCGGGACGAGGCGGAACGGCTGCTGATCTTCTGCAACAACTCCAACCCCGCGTTTCTCATCAACGTGCTGGGACTTGGGGTGTTTCGGAGCGTCCGGACCGGTGTTTGGCTGTGGCTCATCCACATTTTCTCCGCTCTGCTCTCCGGTCTGCTGCTGGGCCGGCCAGGCAGGCGGAGCCGGGCAGGTCCCCGCCCTGCGCCGCCCGTGCGCCGCTCCCGCTCCGTCCGGCTCTCCTCCGCCTTCGTGGCCGCTGTGCAGTCGGCGCTGGCCGCCATTTTGAGCATCTGCGCCTTCGTAGTGTTTTTCTACGTGCTGGCTCTGCCGCTGCGGGCGCTTCCCGGCTGCCACGGCGCGCTCGCGACCGGACTTCTGGAGCTCTTTTCCGCCGTCCCCCTGCTCAGCTCCGACCGCGCGGGCTTCCTTCTGGCCGCGGGTCTGTCCGGCTGGGGCGGTCTGTCCGTTTTGTGCCAGACGCTGGCGGTGCTCTCCGGCAGCGACCTCTCCGCCCGCCGCTGCGCGCTGGGAAAGGCCGCGCAGGGCCTGCTCTCTGCCGCCCTCGCGCTGGCCCTGGCGGGATATGTCCTGCCGTGAAGCGCAAGAAATCCCCTCCGTCGTCGTTTTTTCGACAACGGAGGGGATTCTTTTGCCTTTTTTCAACGCGGAGGACTCATCATTTCAGGGAAGAGTACCCAAAGCTGTTCACCACGGCGTCCAGCGGGATTCCCTGCTTGCAGAGCGGGCACTCGTGGGGCGCGTAGTCGGCGTAGTCCGGCAGGTCGGAAAGATCGAACAGCGAGGACACCCGCACCCCGTCGTCCTCCTTGAGCGAGCTGTAAATCGCGGCGATGCCCGCCACGCGGCCGCCGTAATACCGGACGCTCTCCATGCTCCGCGCCGCCGTCTTTCCGGTGGTCAGGGACGCCATCAAAATAAGGACGTTTTTCCCCTCGATCATAAAGCGGGCGTTATCGCGGAAGATGATCTTGGCGTTACCGTCCATCTCCGCCCGGAGGATATAGATGTCCCGGCCCTCGTTGATGGAGCGGAACCCGGACTGCGTCAGCTGCCGGGCAAGGCAGGTGCCGATCACCCGGGTGCCGTCCAGGCAGAGGATCGTGTCCACCATCGTTCCGCTCAGGCTGCGTTCAGCCAGTTGCTGGGCGACGGCGGAGGCCTCGTTCAGGCTGGCCTTCTGGCGCGTCACGTCGATGAAGTAGTTGATGTGGCTGTGGCTGGTGGCGAAATGCCCCCGCGCCACATTCAGCGTCACATCTCCCACACAGACCGGAAGCTTGAAAAATTTTGGTTCCATAGCAGTCCCCTTTCTTCCCTGTCCGCCTTACCGCTGGCCCTTGTCGTAGGGGATGCCTTCCGCCTTGGGCGCCAGGGACTTCCCGGAGGTGAAGGCCAGCACGACCAGAGAGATGATATACGGCAGCATATTGTAAACACCGCTGGGAATATGCAGGGCAACGAGGAAATCAAAACCGGTATACACGTTGGACAGCGCCCGGAACATTCCGAACAGCAGTCCCGCCATGGCGATCCGCAGCGGCTTCCACTGTCCGAAGATCATCACGGCCAGAGCCAGGAAACCGAAGCCGGCGGCGCCGGTTTCAAACTTCCACTCGCTGACGCCGGCGGTGATGTAGACGGTGCCGCCCAGGCCGCCCAGCATTCCGGAGATCAAAACGCCGGCCCAGCGCATCCGATAGACGTTGATGCCCACGCTGTCCGCCGCCTGAGGGTGTTCGCCGCAGGCCATCAGCCGCAGACCGAAGCGGGTCTTGTAGAGCACCACGTACGCGCAGATCAGCGCGATCAGCGCCAGCACCATAAACCAGTTGAACTCAAAATTGCCGATGCGCACGAGAAACGCCTTTTTCGCGGCCACATACTGAATGGTGGAGGAGACGTTGTCCGGGTCCTCGGCCGTATTGATGGCCTTGACGATGACGGTGGCGGCGGCGGTGCCCAGCAGGTTCATGGCCGTGCCCACCAGCGTCTGGTCCGCCTTGAAATTGATGCAGGCCACGGCCAACAGGAGGGAATAGAGCATACCGACCACGATGGACGCCAAAACCACCGTCAGGATCATGGTGAATTTAGAGGAGTCCGCGGGGAGGTATTTCATCGCCAGGGCGCCGCCCAGGGAGCCCATGACCATGATGCCCTCCAGTCCCAGGTTGATGACGCCGGAGTGCTCCGAAAAGCAGCCGCCCAGGGCCACCAGGATCAGGACGGAGGCGAAGATCAGGGTGTATTGAAGCAGCAGGGTCATTCCTCACGCCCCCCTTCCTGAGAATTTTCAGACGCCGCAGCGGCCTCTTTCGCCCTCAGGGCCTCCCGCTCCTCCTTCTTGGCGATGCGGGTGGTCATGAAGTATTTGAAGAACAGGACGAAGCCGCACAGGTAGATGATGAGCGAGGAGATCAGGTCGGAGATCTGGGAGCAGTACATGGTCTTGTCCACATACGTGCCGCCGCTGGTGATGTGCTGGATAAAGTAGGAGGCGAAAATGGTGCCGATGGGGTTCAGGCCACCCAGGAAAGTGGCCGCGATGCCGTTGAAACCCATGCCCGGCACGGAGGACTGTGTGCACTGCCACTGTTCATATCCGCTCAGATACAGGAACGCGGCGCCGAGTCCGGCCAGCGCGCCGCCGATCACCAGCGTCAGAATGATGTTCTTTTTCTCGTTCATGCCGCAGTACCTGGCCGCATACTTGTTGCAGCCGGTGGCCCGCAGCTCGTAGCCGAACTTGGTCTTGCCCAGCACGATCCAAACCAGGATGGCCGCCAGCACTGAAAGCGGCACGGCGATGGTCACGTACTGATTGTTGGTGAACAGCTTCCCCAGCCCCAGCGAGGGAAGCAGCGCCGTGGAGTTGAAGTTGGACACCACGTTGGTGTAGGGGCTGGAGGGCTCCTTCACCTGCGTGAGGAGCATGTTGACGATGTAGAGGGCGATCCAGTTGAGCATGATGCCGGAGATGACCTCGTTGACGTTGCGGTAGGCCTTGAGCACGCCGGAGAGCGCGCCCAGCGCCGCCCCGGCCGCAGCCGCCAGCAAAAGGCAGATCCACCAGGGCATATGCCATGCCAGCGCGGCATAGAGGCAGGCGCCCGCGCCCGCCACGTACTGGCCGGCGGCGCCGATGTTGAAAAGGCCGACCTTATAGGAAAACTGGATGGAGAGGGCGCACATCAGCAGCGGCGCGGTCTTGACCAGGGTGCTGCCGAAATATTTGAGGGCGGCGGGCCGGCTGGGATAGGTGAAGAAATTCTTCAGCACGGTGGTGATGGCCGCCCAGGCGCCGGTGGGGTTGATGAAAAGGAGCACAATGTAGCCCAGCAACAGTCCGAGGAAGATGCACAACAGCGAGGCGATGATGGACTGCACCGCGCTGTTTTTCCAAAAGGCGTACTTGTCTTTTTTCATGCGTCCTTCGCCTCCCTCTTCGCGCCGGCCATATAGAGGCCCAGCTCCTGCGTGGTGACGGTCTTGGGATCGAGCTCGCCCACGATCTCCCCCTCGTACATGACGAGGATGCGGTCGGAGACGCTCATGACCTCGTCCAGCTCCAGGGAGACCAGCAGCACGGCCTTGCCCGCGTCCCGGGCCGCCACGATCTGATTGTGGATATATTCGATGGCGCCCACGTCCAGTCCGCGGGTGGGCTGCACGGCCACCAGCAGCTCCGGGTCCCGATCGATCTCCCGGGCCACAATGGCCTTTTGCTGGTTGCCGCCGGACATACTGCGGGCCATGGTGACGGGTCCCTGTCCGGAGCGCACGTCGTACTGCTCGATCAGACCGGAGGCGTAGTCCCTGATGGCTTTCCGCTTCAAAAAGCCGTTCTTCCCGGTGAACCTGGGCTCAAAGTACCGCTGAAGCACCAGATTGTCCTCCAGCGAGAAGTCCAGCACCAGTCCGTACTTCTGCCGGTCCTCGGGAATGTGGCTCATGCCCATGACGGAGCGCTTGCGGATGGGAGCGTGGGTGATGTCCTGATCCAAAAGAGTGACCTTTCCGCTCTCCAGCGGCTCCAGGCCCGTAAGACCGTAGACCAGCTCGGTCTGGCCGTTGCCGTCGATGCCGGCGATGCATACGATTTCACCCGCCCGGACGGAGAAAGAGACGTTTTTGACCGCGTGGTTGTGGTGGACCTTGGAGGCCACCGTCATATTCTCCACCTGCAAGATCACTTTTCCCGGCTCCATGGGCTTTTTGTGGACCTCAAACTCCACGTCCCGACCCACCATCATGCGGGAGAGCTCCTCCCGGGAGGTGTCCGCGATGTTGACGGTGCCGATGTACTTGCCCTTGCGGAGCACGGAGCACCGGTCCGCCACGGACATGATCTCATTGAGCTTGTGGGAGATGAACAGGATCGACTTCCCCTCGGCCGCGAGATTCCGCATAATCTGCATCAGCTCGTCGATCTCCTGCGGCGTCAGCACGGCGGTGGGCTCGTCGAAAATCAGGATCTCGTTGTCCCGGTAGAGCATCTTCAGGATCTCGGTGCGCTGCTGCATTCCCACCGTGATGTCCCGCACATAGGCGTCCGGGTCCACTTTCAGACCGTACTTCTCCGACAGGGCGACGACCTTCTCCCGAGCCTCCTGCTTTTGCAAAAAGCCGTGCCTGCACGGTTCCACGCCCATGATGATGTTGTCCAGAACGGTGAAGCACTCCACCAGCTTGAAGTGCTGGTGGACCATGCCGATCCCCAGGGCGTTGGCGTCGTTGGGGTCCCGGATCTCCACGGTCTTTCCGTCCTTTTTGATGGTGCCTTCCTCCGGCTGATAAAGGCCGAACAGCACGCTCATCAGCGTGGACTTGCCCGCGCCGTTCTCTCCCAGCAGCGCGTGGATCTCGCCCTTTTTCAGCTGCAGCGTGATATCGTCGTTGGCGATGATACCCGGAAACTTCTTCGTAATATGCAGCATTTCAATGGCATATTGTTCTTCCAAACTCTGCGACCTCCCCCGCTGTGATAAATCTTTCTCTATTTTACTACAAGCGCACCCAAATTCAAAGGAAAAAGTGAAAAATGGGAGGGACAGGCTGCCTGTCCCTCCCCCTTTGCTGAAATCGGTTTCTTACTTGATGTTGCCCTGGAAATTAACCGTGATGTTGGTCGCGGTGGGCTGAGCGGCGGAGATGTCGTTGGACACCTTGATCTTGCCGGAGAACATATCGGCCACCAGCGCCTTGTAGTCGTCCTGCGTGAAGCCGGTGCCCCACTCCGTGGTATCCATGGGGATCTGTACGTAGTTCTGGGTGGGATCGTCGCCGGAGACCAGGCCCAGGGTCTGGATCTGGCCCTTGTAGGAATCCCAGTTGTTGTTCAGGACGATCTCGTTGAGCAGCGTGTTGACCGTGGCGGCCAGGCCCTTCATGGCGGAAGTGACCGTCATGCCCTTGCCGTACTGGCCGTCGATGATGCCGGACTGGTCCACGTCAACGCCGATGACCTTGCCGTTGACCTTCTGCGCGGCCTCAGCCGCGGAGGTGTAGATGCCGCCGCCGCAGGCGAACACGCACTGCGTACCGGCAGAGTACCAGGTATCCATGGCGGCGGTGATGTCGGCGTCGCCCTTGAACTGGTTGCCGTAGGCATAGTTCAGCGTGACCTTGGCGCCGGTCTGCGCGGCAGCAGCGTCAGCGCCCTGGACGAAACCGTAGCCGTAGCGCATGACGGCGGGAACCGCCATGCCGCCCAGGAAGCCCAGGTTGGTGTAGCCCAGCTTCACAGCCGCATAACCGGCCATGTAGCCGCACAGCTCTTCCTGATAAACAGCGCAGTACACATTGTCCGCGTGATAATAGTCGGTCACGGTCCAGTTGCTGGGATTAAAGTCGTACTTGTCGCCCAGAGCAGCGCTCAGGATGTCGCCGGCGGCAACGTCCAGCGCCACGAACTTGACGTCGGGATAGTTGCCGGCGGACTCGACCACCGTGCCGGCGAAAGCGTAGCCGGGCATCACGATGACATTATAACCGTCCGCGACGGCCTTATCCACCATGGCCACGCGGTCAGCGGTGGAATCGCCGGCGGGCTTGTAATAAGTAAAGTCAACGCCGTTGGTCTCGCAGAACGCCTTGCAGGCCTCATAGGTGGTCTGGTTAAAGGACTGGTCGGTGATATCGCCGTAGTCGGTGATCATAGCCACCTTATAATCAGAGGCAGCCGCGCCGGAAGCGGAACCGGCAGCCGCAGAGCCAGCAGCCGCGCCGGAGGAGGAGCTGCTGCCGCAGGCCACCAGGGACAGGGCCATGACGAGCGCAAGAGCGAGGGCAAGAAACTTCTTCATGGGATTCAACCTTCCTTTCATTTGCCGAATGGACAGGGGTCCATTCGGGGATTAAGCTCCATTATAGCAAGTCCATACTGTGATTTCAACCAAAAAATAGGAATCTTTTTTTCAAATTTTTTATAGGTCCACCAAAAGCAGCCGCATCCCCGGGTGGGAATGCGGCTGCTTTTTCTCTTTTCGGGGCCGCCCGCCAGTTTACTCCCCGGCCATCGCCACAGCGGTCTTGAGGGCAATCTCCATCATCTGGGTAAAGGTGGTCTGCCTGTCCTGCGCGGGCAGTTCCTCGCCGGTGACAATGCTGTCGGAGATGGTCAGCAGCGCCAGCGCGCGCTTGTGGGCGTAGGCTGCGTTGCAGTAAAGGGCGGCGGCCTCCATCTCGGCGCACAAAACGCCCATCTTGGCCCAGTTCATGGTGGAGCCGGAGGCGTCGTAGAACGCGTCGGAGGAGAGAACGTTGCCCACGGGCATCCGAATTCCCATTTTCCGGGCGATGCCCACGGCGGTCTCCAGAAGCGTAAAGTCCGCGATGGGGGCGAAGGCGCCGTTCAGCCCGAACTGGCCGGCATAGCTGGAGGTGGTGCAGGCGGCCTGCGCCGCCACGATGTCCCGCAGTTTCAGATCGGCGGACATGGCGCCGGCGGAGCCGATGCGGATGATGTTGTCCACGTCGTAAAAACTGAAGAGCTCGTGGGAGTAGATGCCGATGGACGGCATTCCCATGCCGGACGCCATCACGGACACGGGCGTGCCCTGATACGTGCCGGTATAGCCCTGTACGCCCCGGACGTTGTTCACCAGCTTGGCGTCGGTCAGAAAGGTCTCCGCAATGAATTTGGCCCGCAGGGGATCGCCGGGCATGAGGACGGTCTTTGCGAACGCGCCTTTTTCGGCGCTGTTGTGGGGAGTGGACATAGATTGGGTTCCTCCTTAATTTTTAGGGACGGCGATCACGCAGTCCTTGACCTTGACGATCTTCACAACGCGGGACGTACCCAGACGGGAGGCGCCCAGGCGGACAAAATCCTCCGCGTCCTCCAGACTGGAGATGCCTCCGGCGGCCTTGATCTTCACCTTGGGGCCGACGTGCTGTGCGAACAGGGCCACGTCCTCCCGGGTGGCGCCGCCTCCGCCGAAGCCGGTGGAGGTTTTGATGAAGTCGGCGCCGGAAGCGGTGATGATCTCGCACATTCTGATTTTTTCCTCTTCCGTCAAAAAGCAGGTTTCGATGATGACCTTCAGCAGCTTTCCGCCGCAGGCGGCCTTTACGTTCCGGATCTCGCCCAGGATCTCATCCCATTTCTGATCCTTGACCCAGCCCACGTTGATGACCATGTCCACCTCGGACGCGCCGTTTTTCACGGCGTCCTCCGCCTCAAAGCACTTGGCGGCGGTGGTGTCGTAGCCGTTGGGGAAGCCGATCACCGTACACACGGGAATTTTTCCCGCCACGTATTCCGCCGCCTGCTTTACATAGGAGGCGGGGATGCACACGGACGCACAGCCGTAGCGGATGCCGTCGTCGCAGATGGTCCGGATCTCTTTCCAGGTCGCCGTCTGCGTCAGCAGCGTATGGTCCACCTTGCTCAAAATCTCGTTCAGGTCCATTTCAGCTTGCTCCTTTATCTTTAGAATTTGGAAAAGTGTGGGTGCGTTCGGCCTCGCGCCCGTAAAAATCGGTTCCGCAGATTATTTTAGCAGAATCCGGGGCCGCTGTCCAGTGGCGGCGGTCCTTCTTCTTGCCAATCCGGCCCGGCGATGCTACAATAAAAAGACACTTTTCCGCCGTGCTCTTCTCCCCGCGGCAGTTTTACGTCCGGCGGGGCGATTTGGGGAACACCCGATAAAAGCATGGAAATCTCCGGCTTCACCGGAGGTTTCCGAAATCTGAACGAATGAATCGTCACCGGAGGTATCTTGATGAAGAAAAAAATTTTTGCGCTTATGTGCGCCCTGGCCATGCTGCTTGCGGCCCTGCCCGCCGCCTCCGCCGTCTCCTCCTCTCAGACCCGCGCGGCGGACACGCTTTACACGCTGGGGCTGATTCAGGGCAGCGACAGCTACCGTCTGGACGAGGGCGCCACCCGCGCCGCCGCCGTATCCCTGCTGGTCCGCATCTCCGGTCACAGCGGGGAGGTTTCCACCAAATGGTCGGGCTTTTCCGACGTGCCCGCCGGCATTGCCAACGCCGTGAACTATGCCTGCGCGCAGGGCTGGGTCCAGGGGCTGAGCACCACCACCTTCGGCTCCGCCCGCTCCGTCACCGCCAACGGCTACGCCGCGTTTGTTCTGCGGATGCTGGGTTACACCGAAAGCTCCGGGGACTTCACCGTTTCCGGCGCCATGCTCTTTGCCCGGCACATCGGCCTTTTCACCTCCGACTTTAACGGCGCCCTCACCCGGGGCGAGCTGTTTGAACTGACGGTGGAGGCGCTGGGCTTCCCGTATAAAAACAGCGGCGACACCGTCATGTCCAATCTGGTGGCCAGGGGCGCCGTCGCCTCCTCCGCCGCCAACGCCCTCAATCTTCTTCCCGCAAAACTGACGGCCCGGCAGGCGGCCGACCGATGCTCCGCCGCCGTCTTTCTGCTGGACACCTATTCAAGCCAGCTCTACGTGGACGCCGCCACTCCCACAGGAGCCGCCAGCGGCTTCTTCATCTCCTCCGACGGCCTGGCCGTCACCAATTATCATTCCATCAAGGGCGACATCCGCGCCGTCGCCACGCTTTCCACCGGCGAGCAGTACGCGGTGGAGCGGGTGCTTTACTATGATCCGGACATCGACATCGCCGTGATCCGGGTCTCCATGACCTCTTTGAAGGGCGTGGCCACCTCCCGCTTTGCCAGTCTGGAAATGGCGGGCAGCGACGGCGTCGGCGCTGGGGACACGGTGTACGCCATCGGCAACCCCCTGGGGCTGGGACTGGCGATCTCCGCCGGTGTGGTCAGCGACCCCTCCCGGGTGCTGGATACCTATAAATATCCCTGCATCATGCATACCGCCGACATCTCCGAGGGCAGCAGCGGCGGCGCGCTGCTGAACGAATACGGGCAGGTCATCGGCGTCACCTGCGGCGCGTACGTCTACGGCAACAGCATGTACCTTGCCGTGCCCGTCGATCCCGTCATGTCCGCGGATCTCACCGGCACGGGCTGGACCCTCTCCGAGGTCGCCCAGAAGCAGGCGGCGCTGGACGCGGCCGGGAAGGCCGCCTGACGCCGCTCCGGCTCCCCTGTCCGCCGCTGCGGGACACTCCGTGCGGTAAAGTAAACAACGCAGCCGCCCTCCTTCTGTGTGATTTTGTTGTTAAAAGCAGTTGAAAAGAAGCGGCAAATCCGGGATAATAGGAAAAAGATCATACATATTTTTGGGGTTTTCCAAATTTTATAACGGAGGGTGAACAGCATATGCAGGAGCTGAAGGAGCGCATTGTCAAGGAGGGCAAAGTCCTGCCCGGCAACATCATCAAGGTGGACGGCTTCCTCAACCACCGGATCGACACCGATTTTATGGTCCGGATCGCGGACGAGTTCGGACGTCATTTCGACATGGACAAGGTCAGCATGATCCTGACGGCGGAGGCCTCCGGCATCGCGCTGGCGGCCATCTGCGCCCAGCGCTTCCACAAGCCCATGATCTTCGCCAAAAAGGCCAAGAGCGACAATATCGAGGGCGGCCTTTATCAGAGCGATATCTACTCCTACACCTATAAGAAGAAAGTGACCCTGCTGGTTTCCAAGGAATGGCTCAGCAAGGACGACAAGGTTCTTATCATCGACGACTTCATGGCCAACGGCGAGGCCATGCGCGGTCTGTGCGAGATCGTGGACGCCGCCGGCGCCGAGCTGGTGGGCATCGGCTGCGCCGTTGAAAAGGGCTTTCAGGGCGGCGGTGACCGTCTCCGGGCCGCCGGATACAACCTCAAGTCCCTGGCCATTATTGAAAGCGCCGAGCCGGGTCACATCGTTTTTCGGGACGGGGAGGACTGAGCGATGCAGGAAGTCATCGTTCTGGACTTCGGCGGGCAGTACAATCAGCTGATCGCCCGCCGCGTCCGCGAGTGCAGCGTCTACTGCGAGGTCCTGCCCTATACCGCTCCCCTGCGGGAGATTCAGGCGAAAAATCCCATCGGAATCATCTTTACCGGCGGTCCCAGCAGCGTCTATGAGGCCGGCTCTCCTCAGGTAGACCCGGCCATCTTCTCGCTGGGCGTGCCCATTCTGGGCATTTGCTACGGCTGTCAGCTGCTGGCTCACCATCTGGGCGGCAGGGTTGTCCCCGCCTCCGACGCCTCCGCCCGGGAGTACGGCAAGACGGAGACTTGGTACGATCCCGGCTGCGCCCTGTTCCGGGGGCTTCCCGCCGAGGGGATCTCCTGGATGAGCCATGGCGATTATATGGAAAAAGTGCCGGACGGCTTCGTCCTGACGGCCCACTCGGAAAACTGCCCCAACGTGGCCATCGCCGATGAGGCGCGGCATTTTTACGGCGTGCAGTTCCATCCCGAGGTCAATCATACGGAAAACGGCATAAAGATGATCCGCAATTTCCTCTATGAGGTCTGCGGTGCCGCGGGCGACTGGACCATGGGCGACTACTGCAAATCGGCGGTGGCCTCCGTCCGGGAAAAGGTCGGGAACGGCAAGGTCCTGCTGGCCCTCTCCGGCGGGGTGGATTCGTCCGTTGCCGCGGCTCTTCTGGCAGAGGCCGTGGGCCGGCAGCTCACCTGCGTCTTTGTGGATCACGGTCTCCTGCGCAAGAACGAGGGCGACGAGGTGGAATCCGCATTCCGAAAGTGGAACATCAATTTTGTCCGGGTGGACGCGGAGTCGCGCTTTTTGGGAAAGCTGGCCGGCGTCACCGAACCGGAGCGCAAGCGCAAGATCATCGGTGAGGAATTCATCCGGGTCTTTGAGGACGAGGCCAAAAAGATCGGCAAGGTGGACTATCTGGCACAGGGAACGATCTATCCCGACGTGATCGAGTCGGGCCTGGGCAATGCCGCCACCATCAAGAGCCACCACAACGTGGGCGGCCTGCCGGATTTCGTGGACTTCAAGGAAATCATCGAGCCGCTGCGGATGCTGTTCAAGGACGAGGTCCGTCAGCTGGGCCGCGAGCTGGGCCTGCCGGAGTATCTGGTCATGCGCCAGCCCTTCCCCGGTCCCGGCCTCGCCATCCGTGTCATCGGCGAAATCACCCGTGAAAAGCTGGACATCCTTCGGGATGCCGACTTCGTGTTCCGGGACGAGCTTCACAAAGAGGGCGCCGACGCGGCGCTCAGCCAGTATTTCGCAGTGCTGACCTCCATGCGCTCTGTGGGCGTCATGGGCGACGGCCGCACTTACGATTACACGCTGGCGCTTCGGGCCGTAACCACCACCGATTTCATGACTGCGGACTGGGCCCGCATCCCGTACGACGTGCTGGACCGGGTCTCCACCCGTATCGTCAACGAGGTGGGCTCCATCAACCGCATTGTCTACGATATCACCTCCAAGCCCCCCGCCACCATCGAGTGGGAATGATGGTAAAAATCCCCGGAAACCTTGAAGTATCAAGGTTTCCGGGGCCTATTTTTTTGCCTGCGGTTCTAGTTTGGTTCTACATTCTCCGGATGACGGTTTTTCTGCTCGTTTTCGAGGATCACGAGCAGTTCGCTATCGTTCTGCACTTCGCCGTCATCATCGATTGGCGAAGTGGCACCGGAGCTTACAATACCATCGCGATGCCGGTTCAGTTCCGTAGCCACGTCCTGCGCCTTGTTTGGATATAGGTGGGCGTAGGTTTTATCGACCTCAATTGGAGTATCCCCTATACGGTTCGCTATTGCGTGAGTGCGATAGCCGAGCTCAATCAGCAGCGAGACGTGAGAGTGTCTAAGATCGTGTATACGAATGCGCTCGACTCCAGCCACCGGCGCGATCCGGTCCATCTCCTGCAATAGTGCGTACTTCGTGAAATAGAAGATGCGATCATTCGGCGTGATGCCATACAAGGCTGCGATATAAGACGTCATCTCCTGATACAGGAAGTCTGGCATTGCCACCTGCCTGTCCCGGTTGTTTTTCGTGGCGTCGAAAATGTCCTCTCCATTTTCACGCTTATAGGTATGGATGATGTTCAGCGACTTTGTGTCATCCAGTATCTTCTTCGGGGTGAGCGCCAGAAGCTCACCCTCGCGTATGCCGGTCCAGTACAGCGTCATAAAGGCCAGATGGTATGCACGGCTCTCTTCATGGGCAATGAACTGATTGAATTGGTCGAGCGTCCAGAATTTCATCTCGTCGGCCTTCTTCTTGCCGATCGACTTCACCTTGGAGCACGGATTTGACGGTAAGTGGTAGAACTCAACTGCAAAATTAAAGACAGCACTCAGCTGGCTATTGACGGACCGAAGGTAGGTTGGCTTATACGGTTCGCCGCTTTTCGTGCGCTTTTCAAGCATTTTGTTTTGCCACCGGCGTACATCGGCGTTGGAGATCTCCGCGATTTGCTTTGCTTTGAAGTATGGCAGCACATGAACTTCAATCATGTTCTTTTTTGTAGCCATTGTAGACGCGCGGATGTGGTGCGCCATATCTTCAAAATAAAGCTGCACCAAGGATTCAAAGGTCATTTCCGGATTGCCGGCGTTTTTCAGCAGAAATTCCCGTTCCCATTTCTCGGCGTCCCGCTTCAGTTTGAAGCCCCGCTTATGCTTTTTCTTTCGGACTCCCTGCCAGTCCTGATAATAGAACAGCAGATACCATGTTTTGCTTTTCTCCTCAAAATAGGCCGGCACGGAGCCACCCCCTCTACTCTCTTTTCTTCACTGGCACTATGCCGGTTGTTTCCGGTGCCCATGGCGGTCGGCACATTCTGGCAAACAGCCGCATCATTTCCTGGTATCTTTGCTCCCGCTCACCCGGGGCCAGCTCATGGGCCTGCTGGCGAAGTATGTTCCCGATCTTCCCACCGGCACCGTGTTTCTCCCGCTTCCGGGTGATGATTTCAAGGCGCTGGCGGCGCACCGCTACGTCCATGTCCGGATAGCGGGCCATCATATCAGCGTAGGCATCGATATACTCTGGCCAGAGGTTTAGATAGTCATACAAAGCAAGCCGTAATCCGGTCAGGTACCTGTCCCAGAATACGGCCTCGTCCTTTGCGATTTCATGCGAATGCTGACACATGACGTCATAGCAGAAGTCGACAAAGTCAAGGCCGGCTTCGTAATCACGCACACGAACGAAATATTGTGACACAAAGTTGATCTTCGGATAGGACAGAAGCTCGCGCAGCATCTCCACCGGATTCCGACATGACAAGATATTACAATCCGCAGTAAGTCCTTCTTGGACCGTTATCCACTGATTCATGATTTCACCAGCCTTCGTTAAAGCGGCCTTTTCAACATAGAGATGATTTTATAAAGTAAGATGACCGTTCATAGTCCGAGAAGCTGCTTCTTTTGGGCGTCAAATTCTTCTTGCGTGATGGCACCTGCATCCAGCAGCTGCTTAAACTTCATAATTTCATCGGCTGCGCTCGGAACAGAAGCAGAGGACGGCTCTGCCTGTCCTGCTGGCTGCGCTTTATCACACATAAGATGAACCATGGCGACACATTTTTGCGCACTGTCAAATACCATTTTATAAATACTTCCAGACTTTTTTGTAGCTGTTTCAATAAACTTGATATATGCAGTCGGGTTGCTCATATCGCGAAGAGTAATTTTCAGTTCCAACATTTCACACACATTGGAACTTTTGCGATGTCCCGTGACGCCGCCCACAACAGCACCTACGCCGCCAAAAAGAGCACCGCCAACTACCGCGCGGCCGAGCCCTCCTTTTGCAACAGAGGAACCGTCTTCAAGCAATTCATAGTCAACAATATCCGAGAAATTGTAGATGTGAGGGTTTTTTGTTTTTCCAGCAAAGCCGTCTGGTATATACCATTTTTTTGCATTTTCGTCGATCTTGAGATAACCTCCTACCTCTTGCGAAATAGTAAGCGCGGCGAGTTGCTCTGCGTTACCTTGGCGCTGCGCGACTGCAGTTCTTATATCCTCTGCTGTCATCGTTCTAACAGGAGAGGTTGCCGTCAGCCCTGCGGCCTTGAAGCAATCATGGCATACCCATTCTTTATTGGAAATCTGAAAACGATTAAGGCCACATTCATTGCCGCATATAGAGCAAACAGCCTTCGGTGAAAAAAATCCCATTACTATACCTCTTTTCTTTTTGAACGACTAATTTCGATGGAAAGTCTTATCCCTACCGTGCATCACATTTTTTATAACAAAGAGAGTACAAATCCAATCTCTTCCTGTATAATAATCATGCACGCGGCGTGCGACAAAATCCACCCCCTCACAAGGGGCGCATAAGGCGGTGTTGCACGTGAATCAAAATTCGGATAAAGCCACAGCCTACGAGAAGATCGTCGAGCTGTGCTGTCAGCATGGCATCATACCCTCCCCGCAGATGACAGAGAGTGAGTTACTTATCGTCCTGGATCAGCTTTTTCAGCATGTCGGCGTTCCTGGCGAGAAAATCTGAAATGATTTCCTCGCTACCCGGGGCCAGCGAGCCGTCAGCCGATAAAAGACCCGATCCATCCAACGCGCGTTGAACAATTCTGTCCCCTTGCCGCACGGTGAGGGGGCAGTTTTTGCATGCGCGAATATTGGAAAGCCCCAGCAGATAATCCGATGAACACTCGAAAATCGCGCATAGTCTTGCAATAGTATCTGCTGTTAGTGGCACTTTTTCGTTTTCGTATTTTGAAATAGCAGCGTCCTTCACGCTAAGTCTAAGCGCAAGATCACTCTGCTTCCAATCGCGTTCCTCTCGCAACTGTTTAATTCTATTCATGCATTCGCTCACCTCAAAATCATTATAAACTATCCTATTTGGAAAGTCAGCGAACATTCCTAACGAGAAAAAAATTTCAATAACCCTATTGACAATTTCCTAATAGGAATGTATTATGAAACTGTCCTAATCGGAAAGCCTTGTGAAAGGAGGTAAAACCATGTTTGAGAAATTAAGACAGATTCGTACAGAGCGGGGTATTCCCGCAAGGAAAATGGCCGAACTGCTGGGTTTGGAGACAGAAGCCGCTTACTACAAGAAAGAAACTGGCACGGTTAAATTCACCTTGATTGAGGCTAAAACAATCGCTGATTATTTGAAAAAGCCCATAGAGGCGGTTTTTTTTACCGAAGAAATTTCCCAATAGGAATGTTTAGACGCATATAATTTCTTATTGGGAACATTATACCAGAGCAACGAGGTGAGATAAATGTCCAGAAACCCCACGAAAGCGGCAGATAACGAGTTTTGTATCGCACGTAAGAACGCTGCATCGTTCAACGATAAGTTGAACAGCCGGGAGGGTGCCGCTGAAATTCTCGGCATTGACCGCACCCGGCTGGCGCGTATCGAGCTTGGTAGCCTATCACCGTACCCAGAAGAAGCAATGCTCATGGCGGACGGTTACAACGCTCCAGAGCTGCTGAACCATTACTGTACCAGCGTGTGCCCCATCGGCTGCCGAAACCAGCAGCGGCTTGAGATCGCCGAATTGGACCGGCTTACGGTCAAACTGATGGCAGCCTTCCGAAAGGGAGAAGGTGTGAAGAACGTCCTGCTCGACATCACGGAGGACGGCGTCATTGAGGATGGAGAGAAGCCGCAACTCGGCACGGTCCTTGAATACCTTGACGGCATCACCAAAGCGGCCGGGGAGCTGAAGCTTTGGGCCGAGAAAAACTTATAGGAGGTGTAAACGATGGCTAGCCCAAGAGCGACAGCATTTTATTATGTCGATGATGTGACGAATCTTCTCGGCGTTTCCAAGTCTAAGGCATACAAGATCATGCAGGATCTTAACGCAGAGCTAGAAGCAAAGAAATACGTCACGGTTTCCGGTAGAGTACCTAAAAAGTTCTTCAATGAACGGTTTTACTGCGATATCGAAGCACCGGCTCCGATTAGCGTGGGAGGTGCCGCAAGTGGAATGTAATGGATACTCCCGCTTCGAAGGCGTCTCCCTGTACGACCACCTGCATGCTGCGGAGGACCGCCAGCAGATCACCTGCAGCAGCCGACGCCAGCGGCGCATCGAGCGACAACGCAAGGCGCGTACCCGCAAAGCCCTCGCGTTCCTGATTCTCATGTGCATTGGAGTCACCGCCGCCACCACCGCAGCGGTTACCGTGACACCGGATTCCAAAACAGCGGACAAGCCCACCGTCGCGGCGATTAACGCACCCGCCACGCAAGCCAGTGATTCTGCCTATGTTGCAGAACCTGCCGCGGTTGAAATCCACGCTGAGACCGTCTTCAAGGCCCTGAATGTGCCTATGGACGCAGAACTGCAATCAGGCATCAACGACCTGTGTCAGAAATACGGCGCCCCATTCGAGCTCATTATGGCAATTATGGACAACGAGAGCGATTTTATTCAAAACGCTGTCAGTGATGACGGCCACGACTACGGGCTGATGCAGATCCGGGATGTGAATCAGCCTCAGCTGACCGCAGATCTCGGAGTGACAGACTTCCTCGACCCGCTGCAAAACGCGGAATGCGGCATTTACATGATTTCCGGCTACATCAAGAAGTATGGAGATCTCAACTTGGCACTCATGGCCTACAACTGCGGCGAAACCGGAGCTCGCAGGCTTTGGGATAAAGGTACATACTCCACGGAATATTCGCGGGGCATTATCCGGCAGATGGATGAGTTCACTGCCGAAAGAGAGGGGTGAGAGCATGGCATATTACAGAACCTGTCCCTACTGCGGGTGCAACATTGATGCAGGGGAGCGATGCGACTGCCGCGACGTTAAGCCACCGGCACCGTCAGAGCCGCCGAAGGCAACGCTCAGGCACATACCGAGTCCGTATGAGCGCACCCGCGCCCAAGTATACGCCACGGGTAATCGCTGGGCCATTGAGAATTTTAAAGCCACCCACTAAGGAGGTGAGAGCGTGTCAGTACCGAGATGCGCCAGATGCAACCGAGTCCTGAAGGATGCCGCTTCCGTCGCCTGCGGTCTTGGGCCTACCTGCTTTGCGAAGGTCACCGGACAGACGCTCAAGAGGGCCAAAACCCCAAGACAGCCCACCACGCGTCGGTCGAAACTTGCGGCGTCGGCCTCGCGTAACACTGGGGACGGTACGATTTCCCTCGACGAATGGGAGGCCATGAAGGAGGCAACATCACAGCAGGAACAGGAAGAAGAAATCCAGATCGAAGTGGAGTGCGAGGACGATGAAAAGCCCCAGATATGACGAAAGAGCCCACGGCAAAGCCGTGAGCCCTCTCAAAGACAGTCATATTGTAGCACTTCCAAACCAAGAAAGCAATATGGAGGTTTGAAAATGAACAATCAGAATCAACTTACCGCTATCCAGCAGAAATACCCGGAGTGCAATCTCCTGATGCCCAGCACCACCGAGGTTCAGCTGAATCCCTTTTACAAATTTACGTTCATGGAGGTCAAAGCCGATCTGTCCGACAATTCCGGCGATATTTTCAAAGTCGGCTCGGTAAATATGAACGGCAATTGGACAGATACCTTTTCCCCCGCCAAGCCCCTGCTCATGAAACTGGCGGCCGCCGCCGGCATCCAGTTTGACCCCAACAACACCTATGGCACGATGCTCTCCAAGAACTGCTACAAGGCGAAAGCCTACGGCGCCCTTCGGCTCCCGGACGGTACCGGGAAAACCCACTGTGACGAGAAGATCATTAACCTGGACGATGAAGAGGACCGTTTCCGGCTCGAATTCATGGATAAGTCCATTGAGGGAATCACGGATGCCAAGGCCGCCAAGGAGGCCGCCAAGATGTTTAAGGGCCAGTGGGTGGACTCCAAAGACAAGTGGGACAAGCCCTGCAAAGCCTTTGTCATTGACGATGTTGACCGCCAGAAATATATCGATCGCTCCGTGCTGGTCAACATGACGCTGCTGCGAAAGACCGCCGCCGAAAAAGCAATGACCGGCGCGATCCTCCGCGTGGTGCGCGCCCTGATTGGGATGAAAGGGCAGTACACCAAGACAGAGCTCACCAAGCCCTTCGTTGTATCGCGGGTGACATTCTCCCCCGATTATTCCGATCCGGAGGTCCGCCGCGCAATGCTCGATCAGGGCATGAACGCCGTCGGTAATATGTTCGGCAGCGCCGGCGCGTTACCTACGGCCGCCATGACCGGCGGCGAGCCTGACTACGCTGTACCGGGCAGCACCTTCAATCCAGATGAATTTGCTGGAAACCCTGCTTTCACATCAGACGGAGAAGACCCCGCTGGTGACTTTAATTCTCCCACGCACGACGATATGCCGCCGAATTCGGCCCCTGCGGGCGGTGGGTATTCCTCCATTCCCGCAACCGGGGACCAGGGCGGCCATGACCAGAAAGACGGAAAGCCGGTATGCAGCCAGTGCGGCCGCGAGATCACCGAGAAGATTGCCGATTTCTCCACGCGCAAGTTCGGCGTTCCCCTGTGCATGAAGTGCCAGAAGGAGGCGGAGTGAGATGCCTATCGGTACTAAAGTTCGCATGGTCAACTGCCTTGAAGCAGAGCGGCATAAGGACAAGATTTGGACTACCCGCTCCGAGCCGTGGATGCTCTGCGGTTCAGAGGTAGTCCTTCTGGAGGGGAAGGCTGGCGGCTTTGCCACGGAATTTCTCGAGATTGCTGAGGAGGCGTAAGATATGGGCTTTCTGAAAGAACGACATGGAATGACGATGTTCAAGAATACGCCCCTGGGGACCTGCCCCATGTGCGCGGTCAAGCATGACCCGGAGCAGCCGCATAACCGCGACAGCCTCGCCTATCAATACAAGTTCTATGACGAGTTTGGCCGCTGGCCCACCTGGGCCGACGCTATGGCCCATTGCCCGGAAGATATCAAACGCTATTGGACCGAGGAACTCGGGAAGCACGGTATTGACATCGACGAACGGCCTGAAACCAAATCCATCAATATTCAAATCAGCGGAGGTGCGGAGAAATGAAAGCTACCGGAATTGTCCGTCGGTTCGACGATCTCGGACGCATCGTTATTCCGAAAGAGATTCGAAAGACCCTTGACATGGGCGACGGAGCATCGGCCGAAATTTCCTGCCAGAATGGCGGCGTCTTTATCCGCAAGTATAACCCCGGGTGCGCTTTCTGCGGTGGCGTTGATGATCTCACAACGATTCAGGGTATCAGAGTCTGCAAGGTTTGCGCCGTTAACATGGCGGATCTCTACCAAAGGAGCGCGGAGGCATGAAGATTTTACACACCGCTGACTGGCACATCGGCAACTTTCCGGGCCCCGAGCGCGAAGGGCGCAACCTCCGCGCCGACGACACCGGGATGTGCATTAACCAGCTGCACGACATGGCGCTGCTCCGGCAGCCAGACATGATTCTGGTTTCAGGCGACATCTTCCATCAAGCCCGCGTATGGGCCGACCGTGGCCTTCACGAGGTTGAGGTCGCTATCCGCGCCATTGAAGCGCTGAGCAGGATTTGCTCGGTGGTAGTCATGCGCGGAACCCCGAACCACGATGGTGAGGAACAGTTTTCGATGCTCAAGGCGCACTTCGCCTATGATGACTTCGTTCAGATTGTTACTGAGCCGGCCACCCTTCGCGTTCCTGCCTACAACGGCGGCTTTGCAAATGTGGCCTGCCTGCCCGGATTTGACCGGGGCGTCTTTCGTGCAAAGTTCCCTGGGCTTTCCAAGGAAGAAGAAAATCAGGTATTCACCGACGAGCTCGGGAAGATCATCCTGGGCCTGAAGGCTCAATGTGACCCCACGCTCCCATCCATCCTGATGTCCCATTACACGGTACCCGGATGCAACACCGAAAGCGGCCAGACACAGTTCCTCGCACAGTTTGAGCCGGTCTTACTCCCTGAGATGCTGGACGCAGCTTCATTTGACCTTGTTGCCATGGGGCATATCCATAGACCCCAGCAGGTTCCAAGCTGCCATAACGTCTTTTATTCCGGCGCTATCAATGCCATGAACTTCAACGACGAAGGACAGAAGCGCGGCTTCTGGATTCACGACATCGTGACAGATTGCCCGTATGACACGCCTCATTTGGACGCAAGCCATTTCTACGAAACACCGTACCGCGAATTCCTGACCATCCGGCTCGACAGTGACGAGATTGAACTCTACAACACCACCGGCGGCCTTTCGCTCGAGAAATGCACCGCGGCAAAGGACAAAATCGTTCGCGTTCTGTATTCCTGCACAGAGGAACAAAACAAGGCCCTGAACCGGGCGCAGATAGAGCATGACCTGACAGACGCTTTCGGCGCGTTTTGGGTGGCCGAAATCAGCCCGGAGAAGGTTACCATCGGCACCGTCAAGGACGAGCTTTCGGAGAAAACAGACCCGGAGCAAAACCTTATTCGCTATCTCGACGAAAAAGGTACGCCCGAGGCCGACGTCGGTGAGAGCGTCGCCGCTGCGCGCCCCATCATCGCGGCGGCCCTTGCCGGCAACATCACCGCCCAGTACACCGGCGCATTCGTTCCGGTCAGCGTTGAGGTCAAGAACTACCGCAACTACGCCGAGGAAAGCTTTGATTTCAGGGACATATCCTTCTGCACCATCAACGGCCGCAACGGCGCCGGAAAATCATCCCTGTTTATGGATGCCATCCTCGACTGCCTGTTTGAGGAGCCCCGTGAGGGCGATCTTACCGGCTGGATCAGAGCCGACGAAAACGCGCGCAGCGGCTCCATCAGCTTTACCTTCTCAATAGGGGAGCACACCTTCCGCGTTGTGCGAACCCGCACGAAGTCCGGAAAGGCTACCTTGAATCTCTCCGAACTGATCAACGGCGAGTGGCAGAACCGCTCATGCGAAAAGATCAAGGACACACAGGACGCCATCACCAATGTTCTCGGCATGGACAGCCTGACATTCCGCAGCTGCGCACTTATCATGCAGGACCAATACGGCTTATTCCTGCAGGCCAGCAAAGAAGACCGCATGGCGATTCTAAGCAACATCCTCGGCCTTGGGCTCTATGGGAATATGGAGCAAATTGCCCGCAACTGCGCCTCCGATGAAAACCGGCAGATCGCGCAGCGCAAGACGGTCATCGCCACGCTTTCACAGGAATTGTCCTCTGCCGACGAGCTGGAAAGCGAATTCGTGGAGGCTTCCAATGATATTGACGCAAAACAGCAGGCCCTCGCAACTATCACCAGCCTGAAAGACAGCCTTTCGGCTAAGCTGTCCGTAAAGCAGGAGGCCGCACAGAAGGCCGCAACCGCCAGGGAAAGTATTCTTACCCTTAACGATAAAAAGGCCGCTCTTACGCGAAATATTGAGGCACAGCGGGCATCTGTTGAGGAAGCGGACAAGCTGCTCGGGCAGGAAGATATAGTCCGCCAGCAGGCCGCCAAGTTCGATCAATTGACCGAAGAGGAAAAGCGGCTCTCGGAGGAGCGTTCCGCCATCAGCGCCACGCTGGACGCCGCGTCCGATGTCCTCCGGCAGATTGAAAGCGCAAAAGCATCGGCGGTCAGCTTTAACGAGCAGAAACAGTCTATCCAGCGTTACATTGAGCAACTGAACGGACAGATCACGAGGGCATCTTCGTTTTCCGCTCACAAGGATGAACTGGATGGGATTCTCGCGAAGATCTCCGAGATGGAGAAAAAAGAGGTTGCCTACACCCAGGCCACGGATCACTACCGTTCCGTTTGGGACGCATTCAGTAAGGAAAAATCGGCGTTTGATATTGATGCCGCCGACCGTAAACGCCGCATTGAAGCGTATCAGGCGAAGGCCAAAATGCTCGAGGATAGCCACTGCATCGACGCCGAGAATGCAAAGTGCCTCTTCCTGGCCGATGCCAAGGCCGCCAAGGCTGCCCTCGACACACTCATACCCGAATCCACCGAATGGAAAGAAACACAGCTCGCGGCGCTGGACGCAAAGCGAGAAGAGATGGAATCCCTAAAAAAGCTGGTTTCCGATATCGGCTACCAGCCCACCGTACTGCCGGTGCTGCGTTCTCAGGTCGCGGAGCTTCAGCCAAAGGCAGACGAATTCGGCAAAATTGACCTTTACCGCGATATGCTCCGACAGAACACGGAAAATCTGCACACCGTATGCAACAATCTCGAAGATGCGCAGAAACGGGCCACAGACCTCGAGAATAGCGCCGAGAAGGTGTCCACGCTGCGTGAGTCCCTTGCAGCCCTCGACGCCCGTATCAATAGCGTCAAGTCGGACATTATCATCACCCGGGCCTGGATTGAAAAGCGCGACGCCCTGCCCCTTGCTGCGGAACGCAAGTTCAACGCCATGCAGCGGATCTCGGAGCTCAATTCCGAGATTGCAGGCATCGATGCGCAGACCTACTCTCTCCAGCTCGATTATGCAAAGTACCGCGAAGAACAGGACGGCGCGGATGCGCTCCAGCTGCAGCTCGACGAAACTGCCCGGTCTATCAAGGACATGCAGAACGCCATTAACGCGCTCCACGCGAAGCTGGGCGGCCTGAAAGAGCGGCTGACACAGATCGAGGACCGAAAGGCAGAGATCCGGCAAAAGCAAGATGAGGTAAACGATCTGGTGCGCAAGGCCACCATTTACGAAATTCTGAAATCCGCTTTCTCTCAGGACGGTATCCCTCATAACATCATCCGCTCCATGCTCCCCATGCTGACCGCAACCGCAAACAGCATCCTCGGTCAAATGACCGGCGGAAAGATGGGGATGGAGTTCATCACCGACAAGGTTCTTAAATCCAACAGCAAAAAAGAAGTTCCTACCCTCGACATCATCATTGAGGAATACGGGAAGGACAGCCTTCCGTACCTCTCCAAATCGGGCGGCGAAAAGGTAAAGGCCTCGCTTTCCGCAATCCTCGCCCTGGCTGAGATTAAAAGCAGTCAGGCCGGTATCCAGCTCGGTATGCTGTTCATTGATGAGCCTCCATTCTTGGATGCAGACGGCATTCAGGCTTACTGCGACGCGCTTGAGACCATACAGCACAGATACAGCACTCTAAAGGTCATGGCAATCACGCATGACCCCACCATGAAAGCCCGTTTCCCGCAGAGCATCGACATTATCAAGGACGAGAACGGCAGTAGGGTGAGCTTTGAGTAATCAATAGAGGTCTGGTGGGGACATCTTCCCCACCAGAACCTCCCAAGCAAGGAGGTGTGGCCTCATTTGAACTATATAGCCGAGATAAGAGCGTTTTATGATTGGGTGCAGTTCAATTTGACACCAGCTGATGCTCAAGCTTTATGGCAGGCACTGATGTATCTGAATAACAAGTGCGCCATTCAAATAAATGGGCAGTGGTTTTGGAGGGTCGAGTTTACAGTAGCCAATACTACGCTTCAATCCATGCTTAAATTCTCTCGGACGCAATTAGACCGCATGAGAAATGTCCTAATTCAATCGAGACGAATTGAGTACCGCAAGGGGCGAGGAAATCAAAGCGGGACCTACCGGATGATTCCATTTGATACACAATATGTTGCACAAACCGTTACACATTCAGTGACACAAACTGATACGCAAACGGATACACAAGTGTGGCGCAACTTGAGACCATTAAATAATAATACTAGTACGTCTACAGGAAATTCTAATTTTTCTTTTGTTGTTGAGGATGGCAGCGCGGGCGAGACGCGAGAAGCCGAAAAAATTGTCGGCGATTATCTTGTCAACCGGGATCTGGTGCTTGATCAGTATTTCGGAGCCACAGAGAGCACCAAGGCCGAGGTGGAGAGCATCACGGCACAGGTTTTCAAGAGGCTTGCCCTACGCTCTCCCACGGAGCAGGACGTATACCACGTTTTCGAGTATGTCCACGTCAGCGAGCAGCTTCAGGACGAATCGTGGCGGATATCATTCCCCAAGGATCGCATTGAGTTGCTGCTATACGCTTTCGAGCAGGCCACCAAGGCCGGATGTCCCGGGAACTGGAATTACATCGGCGGGTGCATGGCAAAGATGGCGCAGCGCGGGATCAGGACCCTTGCTGCCGCGGAGAATTTCGACTTCTCACGTGATTACGGGGGTATGTGACTATGGCACGTTCGATCAGAACAACACGGGACAGCCAGAAGCCGGTTATCGACATTTTTGATTCTCTCGCATATCGGCATAGCCGCTGGGCTGTCTGGACCGACTTTGTTGCGATGGCAGCATGCAGCCTTTCAAATCTGGACAAAGCGCAGCAGCCGAAGCGGGAGGAAATGTACCTCTCCATTGCCAAAAAATACAGCCGAGATGATCTGGAGCAGTTCGCTGCGATGTTCGCCGCGGTGGTGGAAGCTCTGGAAGAAGACTGCGAGCAGGACTTTCTTGGTGACCTATTTATGCGGCTGGAGCTCGGAAACGAGGCGCACGGCCAGTTCTTCACCCCATACCACGTCTGCGATTTTATGGCAAAAATGACCTTCGACGATGCGGCCGCAGAGGTAGAACGGCGCGGCTACATATCCGTGAACGATCCGTGCTGCGGCGCCGGGGCGCTGCTGGTGGCGTTCGCCAATGAGTGCCGGCGGCAGGAAATCAATTTTCAGACCTCAGTGCTATTCGTCGCACAGGACATCGACATTACGGCAGCCCTGATGTGTTACATCCAGCTCTCGCTTCTCGGATGTGCCGGATATGTCATCATCGGCAATACGCTTACCACGCCGCCCACAGAGCCACTGCGGAATCAGAACGTGTGGTATACCCCCATGTATTTCCGCGACATCTGGCAATGGAGGGCTGCAATCAAGGCAACGAAGCACATAACCGGCGCTACTGAGCCGCCGGTAAACACAGAGCCGGTCAAAGCGGAAAAGCCGGTTGAGAAACCCACTTTCACTCTGGAACTGAATACCGATAAGACCGGACAGATAACACTTTTTTGAAAGGAGTTCAAGCAGATGCAAGAGAAAGCTACCGTTGTACCGTTTCCCGCGCCAGTGGATTATCAGGCGCTCGCGGTAGAAAAGCTCGCGGCAGAGCTTAAGAGTTTCAGCGGCGACCGCTATGGCAGCGCCGTCAAGGATTTTGTAGCATCCACGCTCACGCATTTTTGCCAGCAGGACAAGCGTTTTGCGGAGGTAGTGTATGGGACCAAGCGCACACTGTCAGACTGCTGTACGGAAATCATGAAGGGCTGCGGTACCCACGTTTCCGACATCGATGTTTATCGCGGAGCCGTCAGGTCCTATTTTCCTAACGCAGATATCAGTTTCACCATGAGCATCACCATCAACGGTGACGCCCCCAGCGCCGAGGAAATGGCACGTGTGCCGAAGAAAAAGCCGGAGACCGAAAAGCCGCACAAGGGGGCACCGAGGAAGCCAAAGGAGAACCATTCCACCGCCGAGAAGCCGGTCACCGAGAAGAAAGCGGATGCAAAGCCCAAGAAGGAACCAGAGAAAAAACCGGAAACCATCCAGCTTTCCCTTTTCTGAGGGGGCGCGTCATGCTTGTGAAGAAAGAACTGCTTACGGTCGAACCAGCCAAGATGCCGGCGATGCCCAAGAAGCAGAAAATGAATTACTCGGCCGCCGTTCATACGGCAGCATTAAAGCGGTCAGGTACCGTGCTTGTAGTAGATCTGTATCGTTCGGAGAAAGGCTCTATTGTGTATCGTTTTTTCACGGACGGCACCAGTTTTCAGATATTGACCGGTCCAGCGCCGGGAAACTGGACTACCCACCATATGGGAAACCTGCTGCGTGGCGATGGTGCTTATTGCACCGATCATGATCTTGCCTTGGCAAACAAATTTCTGGACCCTCGCATACAGAGCTATTGGCGCAGCGGCAACATTATAGGACAGATGGACGCATTTGCCAGTGGAATCGCCTCAGAAAAACGATCCAAGGAATACCAGAGGCGCGCTGATCTGATGGAAAAGCATTTTGCCATGTACCCCAAGCGGCCAGAAAATCTTGAAGCCTACTGTGAGGATCATGTCTTCGACTTCTCGTATATCTTCATCGACAAGGTGAAGGATGGAAAGCACCGGGCGGTTTGCGGACATTGCGGAAAGCGCTTTACCGTTGACAGAAATGTTACTTCCGGAAAGACAGGGCTATGCCCCCACTGCGGGAAATTCTCAATCTACCGTGGCTCGTGGTTCACCAGCAGCATCACGAACAAAGAAAAGATCTGCATCGCGGCGAAGGTCGACGGGCAGCTGCTGCTTCGCTGGACGGATGTGACCAGGACGTTCATAAACCCGAGCCACAGTCCGAAGTATGACTTCTCCGATTATGCGTATGACCTTCATCTGAACACCAAGAAGGGGCCGCAGGTCTATTGCTACAAGTACCAGTGCGTCATGTGTTGGGGCTGGAATTGGTACAGAAGACAAAACGAGGACTGCTGCATTGACGAAAGCTACGTCTATACCGACAACCTCGATGAAGTGTTCGGCGACAGCTACTACAACGTGAACCTGAAGAAAGGGCTCGCCGGGCGGGACTGCAAAATGAGGTTCCACTATCTGCTGAAGAACCTACGACTCGACCCCGGGGCCGAATACCTGTTCAAGCTGAAAATGCCGATGCTGGCTTCTCAGGCAGATAGCATGGAGCTGACTGGGAAAGGGTTTTCTAACGTGCTCGGAGTTTCCAAGCAGATGCTTCCGCTTTACAGCAAATTCAACGTGTCACTTGCGGAGCACCGCATCATTAAGGGATACGGCCAATGGGTAAGCGACGAAAACTTCGAGGCCCTGCGAGAAATGAAACTTGACAAATTCTGCGACGTTACGCTTGATGCCCTTAAATACCTGTCGCTCGACCGGTTTGTCCACTACTTCCGGAAGCAGAAAGCGGTTCTGCCGAAGAAAACATACGGCTGGCTGATAACCGAATACACGGACTATATCAGCATGTCGGTCACACTGAAAGTGGACCTTTCTCATAAGTCCGTACTCATGCCTAAAAATGTGGTAGACGCCCACGACACGATTTTGCCGAGGTTCAATGCGGTGAAACACGCCAAGGAAGATGCGACCTTCAGGGAAGCCGTCGGGCCGATATATGAAGACCTGAGAATAACGGAATTCAAAAAGGACGGCTTCTGCATCATTCTTCCGCAACTGCGCAGTGACCTGATTACCGAGGGCCAGTCCCTTAACCACTGCGTCGGCGGCGACAATTATTACAAGCGGCACATCGCCGGCACGAACCTGATTTTCTTCATCCGCCGGGCGAATGACCCGCAAAAGCCGTTTTTCACGATGGAAGTGGAAATGAGCGGCTGTAAAATCCGGCAGCTTTACGGATTCGGTGACTGCTCCGCGCCGAAAGAGGTCAGGGAGTTCGCGGATGCCTTTGTCCGTAGGCTGAGACCCACAGCTGAAGAGAGGAAGACGGCATGAAGATATACAGCCAGAAGCAAAACGCACTGAATGAGACCGACAGGCTGGAGCTGGCAAAGCTGCTGATCAAAGCCGGTTATGCCGTCCGGATCGGAAGCGAAAAGCCGGAGGGCAAGCCGAACGGAGCCAATATTTACTATGTGGAATACTCGGAAGGAGGAAAGGAATTTGAATAAGAGCAAGATCGAATGGACGGATTACACATGGAATCCCGTCACCGGCTGCCGACATGGCTGCCCCTATTGCTACGCGAGGAGGCAGACGGCGCGATTCTCGGGGGATGCCCGTATGAACTTGGCCGGCGCCGAGCTGTGGAACGGCAACGAGGGCCTGTACGTGCTGCGCAAACCGTTCGCCGCGCGGAATGATCGGAATATCGCGTTTCCATATGGCTTTGAGCCTACGCTTCACGAATACCGCCTCGACTGGCCGGGAGGAGTGAAGCAGGGCGCCAATATCTTCGTCTGCTCGATGGCGGACCTGTTCGGCGCATGGGTACCCGACGAGTGGATTGAGGCCGTATTTGCCGCCTGTGAGAAATTCCCGCAGCATAACTACCTGTTCCTCACCAAGAATCCACAGCGATACAGCGCCCTTATGTGGGCCGGGAAGCTCCCAAAACGACCGAATATGTGGTATGGAACGACCGCAACGCAGCCGGAAATGCCTGTCTTCGGTGCGGAGGGATACAAGAGCTTCATAAGCATAGAGCCTATTCTTGGAAAATTTGAGGCTGACAGCAACTTTGGCAAGGTAGACTGGGTGATCGTGGGTGCCGAGACCGGAAACCGAAAGAATAAGGTCATTCCCCAGAAAGAATGGGTACTCAACATTATGTCCGTCTGCGAAAACAACGGCGTCCCGCTTTTCATGAAGGACAGCCTGTGGGCGCTGATGTGTGAAGACTTTACCCAGGCATTCCCGGACCAGCTGAGCCGCGAACGCCAGCTGACGGAAAAACAGAAAGAAAAGCTATGGTGCCGCTGCGGTATGTGTAAGGAGCACTTCCCCAAAAAGCAAATGACCGCGCTGCTCACCAGGGCGGGACGCGGGCAGAGCGCCCTTTCTCTCGGCTACCTTTGCGATAACTGTCTCGAGACGATGAAAGTAGCCATGGAATCCGATACGCCGGTTCGTATGGAGGATGAATCCCGATGAAAAAAAGAAAATGCCGTATGACGGATGGCGAACGGCTCACGCATGAGCAGGCCATAAAGATTCGCAAAATGACGGATCAGCAGATCGATCGCTATTTGAATGATTTACAGACCAAGGCTTATGAAGATGGCATGGAGCGGGGCGAAAAAGAGGCGGGCACTACAAAATCAGTTAACCAAGATCCCAGAGAGAATGCCGTTGCAGGTTTCATTTCCCACCTTGATGCGCTGAGCGGCACCGGGAACGGCATTGGAAAGTCCACAGTCTATAAGCTCCGCAAGGTGGCCGAGAAAGAGGGCCTGCTGCATGGGATTTAAAGGCTGGGAAAACTTCGATCCTGACGCCAAGAAAAAAGACCCGCGTAGGCAGGCACAGGGGTATTTGAACCGGGGAACCGGCGACGCCTTTGAACAATACATCAAAGCCGCTTGCGAGCATTACCGCATGCGGGGGTATGCGGAGGTAGACAAGACCCCCGAGCCGTTCAAAGTCACCAGCGGCCGCCACAAAAACCAGAATGGAATGTTCATATTCGAGGGCGTTTTCACAAAGCAGGCGCAGCCGGATTTTCAGGGGACGTTGAAGGGCGGCCGGTCCATCGTGTTCGAGGCCAAGACGTCTACGAGCGACCGCATCGAGCAGTCGGTTGTGACGCTGGAGCAGAAGCGGGCGCTGATAAGCCACGAGGCGTTGGGGGCATGGGCCTATGTGATGGTTTCTCTGTCACTGCGGTCGTTTTACCGTGTCCCCTGGGTGGTGTGGTCTGAGATGAAGGAACGGTTCGGGCGCAAGTACATGACAGAGGAGGATCTGAAACCCTTTGCGGTTTCGATGCGAAACGGGATTCTCCAGATTTTTGATTGAGGTGGAACATGAAAATTGACAAGAGCGAAATTGCCGGCAAGCTGGCGAAACTGAAAAGCATTATTCCGTCCAAGCCCGCTATCGAGAGCATGAAGGGCATACTGGTGAAAAACGGGACCCTGACGGCAAACAACCTGGAAATGGCACTCCGCACCAACGTTGATTGTGACGCCGACGAACAGTTTATAATCCCGCAGCGGGCTATCGAAATGATCGAAAGCCTGCCGGATGGCGATGTGGAAATCACCGCGCAGAGCTCCGCAAACGGGGAGAACGACACCATCGTTATTCGAACGGAAACAATCTCCAACAGGTTCCAGAGCTTTCCACCGCAGGACTACCCGGATATTCCCGAGCTCGAAAGCGCCAGCAATGTGGGCGTGGACAGCGAGGGATTGCTGGAAGCAATCAGTTCCATTATGTATTCGGTCGGCACCACATGCAACCGGCCGGCAATGAACGGAATGCTATTCGAGGGCGATGGCGAGAATCTGAACCTTGTGGGCTGTGACGGGTACCGTGTCGCATGGGCGCAGCTGAAATATCCCGAGCAGATCAAGATGATTGTACCCCGGGCGGCAGTAAATACGTTTCTCGGCCTCGGAATCAGCGGAAAAGTTGACATCAGCTATAACAAGCGTGGTGCAATCTTTGTGACCGCAGAATATGCGTTTTACTCCAGACTGCTTGAGGGCGAGTTCGTCGATTACCGCAAAACCTTCCCCAAGCACACCAACAACGTGGTAATTGACCGGCGCTCCTTCCTTGACAGCATTAAGCGGTCTGCAATCTGCGCTGAGGACAAAGGTCGCCCACAGGTCATTATGGACCTGCAGGGCGAAAGCATGAAAATCACCACGCATTCGGCTCTCGGTGAGTATGCGGAGGATCTCCACATGGACACCAGCATCGACGAGGCCGTCCGTATAGCGTTCAATGCCCGGTACCTGATGGATTGCATAAAATCCTACCGCGGCGTCGGACTCGACTGCTCCTTCGGCGGTTCATCTTCCCCGATGGTGGTAGATGACGGCGAGATCAAGTCGCTGGTTCTGCCTGTCCGCATGTCTGGAAACTGACGGAGGTTCGCCAATGGATATTGTGCTGAGTATTCACCATGAGCACTGCGTGAAGGTGCTGTCAGGTGAAAAACCGTGGGAGTTGCGAAAAAGCTTCCCACGAAAGCCGGTGAAGCGGGTGTTCCTCTATGAGTGCGGCAAGGGTGGCCGACAGGCTATCGTCGGCGTCTGCATCCTCGCCGGATACGCGAAAGCAGACCCCAAACTGGATGCCGCCCTGATAGCCGAAAAAGCCTGCCTCACAATGGAGCAACTGCGGAAATATGTCGGCGAGAAGAAAGTATACGCGTGGAACATCAGCAACCCCAGAAAACTGGCAAGTCCGTTGCAAATCACGGATTTCGGGCTATCGAGGCCGCCGCAGAGTTGGTGCTACGGTAGAGCCAAATGAACGCCGTGGTCAAATACCCGGGCGCAAAATGGTCTCTCTCCGCATGGATAATAGGGCATTTTCCAAAGCACCACAGTTACCTTGAACCATTCTTCGGCTCCGGAGCTGTGCTGTTCACCAAAGAGCGCAGCGCCATCGAGACAGTCAACGATCTTGATGGAGAAGTAATAAATCTGTTCGAGTGGATACGTACAGACCCCGAAAGGCTGGCGCGGGCGATTTACTGGACGCCTTACGCCAGAGATGTTTACGACAAGGCGTGGGAAGCACAGTATACCGAGCAGAACAGTTTCCAGAGGGCGGTAAACTTCTACGCCCGGATGATGATGGGGCACGGCTTCCGCACCACCGGCGAGAAAGTGGGCTGGAAGAACGACGTGCAGGGGCGAGAAAAGGCATATGCGGCCACATACTGGTGCAAGACACCGGATATCATATGCCCCTGCAGAGATCGGTGGCATCAAGATCAATAAATTCAGAGGGTGGTCAACTGCCTTTGAAGTGCCGGCAGAGTGTGGAACAACCTCCGGAGGGATTATCGACTGTGTTCGCGTCAACGAATATTTCGGGGATCTCTCAGAAAACCGGGTGTGTAGGCTCTTCAAGTACAAACAGGATGGAGTTCACGCATGGGAATGCCCGCACGGTATCGAGGATAAAGACATAAAAAGGACCTGCGATAAAGTCGACTGCCGCTGGAATGCCCTGGCTACCAATGGGGTGCCGAAGGTGCTCGTCACCTGCTTTGAAATAAAGATTACAAAATCAGACTTCAAATCTAAACACGGTCACAATTTTGTCGGAAACCTGAACTTTTACGTGATGCCAAAAGCACTCTATCCGCAAGTGGAAGACCTTGTACCTGATGGCGTGGGTGTCATTTTATACACCAAAGAAAACGGCTTTGTGGGACTGCGGCGGAAAATCAACAGCCGCTTTCAGGAAATGACCGACAGCGATCAGAAATGGATGGTGCTCTCGGTGCTGAAACGGCTGAAAGACGGTGGCGGGGTTGTTTTTGACAGCACCTATAATCCGCAGCTGCAGGTCTTGGACATAGCTGACGACGAAAAGGAGCAATGGCGGTGAAAAAGGAAATTCGAATCGGCACCCAACTTGAGATTGTGCCGGAGACCTTCACGGGCGGTGACGAAAAGAAAGGGCCTCGAAAAGCTATGACCGGGACGATCGTCTACATACACCCGAAGCATCGGTTCTTTGACGTCGAATTCAATGTGAACGGTGTAAAAATCCGGGAGAGTTTTCCGTGGCCACAGGAGCGGCAACCATGAGTTGCTATCAGTGCAAGTGCAATCTATGCGCCAGAAGCGCCGAACTGGGCCTTGCATACTTCACCCCGGGCGAGATTCAGAATGTCGAGGATATCTGCTACACCTGCGATGAATGCACACACTGGAGTGGCGATTGGCGCAGGCGCAGCCAGTGGCGCGAGGAGTGCCCTGGATATGTTGAACCAAAAAAATTGACGGAAGCCCATGCGCTTTGCGCCCGGCAGAAATTTACCGTCATCGATGGAAGGAGAAATGACTGATGATTGATCTGCATCCCACAATTTGCAATATCTGTGGAGGCAAGGTCATTTACACCTCAAACGCCGCGGTATACGGCCGCAAATACGGAAGTGGCATGTGCTATCTTTGCACGAAGTGTGGGGCCTACGTCGGTACCCATGAGCCGCGGCCAAAAGAAGCCCTCGGCATCCTCTCCAACAAGGAGATGCGAAGCATGAAGATGACCTGCCACGACCTCTTTGACACCCGGTGGAAGGGTAAGCCGAGCAAGGGTGCCGGCCAGAATCCCCGCCGTAAAGCCTACCGCTGGCTGTCCGAGCGACTCGATATCCCGGAAGAGGAATGCCACTTCGGATATTTTGACATGGATATGCTCAATATGGCATATTCGCTGCTTAGAAAGGAGCCCATTTATGAGCGAGGACAAGAAAATTAACCGCTGCCGGTATTCTCACCCGTCTATGCGAACTGAGAGCCTTGAATGGCATTGCCATGTTGACGGCTGGGAGGATGAAAAAATTAAGACCGTGACCGAGGATATCTGCGAAGCCTGCGAAAAGTATAACTCCCGGTACATAGAGTATCCATTGACCATTCAGGGCATCGAGGACACGTTCGCGGAGAACCGCAAATGGTCTTTATCCAAATGCGGTAAGTTGGTGAAGATTACCCCTTGCGGCGAAGAGTACGGCGGAAAGACGTATCTCGGCATACTGCTTGGAGATCTTCCGATAGGCGCGACAGTTTCCTTCCACCACGATGATCAAAAGCTCCACATTGGCGCCATGACGAACCCGGCTATTTTCGTGCCGGAGCTAAAGAAAATCATCTATGGCGCGGAAAGCTGGTGGGGCGAGATTGAGCGCCCGGAAGACCTGAAGGACATTACGCAGGACGATATTCAAAACGTTTGGTATGTGAAGCTGCTGAACGAAATGTGTGGAGGAACCGATCATGAACGTGTTTGAGAACATGGAGATCCGCAATCGGCTCCGTGCCGCTTTCCCTAAGTGCTTTGTGAACGCCAGCTTTGAATTCATAGCCCACCCGGCCAGAAATAGCTACATCATGCTGGATGGCGTGGATACGGAGATGGAACTCAAAGCAAAGATCATTGAATGGTTTTCCTGTGAGGCAGTCAAGGGCGGTTCTCGCCAGTCTCAAGCGTACCACCTGGGCGGCATCAATAGTTTTCTCGGGACAAGCTTCACCCGTGAAGAGATGGAGCAAATTTACACGTATCTCGGGAATTCGGTAAACCATGGAAAGACGCTGCGGTTCATTGAGAGCGGGTATGATATGTCAACATTGGGAGCGGCTGCGCAGTCCGGAAAAGGAGAAGTAAAATGACAGTCATTATGCGGCTCAACACATGGGCAAATATGTGTGGGCACTTCTTCAACGCCTACCTTGAACCCCAAAACCCAGACGACAAGACCTTTTATCCCGGAAGAGACCCAAGCCCTAACAACGGATACAATTGTCGGCACCCGGAAGCAGAGGAAGAGGACAGTGTAGGCTGCTGCTTTGCGCATTCTTGCCCGATGGCCTATCCTGCGGACGGGGGCGACTGCAAGAAGTTCGGCGTTGCCTGCGAGGACTGCGGGAACGAGGATTGCGAGTGCGACGAGGATATGATGGTCTGCGAGATACCTGACGATCAATTTGACGAGCGGTATATGTACCGAGAGCTTGCGCAGGCCGTGGAGGAAAGCAAATGAGACGGTATTTTGATTTATCAGACGCAAGAATTACGATTCTATTGGATGTTGTGGCCGGTTCTCCCGCTGCCCTCGCTCCTGCCGAAAGAATCCGTGATGAACTTAAGCAAGTGGGTGCTATCAGAGAAATCGAAAGTACCGAATATGCGCGGATGACGAGGATTTACAAAGGAGGCCCCAAATGAGTGAACCGACGAATGCGGAGGTTTTGGCCGAAGCCCTTAAAGACTTTGCTGGGCAGGAGGACTGCAGCCAAGAAATTATTGCCGATTACATTAGCTGTCCGAGCGTTTCGCCGTGTGATTATGACGGCGGGAGTAATCACGATTGCTGCACACGGTGCAAAGTCAAATGGCTGCTGAGCAAGTGGGAGGATTGAACGTATGAGTGAATTATTGTTAAAAAGCGATCTGAGCTTGCTCAATGACCGCGTGCTCAACCTTGGCTCTGGGCTTGCCACTATGCCGGAAAACGGGACGATGCAGGTAAGCAAAGCATTTCTCAACGCGGTTTTGGGTTATATGGAAGAGCTGCTAGGTATGCGTCGTGCCCAGCCCGGCAACGATCCGCTGTGCGAAGAAGGTGAAAACTTCATACAGAACAAGTTCGGCTATTGCTTCTATTCCTTAAAATCCTGCCCGATCATCTACAATCTTTATGTGCAACCGCAATACCGGCGACATGGATACTCAAAAGTTTTACTGGGACTCGTTATTGGCGAAATCCGGGAAAGCGGATACATGGGAGAGATAGGCATACAGGCCCAGCCAAGAGAGAACAGCATCGAATTGGAAGACTTAACGGAATATTACAAGAGCATGGGGCTTGTCATTTTCGAGGACCGTCCACCGGAAGGGAGCAAAGCATGAAAAAAGTAAGAATCTGCTTTGAGGTTCAGAATATGGCCGTAGACGAACACGGCAGTCCGGCTCCGGCAGGTATGCAATTTACCATTGGCGAGGCCACTGATGAAAAATATGCCGAAATTGACTATCTTGAAGCGATGAAAGGCGTGAAAGGACTGGAATGCCTCAAATCGCTCGGGATGGATTGCCTTGCAGAGGAGCACACCGAGGATGATTTCAGGCTCATAACTCCGGAGGAATACGATGAAAAATACGGAGGCGATGAAGAAGAATGAGAGATTTACATACGCTTGATAAATACCGGCAAATGGATGTCGAGCGCCAGCTCTACGGCGCTTCCGGGGACGAAGGAAACGGATGCTTCAAGGTGTTCGTCGGTGGGCGGTCCTTCTTCGTGGTAGTTTCCAACGGCGGTGGATGGGAGCACGTTAGCGTGTCCCCGAATAATCGCAAGCGGAACACCTGCCCCACCTGGGAGGAAATGTGCGAAATCAAAGACTTGTTCTTTCTCCCAGAAGAAACCGTTGTGGAGTACCACCCGCCGAAAAGCGACTATGTCAATCAGTACGAATACTGCCTGCACCTGTGGCGGCCGATTGGCGTAGAAGTACCAAAACCACCGGCTATTTTCGTTGGTCTGCGTGACAGAGAGGCTGTAAGCCATGGATGAAGAAACAAGGAAAATGATCCAGTCGTATGGATTATCGGAGGAAGATGTTACTGCGGCAGCAGAATACATATCGAAAGTCGCAAGGCTGGCAGCGATAGCGGTGGACGAGCTATATGAGGCCATCAGGCAAATAATAAACGCCCTGCGGGGACCGGCGGTCGATATGGAGGAGCTTTCTCTTGTGGCTTATGAAGCTGCAGACCGAGCCGCATATCTCCATAAAGAGCGCAAGAGATGGGGACACCCGCCCCAAAAGCTCTGCTGGGACTATAAATCGCCCGTACGGCCTGTCAGGCCATATGCCCGTTCTTGCATACGGCAGACAGGAAACCGCCGCAGGGCATAAAAAAGAG
>Ga0183101_1000692_pt1 | contig 42875 bp, 32 predicted proteins | sample Biomet3_FD_127790 | JGI IMG/M metagenome (GOLD analysis project Ga0183101, IMG submission 127790) | Microbial communities from bioreactor (seeded with sewage sludge) at LBNL, California, USA - Biofuel metagenome 3 | ecosystem: Engineered > Bioreactor > Anaerobic > Unclassified ... | reverse complement strand
ATATTATATGGAGATTAATATTTCATGGTACAAAGAAGAACAAATTAATAGAACTATAAAAAATTTAAGGCAACGCAATATGGATGGTTTCTTTGTAAATGATGATAATGAATTAAAAGAACTTTTAAAACAACTCATAGATGAAAATTCTGTTGTAGGGGTTGGCGATTCTATGACGTTGTTTGAAACAGGTGTTATAGACTTTCTTCGTGAGGAAAATTATATATTTTTAGATAAGTATAGAGAAGGTATTACAAGTGAAGAAAAGAAAGGTATTTATATACAAAACTTTTCTGCTGATACTTTTATGTGTAGTACCAATGCCTTGACTGAAAGTGGAGAACTATACAATATTGATGGTAATGGAAGTAGAGTTGCACCAATGATTTATGGCCCCAAGCAGGTTATTTTAATAACTGGAACAAATAAAATTGTTAAAGATATAGAAGAAGCAGAAAAAAGAGTTAGAAATTATGCTGCTCCGATTGATGCAAAAAGATTAGGTAAAGATACTCCATGTACTAAATTAGGGTATTGTGTGGATTGTAAAAGTCCTAATAGAATATGCAATGATTTTACAATTATCAGAGGACAATTTGTTAAAGGTAGGATAAAAGTAATAATCGTAGGAAAACAATTAGGGTATTAATATTTTGTAGTGTTATTAAACTATGATAATTAAATAATTTTAATTTATTCTACATATTTATTATGTGGTTTATCCGATAGCTAGCATCCGTAATACCCACACTTCTTTAAGCGGGGGATAACGGATGCACGCTCCTGGATAAGTTCAACTAGGATTCAGATGGGGATCAAACCCTACCTGAATCAAGTTTCACTTTATATAAATTGCCATGACAAGGGGCTTATAATACCTTGTAAGGAAGAATGATAAGGAGAGATACAAATAATGAGTTTTGAAAAATTAGCAGATATAATATTTGGGAATGTTGAACATACAACTGAATATTACGTTGAAAAATATCCAAAGAGAAGTCTTAAGGAAGGTGCAAGAGTTACTAGATATGCACCAAGTCCAACTGGATTCCAACATATAGGTGGAGTTTTTGCTGCATTAATAAATGAAAGATTAGCAAGCCAAAGTGAAGGTGTTTTTTATTTGAGAATAGAAGATACTGATCAAAAGAGAGAAGTTGAAGGTGCAATAGAAGATACAATAGCTACTATGCATAATTTTGGTATGGATTTTAGTGAAGGTATGACAGGAGAAGAAACATCTAAAGGTGAATATGGTCCATACAGACAAAGTCAAAGAGCTGGAATATATAATGCTTTTGCAAAAGATTTACTTATAAAAGGTTTAGCTTATCCAGATTTCTGTACCCCAGAAGAATTAGCTGAACTTAGAGAAAGACAAATAGCAAATAAAATAACTCCTGGTTACTATGGAGAATACGCTAAGTTTAGAAATATAACTGAAGAAGAAGCAATAAAGAGAATTGAAAACGGAGAAAAATATATTATAAGATTAAAATCTCCAGGAAATCCCGAAACAAGGGTTGAATTTCACGACTTAATAAAGGGAGATATCTCATTCCCAGAAAATAATCAAGATGTAGTACTTATTAAAGGGGATGGGCTTCCAACTTATCATTTTGCTCATGCAATAGACGATTATTTAATGAGAACAACAGATGTAATAAGAGGAGAAGAATGGTTATCATCACTTCCTATACACGTTCAATTATTTGAAGTTTTAGGTTTTGAAGCACCAAGATATGCTCATATTCCAACAATAATGAAGCAAGATGGTGGATCAAAAAGAAAGCTTTCAAAGAGAAAAGATGCAGAAGCAGCTGTTTCTTACTACAAAGAAGTTGGATTTCCGGTATTAACTGTAATTGAATATTTACTTAATATAGTAAACTCTACTTATGAAGAATGGAGAGCTGAAAATCCTAAGGCTGACTACCATGAATTCGAAGTTCATTTAGAAAAGATGGGTAAGAGTGGAGCATTATTTGATTTAGTTAAATTAAACGATGTATCAAAAGATAGAATTGCTGCTATGAAAGCTACTGATGTTTATGAATACTATACAGCATGGGCTAAGGAATTTGATGCAGAAATGTATAAATTAGTTACAGAAAATGAAACTATGGCAAAGGAAATCTTCAATATAGATAAAGAAGGTCCAAAACCAAGAAAAGATTTTGCAAAATGGGATGAAGTAAAAGATAAAATTTTCTATTTCTTTGATGAACTATTTTATAAGGAATCAGCAGAACAAATTGAACTTCCAAAGGGAGTTACATTAGAAGCAGCAAAAGAAATAGTAGAAACTTACAAGAAAGAATTTAAATTTGATGTAGAAAGTCAAGAAGCTTGGTTTGATGACTTAAAGGAAATAGGAATTAGACTTGGGTACTGTGCTAATAGAAAAGAATTTAAGGCAAATCCAGATCAATATAAAGGTATGATTTCGGATGTTGCAGGAGCAGTTAGAGCAGCACTAACTCATAGAACTAATTCACCTGACATTTATACTATAATGCAAATCATAGGTGAAGAAAATACAAGAAACAGATTTGATAAATTTTTAAATATATAAACCATAAGCAAAAGGTATAGGTTGGACGTACTCCAAACACTATGCCTTTTTAATTTTATGGGAAAGTTTGAACTTAATTCATTTAAACTTGAAATGCGTTAACTGCATCTCTAAGCTTCTCTGCAAGTTTATTTAAGTCTTGAGTATGTTTGGCTATTTGATTTACACTTGCTAGTTGCTGCTCAGTTGTAGCAGAAATTTGTTCAGTGGCAGCAGAGCTTTCTTCAGTTGAAGCAGAAAGAGTCTCTAAAACTTCAACTATTTCATTTTTCTCGTTTTCCATTTCAAGGCTATAAGTTTTTAGGTTTTTCATATCGTTTGTAATCTTTTCTACAGATTTTAATATTTCAACAAATATATCCTTAGCGTCTATTACAGAATTATTTTGTTCCTTAGCTATTAACTTTCCGTCTTCAATGGCTTTTACAGCAGCTTTTGATTTATCTTGGATTCCATTGATTAATTCTTTAACTTTTGAAGCAGACATTGAAGATTGAGAAGCCAATTTTCTAACTTCTTCAGCAACTACAGCAAAGCCTTTTCCTTGCTCACCAGCTCTTGCAGCTTCTATAGCAGCATTTAAAGATAATAAATTTGTTTGTTCTGAAATCTGACTTATTGCCTCAGTAATAGATCCAATTTCAATAGAAGTTTTATCTACTTCCATTATTATGGCACTAGTTTTTTCAGTGGCTTTGCTATTTTCAATTGATTTTTTTGAAAGTAAATCAATTGCTTCTAAACCTCTGTTGCTTATATTAGTTGTTTTAACTGCAATATCATTAGTTTCTATTGTCAGTTTTGTAACTAAATCTATCTTCTCCGATAAATTCTTAACTCTTATAACTCCGTTTTCAGTTTCTTTAGCCTGTTCATTTGAACCTTTAGCGATCTCTTCAACGGAATCTGATACTTCATTAATCGAAGCTGTATTTTCAGCAACAATTTCATCTAACAATTTAGAGGAGTCAAAAACAACATTAACTGAATCTTTAACTGAACTTATAAAATCGTTAACATTTCTAACCATTATATTAAAGGAATTATTTAGATTACCAATTTCATCTCTATTTTTGATTTTCATAGCCTTAATATTCAAATTACCTGAAGCTACAGTATCTACAGCGTCACTAATTTCTTTAATTGGAGTAGATATGTGTTTTGCAAATATCATAATTACTGCAGAACCTAAAATAATTACTGACAATAATATAATCAGAGTAGTAATAAGAATATTATTTGAACCAACATTAAAATCATTCATGTAAGTACCAGCGCAAACTACCCATCCCCAATGCGGATCAGTCTTTTGATAAGTTATTTTGTCTGAAATCTTATCTGAATTAGGAAGTGTCCACCAATAAGTTAAATAGCCTCCGCCATCATTAGCTACTTTAATTTGATCTTTAACGAATAATGTACCAGTCTTTTTATCCTTATAATCTAGTACGCTTTTGCCTTCTAAACTTGGATGAGCTGCTTCAACTCCATCTTGAGTATAAGCTAACAAATAACCACTTTTACCTAAGCTTAAATTTTGATTGATTTTTCTTGTACCATCCGCTTGTTTTTCGCTAAGCATATATTCTCTAACTCTTTCTTGAGCGTCATCAAGAGATAGTTTTCCTTGATCTACAAGCTTTTGATTTGCATCAATCACTTGTAATGTCATTTCTACACTATTTTTTAATAAAATCTTCCCGCTATTTTCAAGTTCAGCTCTTGCTACATAATAACTTACTAATCCGAGTACAAGTACAGGTATACTCAGCAATAAAATCATTACTAAAATAAGTTTTGTTTTTATAGGTAAGCCTTTTGTCTTTTTTGTAGATTTTGTAATCATTTGCATTCCCCCTAATATATAAACTTACTCTATTATCGAAATGTAATTTATCAACTTGATAGTAAATGTTACCTTTTATCGAAATATAGAAAATTAGGTGGAATTTATGGCTTGGTTATGATGACAATGGTGAAGAATTTTTAAGTGGTATAAAAAATTTTGATCAGATAGTTTTGTATAAAATTATCTGGATTAGGAGATTAAAAATAAATTAAGGCAGAGAAATCTTATACATTAGATTTCTCTGCCTTTTCAAGTTGCATTATTAGCTTAACTTAAATGATGATTTTAATGGTACTATTCTATTAAATACTAACTTATCAGCAGTTGTATATTTAGTATCTACATTAAAGAAACCATTTCTAACCATTTGGAATTTATCTTGAGGTTTAGCATCTTTAAATGCAGTTGGTTCAATAAAGCCCTGTAATATTTCTAGTGAGTTTGGATTAATTTGTTCAAGGAAGTGTTTTCCTTCATTTTCTGGTGCATCATCTAAAATTAAAGGCTCATATAACCTGAATTCAGCAGGAAGACAAGTTTTTACATCTACCCAATGGATTGTTCCTTTAACTTTTCTGCCGGTAAAGCCAGAACCACTCTTTGTTTCTGGATCATAAGTACAATGAATTTCTACTACCTCACCATTTTCATCCTTGATTACTTCGTTACATTTAACAAAGTATGCTCCTTTTAGTCTAACCTCATTACCAGGGAATAACCTAAAGTATTTCTTTGGTGGATTTTCCATAAAGTCTTCTTTTTCAATGTATAGTTCCCTAGAGAATGGAACAAGTCTTGTACCTTGAGTTTCATCTTTTGCATTATTCTCTATTGAAAGCATTTCTGTCTCATTTTCAGGATAATTAGTTATTACAAGCTTTAAAGGATTTAACACAGCCATAGACAATGGCGCCTTAAGTTGTAAATCCTCTCTTATAAAATAATCTAGCATTTGGGAATCAACAACAGAATTAGCCTTAGCAACACCGATAGCGCTGCAGAAATTTCTTAGCGCATCAGGAGTACATCCTTTTCTTCTAAGGCCAGAAATAGTAGGCATTCTAGGGTCATCCCATCCATCAACAACTTTTTCATCAACTAATTGTTTTAATTTTCTTTTACTCATAACAGTATTAGTCATATTTAATCTTGCAAATTCTATTTGCCTTGGGGAAGCGGTCATTTCACATTCTCTTACTACCCAGTCATAAAGTGGTCTGTGATCTTCAAACTCTAAAGTACAAATAGAGTGTGTAACATGTTCAATAGCATCTTCTAATGGATGAGCAAAATCGTACATTGGGTATATGCACCATTTATCACCAGTATTGTGATGAGTAGAATGAGATATTCTATATATAACAGGATCTCTCATATTTATATTTGGTGATGCCATGTCTATTTTAGCTCTAAGAACTTTTTCGCCGTCAGCAAATTCACCATTTTTCATTCTTTCAAATAAATCTAAATTTTCTTCAACGGATCTATTTCTATAAGGGCTGTCTTTACCAGGCTGAGTTAGTGTACCTTTATATTCTTTAGCTTCTTCAGCTGTTAAGTCACAAACATAAGCTTTACCTTTTTTTATTAGTAGAACAGCTCTATTGTACATTTCATCAAAATAGTTAGATGCAAAGAAAAGTTCATCCCAATGACCACCAAGCCATTGTACATCTTCTTTAATTGATTCAACATATTCTGTATCTTCTTTAACAGGGTTAGTATCATCAAATCTTAAATGAGTTTTTCCTTTAAACTCATCAGCTAAACCAAAATTTAAAAGAATTGATTTAGCGTGGCCTATATGTAAGTAACCGTTAGGTTCTGGTGGAAAACGAGTAATTATCTCTTTATGCTTTCCGCTTTCTAGATCTTCTACAACGATATTTCTTATAAAATTAGAAGAATTTATTTCGTTTGACATAGTCTTACCTCACTTATAAGTGTATTTAAATTAAGAAAAGAATATTTACTTGAAGTAGTATTCCCTCTTAACTATATTGTTATTTTTGCTTAATAATAATTTTAATCTAATATAAAGAAAAAATAAAGATAAAATTATTTAAATTGCCTAAAGTTGCTAAACATGAGCTTTAATAAACTTAAATTTAGTTTTAATTTTATTATTATACATATTATTATACATATTATTATACATATTATTATGGAAAATAAATGTAGGATAACTTGTGTATTATAATATTAACATTTTTAATAACATTGTTTAGGATTTGATTTGTTTTTAGATAGTTTATTACAAAAGAGAGTGTAGCAGTATTAGTATTTAGTGAATTTATTTCAGTAATAATTATGATTTAAATTAAAAAATGAATTGAATATTTCATTAAATTGATGTAAACTGACATTAGTTGAAAAATTAGCTTATAGTCAGCTTTGCACACGTGAAACTAATGTTTAAGTTAATGGGATTATGATAGGTAATTTGGCCTATAATTCCAAAAAATTGAGAAATGTAAAGGAGAAGTATGAAGAAATTATTAGCACTTATAATTAGAATGACATTCGGATTTTTATTATGCGCACTAGGAACTGTTTTGGCTCTTAATTCGAATTTAGGCTTAAGTCCATGGGACGTATTTCACCAAGGATTAACAAATGTAACTAGTTTAACTATTGGACAGGCAAGCATTATAGTTGGAATAATAATAGTAGCAATCACAAGTATCCTAGGGCTTAAAGTTGGGATGGGAACTATAGCGAATATGATAGTAATTGGATGTTTTATGGATTTAATAATACATTCTAAAATCATTCCAGTTTGTAATAACATATATACAGGCATAATAATGTTAATTGGAAGCTTATTTGTTACAGCATTAGGAAGCTATTTGTATATTGGATGTGAAATGGGATGTGGTCCTAGGGATGGTCTTATGATTGCATTAGTTAAGCTTACAGGTAAACCAATTGGAATAATAAGACTATTTATAGAAGCAGGAGCCCTAATTATTGGATGGATTCTAGGCGGGTTTGTCGGAATTGGAACGTTAGTCACTGCCATTGGAATAGGATATTGTGTACAGTTAATTTATAAAGTATTTGGATTTGATATAAAGGTACTAAAGCATAGGAATATAAAAGAAGGGTTAAAGTTTGTTAACGAATGTATAACTATCTGTTAGAATTCTAATAGAATTGATTTTAACTGATAAACGAAGATATAGAAGCAAAAAGGCATATCTAGCTTTATATATCCATATGCTATAGTAATTCAAAGTAAGTGAAAAATTTTATGGTAGTATAATTATATATATATTGCAAAAATAATTCTTCAGCATAATTCTAAAAATATTAAAAGAATTTTAGCTGTAATTGTGAAATGTTCATTGTGCATTGTGAATTGCAACATATATATGTTACCGTAAAATTTTTAAGGGGATATTTATTTAAGATGAGAAGAGTTTTTATATAAATCTTCTCACCTTAATTTTTTTAAGTAGACTTTAATAAGAAATTTATAGTATATTATAACTGGTCAATATAATTCCAAAACTAGTTATTAAGTTAAATATAAACATATACTTGAAAATTAACATAAATATATATATAATATACATAGCAACAAATTAATAGTTATAAAAAACAGCGATGATAAAAACTACGATTTATAAATTTCTTCAGAGAGCCGATGGGTGGTGCGAATCGGTGAAAGGTTAAATCTTTCCACTTTTGGAGCTGTGCGTGATAAATGCAAAGGTTAGTAACCTATATAATACTAGTGTCGAGGGGCTGGTTGTAATATTAACCAGCAATTTGGGTGGCAACGCGGATTATTCCGTCCCAATTATATATTGGGATGGTTTTTTTATTTTTTGAAATAATAATATATATATTTAATCAGGAGGGAAAAAAATGTTAGACATTAAATTCGTAAGAGAAAATCCAGAGATTGTTAAACAAAACATAAAAAATAAGTTTCAAGATAATAAGTTGGGGTTAGTAGATGAAGTATTAACTTTAGATATCGAACTTAGAAAAGTTAAGCAAGAAGTAGAAGCTTTAAGAGCTGATAGAAATAAGTTATCAAAACAAATTGGTGGCTTAATGGCTCAAGGTAAAAAAGAAGAAGCTGAGGAAATAAAGAAAAAAGTTAATGCGGATTCAGAAAGAATGGCTGAGTTAGACGTTAAAGAAAAAGAACTAGAAGAAAAAGTTAAAGTTATCATGATGACTATTCCAAACATAATAGATCCAAGTGTTCCAATTGGTAAAGATGATAGCGAAAATGTAGAAGTAGAAAAGTTTGGGGAACCAGTTGTTCCAGATTTCGAAATTCCATACCATACAGATATTATGGAAAGATTAAGTGGTATTGATTTAGATAGTGCTAGAAAGGTAGCTGGTAATGGTTTCTACTACTTAATGGGAAATATAGCTAGACTTCACTCAGCTGTAATATCTTATGCAAGAGATTTTATGATAAATAGAGGATTTACATATTGTATTCCACCTTTTATGATTCGTAGCCAGGTTGTAACTGGAGTTATGAGTTTTGCTGAAATGGATGCTATGATGTACAAAATTGAAGGTGAAGATTTATATTTAATAGGAACAAGTGAACATTCTATGATTGGTAAATTTATAGATACAATATTACCAGAAACTTCACTTCCTCAAACTTTGACTAGTTATTCACCTTGCTTTAGAAAAGAAAAAGGGGCACATGGTATAGAAGAAAGAGGAGTATACAGAATTCATCAATTTGAAAAGCAAGAAATGGTTGTTGTATGTAAGCCAGAAGACAGCATGACTTGGTATGATAAAATGTGGAAAGATACAGTAGATTTATTCCGTTCTTTAGATATACCAGTAAGGACTTTAGAATGTTGCTCAGGTGATTTAGCAGATTTAAAAGTAAAATCAGTAGACGTAGAAGCATGGTCTCCAAGACAAAAGAAATACTTCGAAGTAGGAAGCTGTTCTAATTTAGGGGATGCACAAGCTCGTCGTTTAAAAATCCGTGTAGATGGTAAAGATGGTAAATACTTTGCGCATACATTGAATAATACAGTAGTTGCACCACCAAGAATGCTTATTGCATTTTTAGAAAACAACTTAAATGAGGATGGATCTGTAAATATTCCAGTTGCATTGCAACCATATATGGGCGGTATGACAGTAATTAAATAAAGTAAAATAGATCAGATATATCTAAATTTAGAAAGACAACAAATTAAAGAGGTATTAAGCTCATTAATTTGCTGTCTTTTTCATACAGTGAAATATTATTAAATATTTTCAATAATATTTTGGGTAGTGAATTAAGATATTATACATAGTAGTGATTAAGAATTATAAGAACAGTTTACATAGTATTACTTTAATATAAAACAAAAATTCTAAAGAAATTGAAATATATACATATAAAAGCAAAAGTTACTGACAATGTGATATAAATCACGCTAAAAATTCAGTACAATGGTTATAATATTATCATCTAAGAAGAAGTTTAGATAATAATATTAAGGGAGGAATTAATTATGTCGAGTTTTGCTGTTAGTATAGATGTTAGAATTTATGAAAGAGGTCATAAAAAGGAGATTATATTTAAAGCTTTTGAAGAGCTTGAACAAGGTGAAACAATGGAGCTTATAAATGATCATGATCCTCGTCCGCTTTATCAGCAGTTTATAGTTAACTTTCCAGAACACTTTGAGTGGAAATATTTAGAGCAGGGACCTGAAATATGGAGAATAGGTATCACAAAGAAATAAGGCACATTCAATAAGAGAGAAAAGGAGTTGTTTTTATAATATGCCATTTATAAGTAAAGATTTATACCAATTTAATAGCTATGTTGAACCAATTAACCTTACATTTCATCAATATTTGTTATTAGGGGATGAACCATTATTAGTCCATACAGGGAACGTTATTCAGGCAGAAGCTTTGCTACCAGAATTAAAAGATGTACTTAATGGCAAAGAGCTAAAGTATATTTTTATTTCACATTTTGAAGCAGATGAATGTGGAGGATTATCATTAATATTAGAACATTTTCCTAAAGCTAAAACAATTTGCTCTGAAGTTACAGCGCGTCAGTTAAATGGTTTTGGAATAAAAGCAGAAATTATTACTAAGAAAGCAGAAGAAACTTTAAATACTGATAATTATGAATTAGAGTTTATAAATTATCCTTCGGAAATGCATCTTTGGGATGGATTATTAGTTATAGAAAATAAACGTAGGATATTTTTTAGCAGTGATTTGATGTTTGCGTTGGGAAAAGAAATAGGCACAGTACAAGAATCTGATTGGTATACAGAAGTAAACAGCATTAAGCAAGAACAAATACCAGACAATAATAAGCTGGAAGATTTAAAAGAAACTTTAAAAAAGTTAAAGCCTGACCTTATAGCTACAGGCCATGGGCCGTGTCTTAAACTAAAATAAAATAAAGGTTATATTTAAGAAACAAATCAATTTATTCTTAAATATAACCTTTTTTCTTTAAATTTAAAGTTTAATATTCTAATGGTAATTCTTTTATAACTTAAATATTTGAAATTTTGATTTAAATCACATTATTATAATAAAAATTTAAGTAGAATTAGGTCATAGAGATATTGAATATATAAATTTATATATCCATAGGAGGATTTTGAGATGAATAATAGCAAAATACAAAGTTTGACTGAAGTTTTACAAAAATTAAATAAAGATGGAATAACAGAGACATTAAGAAAAGAAGCATTGGAGATTGTGTCTGACATAAATCCTATTGAGCTTTCAATAGCGGAGCAAAATTTAATAGAAGAAGGAATGAATCCACAGGATTTAAGACATCTGTGTGATATTCATATGGAAGTTTTAAGAGGAGAACTTGATAAAATAAAGAATAAAATTGAACCAGGGCATGTTGTATACACATTTATTGCAGAACATGATAAAATTCTTGGATTTTTAAAAGAACTTGAAGATATTAATTCAAAGATTCAAAAATTAGAAAGCTATGATAGCAATTTAATTGAATTTGAAGAATTAATAAAGGTTATTGATAATATATTAGATGCAGAAAATCACCATAAAAGAGAGGAAAAAGTGCTTTTTGCTGAGATGGAAGATAGAAAAATTACAGGACCAACAAGAATTATGAGAATGGAACATGACGATTTAAGAGCAAAGAAAAAATTTTTGAAGCAAATAGCAACAGAAGTATCTAAATTAAAATTTATTGAATTTAAAGAAAAAGTTGATGAAACTGCAAAATATATTATATTCAATTTGAGAGATCATATATTTAAAGAAAATTATATATTATACCCTACAGCAGTGGAAGCCATAACTGAAAAGGATGTATGGAATAGTATGAAGACACGATGTGATGAAATAGGATATTGTAGTTTTACACCAGAATCATAATTCCTATAAATATAATCTTCATATAGTAGGAATAGAAAAGGCAGTAAACTAGCTGTCTTTTTATTTTTGAAATTGCGTAACTATTGTTACAGATTTAAACAAAGTATTTTAGTAATATATATACGTAGCACAGAGCTAATATAGAAATTAAAAAATATTAATTTTATTTTAGTAACGTATGTTACAGAAATGATACTTGTAATATAGTAAACTCTAAATTGTCAAAGTTAAGAGGGATTAACAAGAAATTATTAATTATTTATATAAAAAGAAAAATAGGAAATAGGAGGACATAATATGTCAATGTTTTGTTATCAATGTCAAGAAACAGCTGGATGTAAGGGCTGTACTAAAGTAGGGGTATGCGGTAAGGATGAGTATGTAGCAAAAGCTCAAGACTTATTAATATATGTAACTAAAGGACTAGCTATAGTAAGTAATGAAGGAAGAAAAGTTGGAGTAAAGGATAGTAAAGTTGATAAATATATAACAGAAAACTTATTTACAACAATTACAAACGCTAATTTTGATAGAGATTCTATTTTAGATAGAGTTAAAGAAACTTTAAAATTAAGAGAAGAATTAAAAGCTAAAGTAATTAGCTCTGGTGGTAAAGTTGGAGAAGTAAAAGTAACTGGTGGTTTCTTTAAGAAAATATTCGGAATGCAAACTACAGAAATGATTATGCCAGAAGCAGCTATTTGGACAGCTGACAATACAATAGAATTTGATGAAAAAGCAGAAAAGGTTGGAGTTCTTGCAACTGAAAATGAAGATATAAGAAGCTTAAGAGAACTTATCACTTATGGATTAAAAGGTTTATCAGCATACATGAAGCATGCTATGAATTTAAAATACAATAATGAAGAAGTTCATGCATTTATGGCAAAAGCTCTTGCTGCTACAATTGATGATACATTAACAGTTGATGATTATGTAGGACTAGCATTAGAAGCTGGTAAATTCGGTGTAGATGGTATGGCATTACTTGATAAAGCCAACACAGAAAGCTATGGACATCCAGAAATTACAACAGTAGACATTGGTGTTAGAACAAATCCAGGAATATTGATTTCAGGACATGACTTAAGAGACTTAGAAATGTTACTAGAGCAAACAGAAGGAACTGGGGTAGATGTTTATACTCACGGAGAAATGCTTGCTGGACAATACTATCCAAAATTTAAAAAATATAGTCATTTTGCAGGAAACTATGGTAATGCATGGTGGAAACAAAAAGAAGAATTTGAAAGCTTCAATGGAGTAATCCTTATGACTACTAACTGTATAGTTATACCAAAGGATTCTTATAAGAACAGATTATTTACAACAGGTGCTACAGGAATGCCTGGATGTGCTCATATAGAAGCTAAGGCTGATGGGACAAAAGATTTCTCTAAAGTTATAGAAATGGCCAAGAAATGTAAAGCTCCTACAGAAATAGAAAAGGGACAAATAGTTGGTGGATTTGCTCATAACCAAGTTTTAGCTTTAGCAGATAAGGTGGTAGATGCAGTTAAATCTGGTGCTATAAAGAGATTCTTTGTAATGGCAGGTTGTGATGGAAGAGCTAAATCAAGAAACTATTACACAGAATTTGCAGAAAAATTACCAAAAGATACAGTTATCTTAACTGCAGGTTGTGCAAAATATAAATACAACAAATTAAATTTAGGTGATATTGGTGGAATCCCAAGAGTATTAGATGCAGGACAATGTAATGACTCATATTCATTAGTTGTAATAGCACTAAAGCTTCAAGAAGTATTTGGATTAAAGAGTGTAAATGAATTACCTATATCATATAACATAGCTTGGTATGAACAAAAAGCTGTAATAGTATTATTATCATTATTACACTTAGGTGTTAAGAACATTCACTTAGGACCAACACTTCCAGCATTCCTTTCGCCAAATGTTGCTAAAGTATTAGTTGATAACTTTGGAATTGGTGGAATCACTAATGTAGATGATGACATGAAGATGTTTATGGAAGCATAAAAATAATTTATGGCAAATTACAATGGCAAATAAAATAAGTTCGATCAAATAAGGAAACACCCTATTTAATAATCTACAATATATTTAAAGTATATAATCCTAGTAGCATGATTGCTGCTAGGATTTTTTTTATTCTTTAGGAATTTATATTACAATAAAATCTGTGGACGAGGTACTCCTTGAGGGTATAACTTAAAAAAGGTTGATTGACTAGTTTTTGTATTTTAAAAAGAATAAAAAAGAAATCTTATTCGCCTGCATAAAATGTTCTTATATGCAGCAGAGCTACCATTTCTGATGTGCAGATTTTTCTCACATGCGTTCGAAAAGGCAGATGCGTGAAAAAATCTCCGGCTCCACAGTCGCCTGCGATTTTGTTCTGCTTTTAAAAGAATTTATTTTAAATTTTAATATCCTTTTAAGGCTTATGTAGATATTCAGCGATCTATTTTCAATAATAGAGAAATTTTCATATTTTTATATATTTATAGATTAATATTTTTATATAAAAATATAAAAATATGAAAAAATATAAAAATAAATATATGTTTATATATTCCTATAAACATTTTTTTCTATATAAATATGAAAATATATAAATATTTATAGGAAACATCAGGGGTAAGAGAGTAGAGAAGATTAAATAATAGAGAAACTACTTAGTGACTGCGTAAAATGAACTTTTAATATTTAAAGCAATTTTGAGAGCCTAAATAGTGTTAAGTATTATGCAAAAAATCTTATCATAAATTATTTTTTAAATATTCATAAAGACAAAAAACCATAGATAAACCTATCATACAATAAGTTTATCTACAGTCCTTAAATAAAGAAAATAACAATCAAACCTTATTGCAACAGACTAACATAATTGCAATTTTCGCGTAACCCTACAATAACTAATCAATTATAGAAAACTCTAACTATAGGATTGCATCTTTATTTCTCAAGTTAAGTCTTTTGACTCTATATTGAGAAGGCATATTCATTCTTGAATATTTAATGCTTAACTGCTAACTTCTTTATAATCTTAATGTGCCCCTAATTATGTAGTCAATACTATGAAGTTAATAGTTATACTGGAAATTTATCTTAATAAATTTATCAAATGGTAGATTATTTTTTACACATAAAATTTATAAGTTTATGTTAATTTATTAAATACATGATAATGCAATATTAGTTGAAAGAGAAGCATATGGAGTTTATTCAAATATATTTATAAAAGTACACAGAAAAATTTCTGTACTTTTTTATATCCTCATAAAATCTTCATAACTTTATATTATAATCTATATATGTAATTTGAGTTATGATTTAAAATTCATCACTGTCTATAATAAGCAGCGATTTATTAGGAGGAGATTATGGGTATTAAGAGGGAGAATATTAAAGTTTATGATATGACATGTACGTCTTGTGAAAATAGAGTGGAAAGAGCTTTAATGAAAATTGATGGAGTTTTAAATGCTATGGCTAGCTATAGTGCACAGCAGGTAACGGTTGAATATGATAGCAAGCTTTGCAGTATGGAACAATTAAAAGAAGCTATTAATAAGGCGGGTTATAGTACAAAAAATTCGGTTAGCTTAAAATTTGCTGGCTTTTTAGTTATAGCGGCAGCAGTCTTACTTCTTGGCAATTCAACAGCAGGATTTGATATGAGTGCTAAGCTGAATAATGCGTCTTATGTGGTGTTATTTATTGTTGGAATGCTTACATCTATACATTGTGTTGGCATGTGCGGTGGAATAATGCTTACACAAAGTTTATCTAAAAATAGTATTATAGATGAAAAAGAGAATAGATTTAAAGCTTTAAAGCCTTCGATTTTATATAATGCTGGAAGAGTAACCTCATATACAATTATAGGTGGTATTGTAGGTGCATTGGGTTCTGTTTTATCGCTATCACTTAATGTAAAAGCTGGATTGCAAATATTTGCAGGATTATTTATGGTAATAATGGGATTAAATATGACAGGCTTTTCTTTATTTAGAAAGCTTAATATTAAGCTGCCATGGTCCTCTTGCAAAATTAAAAATAAACCTAAGGCTCCGTTTTTAGTTGGTATGTTAAATGGGTTAATGCCATGCGGTCCACTTCAGACAATGCAGCTTTATGCATTAGGTACCGGTAGTGCCATAAATGGAGCAATATCAATGTTTTTATTTTCACTCGGAACAGTTCCTTTGATGCTTATATTTGGTGCTGTATCAGGTTTTTTAAGTAAGGGATATACGAAACAACTTTTAAAATTTAGTGGGATTTTAGTAGTAGTGCTTGGATTAATAATGGGGAATAGGGGATTAGCTCTTGCTGGAGTTGGAATTCCAAATGCTAGTACACTAGCACAAAATTTTTCTGGAGATGGAGCTCAAGCCGCGCAATCCAATATAGGTAAGGCGACGATAGAAAATGGAGTTCAAGTAATTAGAATGACAGCAGATAATAATGGATATACTCCTAATGCATTTTACGTACAAAAAGATATGCCTGTTAAGTGGATAATTACAGGAAATCAAATAAATTCTTGTAATAATGCAGTAGTAGTGCCATCACTTAACATCCAAAAAACATTAAAATCTGGAGAAAATGTTATAGAATTTACACCTAAAGACGGGGACATAAACTTTAGCTGTTGGATGGGAATGATAAGAGGGATAATTAAAGTTACAGATAATCTTGATTCAGTGGATACATCGAAAGCAGATTCATCAATTCCGGCTCCTAGTAGTGGCATGAGTTGTTGTACAGGAACATCAGCAAGTAATACTCCTCAAGCTCCAAGTATATATGGTAATGATTTAAGTAAAGTTTCTACTGATAGGTTAATTAAAAAAGCTAATATTTCAGGAGACACCCAAAATCTAAGTATAAAGGGAACTGGTTATGAATTTGAACCACTTGTAGCAGTTCTACAAAAAGGCATAAAGACTAAACTTTCTGTAGATCTTAATTCCTTTGATAAGGCTGATGGAGTTTTCATAATATATAATGCAGATAGTGGAGACGAGGTAACTACTTTTACAGGTAGAAAAGATGTAGTAAATGTGGAATTTAATATAGACAAGAGTGGAACATACGTAATTGTTAAAGACAATGTAGTTGCAATGGGAATAGAAGTTACAGATTCATTAAAAACTGTAAATTTAGATGAAGTTCGTAAGAAACTTATAAATGAATAAAGAATAAATGAGAATTAGGGCTGGTATATATCAAATTAATGTATATCAGTCTTTTTTTGGGTTAATTAGGATATACATTGAAGATATTTATTATAAGCAGATAATATATGTTGCAATTCACAATGCACATTTCGCAATTACAGCTAAAATTCTTGCAATATTTTTAGAATTATGATGAAGAATTGTTTTTGCAATATATATATAATAAAAAATAAAGAATTTCACAAAATCGACACAATTATGATGTATTATTATTTAACAATTAGGTAAATGAAGTTTATAAAAGGTATTATTGTTCATAATTAAAGATATAAGTAAGTAACTATGATTTAAGGAGGTTTTTTATGAGAAGTAAGTTAGCTAAATTTATAATAATTGCAGCTTCAATATTTACATTAGTTTCTATTTCAGATTACTTACCTAGAAATAATGGCATGAATAGTACGAGTAATAGTGTAAGCAATTTTGTAAAATCACTAAGAAGCTGTGATTTAGATAGCCTTCTAAGTAGTGTGAAAGATATAATAAGTGTTGATAAAAATAATAATAATAAATATAACTTAGTGTCACCAAAAGATCTAGAACAATACATTTTAGATGGAATTGGTGATATAAAAGGGATTAAAATAATAAATGAGCCTAAAATTATAAAAATAATAAAACCGATACAGAAGACTCCGGTAAAAAGTGATTTTAGATTAGGAGAGATAAATGAAAATACTAATAAAGCTGTAAATGATCCTGGATATAAGTATGAGTGGGATATAAGCTATACAGAGGTGGATAAAGCATGGCCTCTAATAAAACAAAAAAGAGAAATTAATGTAGCGGTTTTAGATACAGGAGTAGATTACACACATCCAGATTTAAAAAATAGAGTATTAAAGAGCAAGGGGTATAATTTTGTAGATAATAATTCTGATACTATGGATGACAATGGTCATGGTACTCATGTATCAGGAATAATAGCTGCAAATGCTAATGACAATATTGGTATAGCAGGAATTGATGGGACATTAGATGTAAAAATAATTCCGATAAAAGTATTAGATAGTAATGGGGAAGGGGATATAAATGATATAGTTAATGGTATTAAGTATGCTGCAGACAACGGAGCTGATATAATCAATTTGAGTTTTGGAGCTAATGAGAAGAGTAAATTAATTGCAGAAGCAATAAGTTATGCTAAGAGTAAAGGAGTATTTGTTGTAGCTGCGGCTGGTAATGATAATGAAGATAGTGATAATATAAGTCCAGCTGGAGACGGAGCTTTTACAGTAGCTGAAATGAGTTATAATTATAAAAAAGCCTCGTTTTCTGATTATGGTAATTGTATAAAAGTTTCAGCGCCAGGAGTGGAAATATTAAGCACAGTTCCAGGTGGTTACGAAGCATGGGATGGAACAAGTATGGCAGCACCTGTAGCAACAGGAATAGCAGCTATGGTTAAAGCAGAAGATCCTAATTTATATCCAAGTCAGATTGAAGATGTTTTAGATAGTACTGCAAAGGATATTATGTCCAAAGGTAAGGATAAGCAATCAGGATATGGACTTATAGATGCTTATAATGCTATCAAAAAAGTGAAGCAATTAGAAAAGTAATATAAATGAAGTTAATGATGATATTAATGATGATTATGATGTTTAAAGGTGGTAAAAATGAAAAGTGCTGTGAAAGAAATGAAGAAGTTGACAATAATTCTAATACAATAGAGTAGGTTACGTTTTTTATAGATAAATTATATTTAAGGAAGTTAATCAATAATTTACATAATGATTAGCTTCTTTTTTGTTTTATGACAAAATATAACTTGTAATCATACTATATATTAAAAAGTTTTAGGAGAAAAATCAATGAATGATGCTTTGAAAAGTTGCCCTTTTACACTAAATACTACTAGAATTTGTGCTTATGATGAATTAGATACCTCTATAGAAATATCTAAAATTGGTTTTAATAATATGAAACCAAATGCTGTGATTTTAGTCAATAAAGATGAAGTTTTTGATGGAATTGCAGCAACATCCTTAGTTCATTTTCCAATTAATGCATCACTTTTGTTTACTGATGGTAATAGTTTAAATGAAAAAACTTTAGGAGAAATTGAGAGATTATCCCCTAAGGGATATAATGGGGTACAAGTATTTTTAGTCGGTAATATTTCTAAAAATGTATCTTTTGCATTAAACGATCATGGTTATAGAACAAAGCATATATCGGGTCGCAATTATTACGATACTGCATGCATAATATCTAGGATAAGAAAAGAATTTAATAATATTCTTATAATTTCAGGGGAAGATTATTCAGAAGGAATTATTGCGGGGTATTGGTCTGCACATCATGGAGATCCTATTCTATTTGTACAAAGAAACAGAATTCCTAATTGTACTATTGATGCAATCAAGAAAATGAATGATATCAATATTTATATAATTGGTTCAACTAAAACAATATCAAAAGATGTTGAATATTATTTGTCGGGATTAGATAATGTTAAAAAGGTAGACAGAATTGGCGGGGAAAATTCATACGAAATAGCAGTTAATTTTTCTAGATATAATGATACGAAAACTGATTTTGGGTGGGGACGAAATTATAGAGGAGGTCATGCTTTTACGTTTGGACAACTTAATGAGCCAATGAAAATTATTGCTAGTGTAGTATTTGCTCATATGGGAAAACATACTCCGCTTCTTTTAATTGAAAAAGATAAAATACCAGAAGTGGTAAATAGATATATTAACTTAATTAAACCTATACAGCCAAAAGGAATGCCAAAGCCCCCATTTATGCACGGTTTTATATTAGGGGATGTTTCAAATATAAGTTATAAAGCACAAAAAATGATTGAAGGAATGCTTTCTATTGATCAGCACATGATGGATAATGAAAATATGGAAGGTATGACGGGGAAAATGAAAGATAATGTTATGAATGCTGATAAAGAAAATATGATAATAAATAATGGTATGCAAGATATGAATGAAAATATAAAACATGATTCTATATATGACAAGGATTATATATTTGAATGGAGGAATTTGGGCTATAGAAAAGTTAATGTAGACGAAATACTATAATTTTGGGCTATAAATTATCACAATCCTTCTTGGTTTTGAATAAAATAATATTTGGAAGGAGATGGTTTAAAGAATGGATGTAGAAAAAGATAACTACAGAGATTTAAGAGGCCTATATGATAATTGCAAAAAATACATGTATTACGGAGCAACTTTAATAATGACAGATGGAAGTACATTTGATGGAATCATTGAAAATGTAGATGGAGATAATGTTTGGGTATTAATTGGTGAAGACGTAATAAATAAAGAGAATGAGGGAAATTCTAATCAGCAACGGCAATATGGAAGATATGGCTATAACCCTAGATTTAGACGTTACAGACGTAGAAATTTCCCACTTTCTGCTTTGGCAGAAGTAGCTTTGTTGCCTTATATTGCTCCACCAGTACCTTATCCTTATTATCCGTACCCTTACTATCCTTATTAGAGATATACTTAAAGAAGAAGCCTAAATAGATAAAATATATAACTTTGTTAGAAACAGGTGTATTTATAATATTGTGTAGGCAATTGTTTGATAAGAACAATTGCCATTTGTACTAATAAGCATAATGCAGGATTCTACAAATATCTATATTTCCCAAAATCATTATAACCATCAGATTTATTTAAAAAATGAGCTAAATAAATAGTTTAACGTGAACTATTTGATGTTTTCTAAGTTTGTCAGCTATTTTAAATTAGATAATTGTCCAACAGATTGACGTTCGACTAATTCTACATCTAAAGTTATTTTGTTGTTTGATACAGAACCCTTTTCGATATACTCTATGAGTAGATCTACAGCTTTTGTTGCTTTAGACTCTATATCCTGAGAAATAGTAGTGAGTTTTGGCGTAACATAAACGGATGGTAGAAGATTATCAAAACCAATAACTGATAAATCATTAGGAACAATTTTTCCATTTAATTTAGCACCTTCAATTATACCAATTCCCATAATATCAGCCGTTGTAAATACAGCAGAAACATCAAATTCTTTATTACATATAGACCTGCCTAAATTGATACCAACTTCGTAGTTAGGTTCTACGTCGACTATGAGACTTTCATTAAACTCAATATTAGATTCTAATAAAGCATCTTTATAGCCTTCAAGTCTTTTTATAATCTGAGGAATTGGGATACCATCTTTATGACATGGCCCTGCAAATAGAATTTTCCTATGTCCATTATTTATAAGATAGCGAGTAGCTATATAACCGCCTTTATAATCATTTATACCTACACTTATTATGTTATCAATTTTTGAATAACTATCTAGAAATACCATTGGAAGTTTATTTTCCTTTAATATTGAATAGATAAGATTGTCATAGTCAGGCATTAAAAATATAGCACCATCCATATTCCAATTTTTAAGCAATGCAGATATATCTGAAACATCCTTAACTGAGCGAACCATTAAATAGTATCCGTTTTCACGAACTACATTTTGTATAATGCCAAATAATTCACTAATATAGGGATCTTTAAATAAATTATTAAACGAACCTTTAATGGGAACTATAACTCCTATAATTTTAGAGGATTTAGCTGTCAAGCTTCGTGCAGTTAGATTAGGAACATAATTATATTTTTGTATTATCTTTTCTATTTTTTCTATAGTCTTTTTTGATACTTTTGAATGATTTCCATTTATTACATTTGATACTGTCATGATACTGACACCAGCTTCAGCTGCGATATCTTTTAGTGTAACCATAATTGCCTCCTAGTTTACCGATATACTATTATGAAGATAAGTGTATATAGATAATATTAATATATATTACATATTATTGCAATGAGAGCATATGCATTAATCATAAGAATTAACGTATGGGAAAGATACCTCATGACCTTTAAATATAAGAAAAGTAAGGTATTTAAAGTAGGTTTAATCACTAGGTTTACGAGATATTAAATACTTGAATAAACAAAAGAAAAGTACTAAGAATTCTTAAGTTATTAAATTAGATATATATAATAGTAAATATAAAAAATGTAGATAATTGAGGTAAAAATGCTTATGAAAACGATTGACAGAAAAAAGAAACAATGTTAATCTTATGATATAGTTTAGCGCTAAACATAATGACTCGAAGATAGGCATAATAATATAAATATAAATCATATTAATCTAAATAAATGTATATGAGGTGAAAAGATATGAGGAAAAAAGTGTTAGCAGCATTACTTGCAAGTGCTATGGTAATTGGTTCTTTATCAGGCTGTGGAAGTAGCTCGAGTCAAGCTAGTTCTGATTCTAAAACATCAACTGGGAATAGTGAAGCAATTCGCTTCGTAAATACGAAAATTGAGATTGACAAGCCACTAAAAGAATTTGCAAAAAAATATCAGGAGAAAACTGGACAAGAGGTAGATGTTGAATCTCTTGGAGGTGGAGTAGATGTTAATGGACAGTTAAAGAATTATTTAGCAGCAGGAAATATGCCAGATATATATGCGTTTGGACCAGATTCGTATGTTTCATTTAAAGATTATTTAACAGACTTAAGTGATCAAGAATGGATAAAAGATACTGATTTTGCATTTAAGGGTGATGACGGTAAGGTATATGGATTTCCATTTGCAATTGAAGGTATTGGATTAGTGTATAATGCAGATATATTGAAGAAGGCTGGGATTGATCCAAAGACTTTAACAAACATCAATGCTTATAAAGAAGCGTTCAAAAAAATTGATGGAATGAAAGATCAGTTAGGTATTCAAGCGGTTGCATCAGTAGCAGCAGAATCAGGACAAATGTATTGGTCAACTGGTAATCATATCATGGGGGCTTATTTATCAGAAGGACTAGATAGAAAAGATAAAAAATATATTGATATGTTGAATAAAGGACAATTGGACGACGAGCGTTTTGGGGAATTTGCTGACTATGTAAAATTATTATTTGATTATGCAGACAAGACTGTTTTAATATCAGGTACTTACGATGATCAGTTAGCGTTATGGGCAAAGGGAAAAACAGCTTTTATTACTCAAGGAAATTGGATAGATCCTTCTTTAGCAACATATGATGTGAAGTTTGATTGCGGAATTGCGCCACCAGCATTTACTACAAAAGATACTCCAGGTATTTTAGCAGATGCGCCAGCTTATTGGGGAATTTATAAAGATAGTAAAAAAATAGATGCGTGCAAAGAATTTCTTAAAGCTTTTGTCTCTACAGAAGAAGGGCAAAAATGTTTGATAAAAGATAGTGGAATGGTTTCACCATTTAAGACAAGCACTATTGAACCAGACTTACCTTTAGCAAAGAGCGAGAGCAATTATATTAAAAATAATCAAACTTATGCATGGGATTGGACACATATGAAAGATGGTATTGCAATGAATTCTACAGGACCTGTTTTTGAATTGTATGCTAAAGGCCAATTAGATAAAGATGGATTTACAAAAGCAATGAAGAAAGCAGTTTCAGATTATATGGCAAAATAATAACTGTAGTATAAATTATATAGGTTACTTTCAAATAGAGTAACCTATATTAATTATATTTTTTGTACAGGTGAAATATTAAAAGGGGGGAAAGCATAAGCGCAAAGTATGGGCAATTACAACAATGATTATAATAATCATTCAAGTTTAGGAGGAAAAAGCATGAATACAAATATAAAAAGATTGCTTTCAATCGGAGTAATGTTGTTTGGCATTTTAGCCATGGCTTTTGCACTATATCTAGATATTATTGGTAGTAAAAACACGATGCGTGGAACTATATTAATTGTAGGTGCTTTATTAGTAATTTTAGGCTTATATAGTTTTCCAACTAAGAAGCATAGAATGATAATTAATATACTATTTCTATTTCCATTGCTATTTGCATTTTTTGTAACTGTGTTAATACCATTTGTATGCGGTGTTTTTTATTCCTTTACTAACTGGAATGGGATTAAATTTACGGAATTTGTTGGATTAGGCAATTATATCAGTATGTTTAAATCTGAGGACTACGTATATTCATTTATAGTGACCTTTATTTTTACAGTTGTTAATATGATTCTTGTAAATTCGGCAGCGTTTGCATTAGCACTATTTTGTACATCAAAAGTAAAAGGAAAAAATTTTTATCGTGCAGCTTTCTTTATACCAAATTTAATTGGTGGAATTGTGCTTGGTTATGTATGGCAGTTTATCTTTAATAAAGTATTCACAGTTGTGATAAATGGTAGTGCGTCTATGCTTACAAACCCTAATTTAGCATTAATGGCAATTCTAATAGTTAGCACTTGGCAATATGCAGGGTACATTATGATGATTTATGTTACAGGATTGCAAAATGTTCCTCAAGATATTCTTGAAGCATCTAGTGTAGATGGTGCAAGTGGATGGATTACATTGTTTAAAATTAAGATTCCAATGATTGCTAATACTTTTACAGTTTGTATATTTTTAACATTGGTTAATTCATTTAAACAGTTTGATTTAAATTTAGCAATAACTAATGGTGCTCCTAGTAGAATTTTAAATGGAGATATAGTGCAATCAACAGAGTTTTTAGCTCTTAATATTTATAATACTGCAATCGGTAAAAACCAATACGCTCTTGGACAAACTAAGGCGGTTATATTCTTTATTATATTGGCAGTTGTATCATTAACTCAGGTATATATAAGTAAGAAGAAGGAGGTAGAAGTATAATGAAGTCGATAAAAACAAGAAATATGATTGGAGAAGTTATTGGAATTATACTTGCCCTTATAATTCTTTCACCATTTATTTTAGTGATTTTAAATTCAGCTAAAACAAGTGCAGATATTGTAATCAGCCCTCTTTCTATTCCTAATAAATGGGGACAGATGTTAACAAACTTTAAAAATGTAATACACAACGATAGCTTTAATTATTGGAAATCTTTTTTTAGTTCATTATTTATTACAATCGTTTCGTTGGCTCTATTGTCTCTTTTTTCATCCATGACAGCATGGGTGCTTTGCCGAAATAAGAGAAAATGGTCTGGATTTATTTTTATGCTTCTTGTGGCAGCTATGGTTATACCTTTCCAAGTTGTTATGCTCCCTTTACTTTCCACATTCAGAAATATATCTAATTTTTTTGGAATTCAAATGCTGCAAAGTTATCAAGGTGTCATATTTGCTTACCTAGGATTTGGTGGAAGTATGTCTGTCTTTATCCTTCATGGTTTTATAAAAGGAATTCCACGGGAACTAGAAGAAGCAGCATGGATTGATGGCTGTAGCCCAGAAGGAACTTTTTTTAGAATTATTTTTCCTCTACTAAAGCCAGTTCAAATGACAATTTTGATTTTAAATGGAATTTGGATATGGAATGATTATCTATTACCATCATTAATGCTTGGGTTAAATGGTAAAATAAAAACTCTTCCAGTAGCAGTAAGTGCTTTTGTAGGATCCTACGTAAAGCAATGGGACTTAATTCTTTCAGCTGCATTTTTAGCAATGATACCAATTATCATCTTATTCTTATTTGCTCAAAAGCAAATAATTAAAGGCATAGTAGATGGTGCAATTAAATAAGTAATAAATTTATAAAATAATAGATAGTCGAAGTAAAAGATATTATTAATAAAAATCTTAAGTGGATTTTTGGGAATAAAAGCATTTTTAGAAAATGTTGAAACAATGGAGGTACTAGGTATGGGAAAATATCAGGAAGAAAAAATGAAATTTGGTAAAATGCTAAGTCATAAAATCGAAAATAACATAATCAATATTAGATTCCAAGAGAAAGCTGTTTTTATAAAAGTATTGAATTCATATATAATTAATTTCTTTGTGCCTTTACATAGGGAGGAAAGAAATTCTAAAGCGGTTGAAAATTTAAAAGATGATTATTATGATTTTCAGGTTGAAAATATAACAAATGGAATTCAGGTAACCACAGAAAAATTAGTTTGCAAGATTTATGATGAATTTAAAGTAGATATTTATGACAAGAAAGGAACATTGCTCTGCGCAGATTATAGAGGTGAAAGTAAGCCTTTTAAAAGAAGATATGGTGATTATATGCTTGCAGAATCAGAAGGGCATTCTCTTAGGGAAGAATCTGATTACAAGGTATATGTATCAAAAAGAATGGAAGAAGAAATGTATTTCTATGGTTTTGGAGAAAAGACAGGGCATTTAAATAAGAAAGGATATCATTATGTAAATTGGAATACAGATAATCCAAAGCCCCATGGAGAAACATTTGATAGGCTTTATAAATCAATTCCATTTTTTCTTGGATTGAGCAAAGATAATGCATTTGGAATATTTTTTGATAACCACTTTGAGACTCATTTTGACATGGGAAAAGATAATTATGAATATTATTATTTCGCTGCAGTTGATGGGAATTTAGATTATTATTTTATTTATGGTCCATCAGTTAAAAATGTTATTAAAGGATATACTGAAATTACTGGGAAAATGCCTTTGCCACAAATATGGACTCTTGGTTATCAGCAATGCAGATGGTCTTATGACTCAGAAGAAAGACTCATGGAAATTGCAAGCACTCTTAGAGAGAAGGAGATACCTTGCGATACATTATATTTAGATATAGATTATATGGATGGCTATAGGGTATTTACGTGGGATAATGAAAAATTTCAGAATCCAGAAGCAATGATTAAAAAATTAAATGACATGGGATTTAAAGTAGTAACTATAATAGACCCAGGAGTTAAAGTTGATAAAGGATATAAGATCTATGACGAAGGACTCAGAAAAGGGTATTTTGCAACAGACAAGTCAGGTATAACATATGTAAATGAAGTTTGGCCAGGAGATGCTGTTTATCCTGATTTTTTAAATTCAAAGGTTAGAGATTGGTGGTCAGGAAATCAAAAGATAATGATAGATTCAGGTGTAAGTGGAATCTGGAATGACATGAATGAACCCGCAAGCTTTAGAGGGCCGTTACCAGATGATGTCATGTTTAATAATGATGGCATTACAGTTAATCATAAAGAAGCTCATAATGTATATGGTCATATGATGGCTAAGGCTACTTATGATGGAGTGAAGAAAGCAACTGGAAAGAGACCTTTTGTAGTAACAAGAGCGTGTTATGCAGGAACTCAAAAGTACTCAACTGTGTGGACAGGAGACAATCAAAGTACATGGGAGCACTTAAGAATGTCGATCCCAATGCTTATGAATCTAGGACTTAGTGGGATGGCTTTTTGTGGGACTGATGTAGGAGGCTTTGGATACGATTGTACTGGGGAATTATTAAGTCGATGGGTTCAAGTTGGAGCATTTACTCCACTTTTTAGAAATCATTCTTCTATGGGAACAAGAGATCAAGAACCTTGGGCATTTGATAAAGATACTGAGGAAATCAATAAGAAGTATATAAAATTACGATATAAGCTGATTCCATATATATACGACATGATGTGGGAGTGTAGTAAGAATGGAGCACCACTTATAAGGCCGCTTTTATTTAATTATCAGAGTGATAAAAATACCTATGAAATTAATGATGAGTTCCTTTGTGGAGATAATATTTTAGTTGCACCAGTTGTTGAGCAAGGATTAAAAGCTAGAAGTATATATCTTCCTGAAGGAGAGAATTGGATGGATTATTGGACAAAGGAAGAATATAAAGGTGGACAATATATAATTAAAAAAACTCCGTTAGACCTATGTCCGATATTTATTAAAGGAGGAACATTGATTCCAGTAGGGCAAGTACAAAATTATATTGGTGAAAAACAATCTAATTCATTAACTATAGAAGTTTATCTATCTAATGATAATTCTGATACCGAATATAATCACTATGTTGATGATGGAGAAAGTTTTAAATATGAATTAGGAGAATTTAATAATTATAAAATTAAAGTAGTCAATAAGGAGAAAATCGAAATAAAAATTGACTTGATAAATTATAGATATGATGACAAATATGAAAATATAGAATTCATCGTTCACAATTTAAATAAGAAAACGTTAGTCATAAATGGAGAAACAGTGGAAGTTATAAAGGGCAAGGCGTTTATAACTAATCCAGCAAGATAAATATATTCAATACTAATTTAGGAGGTTTTACGTTATGAAGAAATGGTGGCATGACAAGGTAGCATATCAAATATATCCAAAAAGCTTTTGTGATTCAAATGGAGATGGAATAGGTGATTTAAAGGGGATTATCAGTAAGCTTGATTATTTAAAAGACCTGGGAGTGGATATAATTTGGCTATCACCAATTTATTGTTCTCCTTTAGTAGATCAAGGTTATGATATATCTGATTATTATAATATTGATCCAAGGTTTGGAACTATGGAGGATATGGATGAACTTCTAAGGCAAGCAAAAAAAAGAAATATGTATATATTAATGGATTTAGTGGTCAACCACTGCTCAGATAAGCATGAGTGGTTTAAGAAAGCATTGGATGATCCAGAAGGAGAATATGCAGATTATTTCTATATTCGTGAAGGTAAAGGTGATAATCCTCCTTGTAATTGGCGCTCTTACTTTGGCGGAAGCGTATGGGAAAAGATACCTAATACCAATAAATATTATCTGCATTTATTTGCAAAAGAGCAGCCAGACTTAAATTGGGAAAATCCGAAACTAAAAAATGAAATATTTAAGATGGTTAACTGGTGGCTTAAAAAAGGATTAGCAGGTTTCAGAATTGATGCCATTATTAACATAAAAAAGGATTTGAGATTTCAAGACTTTCCAGCTGATAGAGAAGATGGACTTTGCAGTATAGATAGAATGTTAGAAGCAGCAGAAGGCGTAGGGAACATGTTACATGAGTTAAAAGAGAAAACCTTCGAAAAATTTGATGCATTTACAGTTGGAGAAGTTTTCAACAGAAAAGAAGGAGAACTTGATAAATTTATAGGTGAAGACGGATACTTCTCTTCTATCTTCGATTTTGAGATGGAAGTCTTGGGAAAAAGTGAATTTGGTTGGTATGATAATAAACCTTTCTCAATTAACGAGTTAAGAAAAGCTATTTTTAACAGTCAATTAGAGACAAGTGGAGTAGGTTTTAAGGCTAATATTATTGAAAATCATGATGAGCCGAGAGGCGTAAGTAGATATATTCCTGAACAAGACTTAAATGATAGAAGCAAGAAAATGCTTGGGGCAATATCGCTTATGCTTAGAGGAATACCGTTTATTTATCAGGGACAAGAGATTGGAATGACAAATAACAAATTCAATTCCATAAAAGAATTTGACGATATTGCAACAATAGACCAATATAATGTAGCTATTGAAAAAGGATATAGTGATGAAGAAGCACTAAAAATTATAAATATATTTAGCAGAGACAATGCTAGAACACCGTTCCAGTGGAGTGGAAGTGAAAATGCAGGCTTTACAACTGGCAGGCCTTGGCTTAAAGTTAATGAAAATTATAAAGTTATTAATGCAAATTCACAAATTGAAGATGAGGAATCAGTATTTAATTTTTATAAGAAGCTGATAAATTTAAGAAAGTCAGAAGAATTTAAAGATGCCATAGTATACGGAGAATTCGTACCGACATTTGAGGAATATGATAACTTGTTTGCTTTTTATAGACAAGGAGAATCTAAGAAATTAATGATACTTGCAAATTACCAAAAGGAAGAGCAGATTATTGAGTTAGATAAACAATATGTTAAAGTGTTAATAAATAATTGTGAAGAAATAAAGAAAGATAAGAATAAAATCATATTGCAAGGATATCAAGTACTTATTCTTGAAGTTTAGTAAAGGTAATATGCTTACGGTATAAAATTGAATAAATATAATGGAATTCTCTCCAAAAGACCTGGAGAGAATTCTTTATTGCATACTAAAATATTAATATAAAAGTAATATAATAATAAATAAAACTTAATTATTTTTGTGCTATAATGAACGGGAATAAAGGAAATTAAATTTTTGGACATAATTTGTAGCATAATAATATAAGGAGAATAGAAAATATGAAATTCAAATCATTTATATCAAAAGCAATTATTTCATCTTTAACTTTGAGTTTGTTTTTTACTTCAGTTACAGGAAGACAGGCGTTTGCAGATTCATTTAAATCTGTTACGTTAGGAGCTGATTTAAGCGATGCTCAAAAGGCAGAAATGTTAAAATATTTTGAAGTAACAAAAAGTGATGCTAATGTATTAGAGGTAACATCAAAGGAAGAACATTCATATTTAGGTAAAGTTGCAACAGAAGCTCAACTTGGTAATAAAGCAATATCATGTTCTTATGTAGAACCGACTGAAAAAGGAGGAATAAATGTTACTACAAACAATCTTACTTGGGTTAATGACGGCATGATAAAAAATGCGTTGATTACAGCAGGAGTAGAAAATGCAAATGTAAAAGCATCTGCGCCATTTAAAGTATCAGGAACTGCTGCACTTACAGGAATATTAAAAGGATTTGAAAATAGTAGTACAGGAAAAAAGATTGATGAAAATAAAAAAGAAGCAGCTAATGAAGAATTGGTTACTACAGGAGATATCGCAGAGAAGATAGGGCAAAATGATGCTAGTAATTTAATGAATGACATAAAAAAAGATGTAGTAAAGGAAAAACCAAAAACAGATGAAGAATTAAATAAGATAGTAGATAAGGCTGTTAAAGACTATAAAGGCAATTTATCAGATGATGATATAGCTAAAATTAAAGATGTAATGAGTAAAATAAATTCATTAGATCTTAACTATAATAATTTAAAAGCGCAGATGGATGATGTAACGAATCAATTAAAAGATAAGCTAACAAGCAAAGAAGCACAAGGTTTTTTTGATAAGTTAGAAAAAATGTTCTCTGATTTTTTAAGTTCAATTAAAGGTGCATTTTCTAAGTAACAGATTAAAAGTTTATATTAGTATAATTTAGTTAAAGTAAGAAAATGTGAATTTTAGTTACCATTCTTGAGTATTATAGTAATATATGATATAATTATTAATAAGAAATAAATGAATATATTAAGTTGTACGGTTGGGCAAATTTTATAATTTGCTTTCAAGCAATTTTAGTTTCTGGGGTGGGAAACTCTTTTTGAGTATTCCCACCTCTTTTTTGTATAGAGTTTTAATAAATCAATGGTTAAATAAGAAATTAATATCTTATTTTTGCTGATTTTTGGGAATAAATAATTATGTGAAGGAGAGTAAAGTATGAAAAACAAAATTAAAATTAAAAATCCATTCTTGCAATTCTTTAAGAATGAGTCTTCGAGTGGGATAGTGCTGCTGTTTTGTGCAATTATTGCAATAATAATTGCAAATTCAAATTTTTCTAGTATGTATAATAATATAATTCATACTTATATAACTATTGGGTATAAGGATTTTTCTTTATCTATGTCAATTTTGCATTGGATTAATGATGGGTTGATGGCTATATTTTTTTTGGTAGTTGGAATGGAGATAAAAAGAGAAATAGTATTTGGAGAACTCAAGTCTTTTAAAAAAACTATACTGCCTGTATCAGCAGCTATAGGTGGGATGGTCGTACCAGCTATAATTTATGCGCTATTCAATTTCAACCAACCAACTATAATAGGATGGGGAATTCCAATGGCTACAGATATCGCGTTTGCATTAGGAATACTTTCTTTGGTTGGTAAAAAGGCACCAAAAGGAATAATAATCTTTCTTACAGCATTAGCTATAGTTGATGATTTGGGAGCTATTATAGTAATTGCTATATTTTATACAAGTGAAATTTCATGGATTGCATTAATCATAGGTTTGATTATTTTTTTAGCGATAATGTTGGCTAATAAACTCAATATTAAGAATAAATGGTTATATATTATTTTTGGAATTATATTATGGATTTGTTTCTTAAAATCTGGAGTACACGCGACAATTGCTGGAGTATTACTTGGAATGGGATTACCTATCGGAAAAAATATGGAGGAATTTAGAACATCAATTTTATATAGATTTGAGCATGTCCTAACGCCATTATCTTCATTTATAATTATGCCAATATTTGCATTAGCGAATTCAGGCATAACTATAGATATTAATAGTTTATCAGCAGCAATAATGAATCCAGTCAGTCTAGGTATAATTTTTGGATTATTTATAGGAAAACAAATTGGTATTTTTGGGGCTTCGTATATTTTAGTGAAATTAAAAATTGCAAAATTGCCATCTAAAGTAACTAAGCGGCATTTATATGGAGCAAGTGTACTTGGCGGAATTGGATTTACTATGTCACTTTTTGTTTCATCCTTGTCATTTACAGAGGAAAGTGCTTTATCTATGGCTAAAATAAGTATTATAATAGCCTCTATTTTATCTGCTGCATTTGGAGCTGTAATATTTAAAATAATAAAATTTAAAAGTGAAGAGCAAGTGTAATATAAATTTCATGAAAAATTAGAACTTATTTTTCTAAAAATAAAGGCAAAGGAAGAATAGTTAAAGTTTTGTAATACAAGCCATCTGTGCTAGTTTTGTTAAGATTTTTATAGGTTATATTTTGTGATAGTGGTTAAGATATTACTGCCAAACAAAATCAAAAATTTAAGGGAGGTAGATTTATATGGCTTCAAAAAATAGTGGAACAAACAGAACATTAGTACCAGAAGCAAAACAAGGATTAAACAGATTAAAAACAGAGGTTGCTTCAGAAGTTGGATTAAGCAATTATGAAAGCATGGATAAAGGAAACCTTTCTTCAAGACAAAACGGTAGCGTTGGTGGAGAAATGGTAAAAAGAATGATAGAAAGCTATGAACAAGGACTATAGAAGATAAATAAAAGCAGATGTACTGAGTTTATTCTCAGTACATCTGTTATTTAGATTACATACATTCAAAGTAAAAAGTAAAATTTTACTTTAGCAACGAGTTCCTTTATTAATGATAAATTTAACTTTTAATAATTATATATATTGCAAAAATAATTCGTCATCATAATTCTAAAGATATTATAAGAATCTTAGCAGTAATTGTGAATTTTGAAATGAGCATTGTAAATTGCGATATATATGAGTATATAATTTTATATAACTTCGGCATAGTATGTAAACAATAAGTATTGAGCTTATTGTTTTTTTATTCTTTAGGAATTTATATTCCAGTGAAATCTGTGGATGACTTAAAAAGGTTGATTAAATAGTTTGGGTATTTTAAAAAGAATAAAAAAGAAAATATATTCGCCTGCCAGATTTTTCTCCCATGCGTTCGAAAAGGCAGATGGGTAAAAAAATCTCCGGCTCCACAGTCGCCTGTGATTTTTTATTGGAAAGGCTGAAAATTATTCTCATTTCTATTGACAGAATAAAGTAATGTCGAATATAATAAACATATGAACAGATATTCATATGTTCAAACGAAGAGGTGAAGAGTATGGAAAATAATAATATTGAAGTTTGTAACTGCACTATAATTCATGAAGATATAATTAATAAGGTTAAGGAATCTATACCAGAGGAAGAAACACTTTATGATTTAGCAGATTTATTTAAAGTGCTTGGGGATTCAACAAGAATAAAAGTATTATGTGCATTATTTGAGGCTGAAATGTGTGTCTGTGATATAGCAGCATTGCTTGGCATGACTCAATCTGCTATTTCACATCAATTAAGAGTTTTAAAACAAGCAAGATTAGTGAAATATAAAAGAAATGGTAAGGTAGTCTACTATTCACTAGATGATGAACATGTTAAAAGTATTTTTGATCAAGGGTTGATTCATATATCTGAGAAAAAATAAGTTTTAGATTGGGGGAAACATTATGGCAAGCAATATAAAAATAGCTAGTGGTCCTGTTAACGCAAAATTATCAAAGAAAGATAGTATAAAGAAAGTAAAGAAAGAATTTATCTTAGAAGGACTTGGATGTGCCAATTGTGCAGCTAAAATAGAACAAAAAATAAATGAATTAGATGGAGTTAATTTTGCCAATGTAAATTTTCTTACTAAAACTTTAATATTAGAAACAAATGAAGTTAATAAATTAGAAGAGCTGATAGGAGCAGTAACTAACATTGTAACTAATATTGAATCTCATGTTAAAGTTGTAGAAAAGGTAACAGAAAAAATTTTGAAAAAAGAAATTTTACTTGAAGGATTATGCTGTGGTAACTGTGCTGCAAAAATCGAAAGGGAATCAAATAATATAGATGGTGTGAAATCTGCACTAGTGGACTTTATATCAACAAAGCTTATTATAGAGATGGAAGACCCAGCAAAAGAAAATGCCATTATTGATAATGTTAAACGAATTGTCAAAAGAATAGAACCAGATGTTAATGTTGTTGAAATTGATGGAATAGATAGAAGAGCTATGAGCAAGAATGAAAAAGTTGAAGAGGATAATGATAAGTTGGAAATTATAAGATTAGCTATTGGTGCTATAATTTTTGGAGCCGCTACTATTTTTAAATTTTCAAATTATATAGAATTATTATTATATCTAATAAGCTATATTCTTATAGGTGGAGAAGTGGTCTTAAGAGCTCTAAAAAATATAGCTAAAGGTCAGGTATTTGATGAGAATTTCTTGATGACTATAGCAACTATTGGTGCTTTTGCAATAGGCGAATATCCAGAAGGAGTTGCAGTTATGCTTTTCTACCAAATAGGAGAAATGTTTCAAGATATGGCTGTTAATCGCTCTAGAAAATCCATCACATCACTTATGGATATAAGACCGGATTTTGCTAATTTAAAAATAAATAATGATTTCAAAAAAGTAGATCCAGAAGAAGTTAAGGTTGGAGATATTATATTAGTTAAACCAGGCGAAAAAGTGCCATTAGATGGTGAAATAATTGAAGGAAACTCTATGGTTGATACTGCTGCATTGACAGGTGAGTCTGTTCCTAGAGAAGTAGGGGTAGGAGACAGTATTTTAAGTGGAGTAATTAATAAAAATGGACTTTTAACAATAAAGGTAGAAAAAGAATTTGGAGATTCTACTGTTGCTAAGATACTGGATTTAGTTCAAAATGCAAGTGGAAAAAAGGCTCCGACAGAAAATTTTATAACAAAGTTTGCTAGATATTATACTCCTGCTGTTGTTTTTGCAGCTTTAGCACTAGCTGTAATACCACCAATTGTTATTGAGGGAGCAACATTCTCACAGTGGATTTATAGAGCATTAGCATTCTTAGTTGTATCTTGTCCATGTGCATTAGTTGTATCTATACCTCTAGGATTTTTTGGAGGAATAGGTGGAGCATCAAAAAATGGGATACTCGTTAAAGGTGGGAATTACCTTGAAGCATTAAATAATGTTGAAACAGTTGTGTTTGATAAAACAGGAACTCTTACAAAAGGAATATTTAAAGTGACAGAAATAAGGCCAGAAAATAATATTTCAAAAGATGAACTCATAGCTTGTGCGGCTTATGCAGAAAATTACTCAAATCATCCAATAGCAACTTCTATATTAAGAGCTTATGATAAAGAGATAATTACAGATAAGATAACAGGTTATGAAGAAATATCAGGGCACGGCGTAAAAGTTGTTCTAGATGGAAAAGAGGTATTTGCTGGAAACTACAAGTTAATGGATAAGGAGAATATATCTTATAACAAAGTAGATGAAATAGGAACTGTAGTCCATATTGCTATAGAAAAGAAATATGCAGGTTATATTGTTATTTCAGATGAAGTAAAAGAAGATTCATTAAAGGCTATAAAAGCTTTAAAAGAAATAGGCATTAAGAAGACAGTAATGCTTACAGGTGATAATAAAACTGTTGGAAGTAAAATTGCTAAAGAATTAGGTTTGGATGAAGTTCATGCTGAACTATTACCAGATCAAAAAGTAGAAGAGCTAGAGCTATTGTTTAAGGAAAAATCACCTAGAGGCAAGATAGTATTTGTTGGAGATGGAATAAATGATGCGCCAGTTCTAGCGAGGGCTGATATAGGTATAGCAATGGGCGGTGTTGGCTCAGATGCAGCAATTGAAGCTGCTGATGTAGTTATAATGACAGATGAACCATCAAAAATAGCTTCGGCTATAAAGATTGCAAAGAAGACTAGAACTATAGTAATGCAAAATATAGTTTTCGCATTAGGTATTAAATTGATAATATTGGCGCTTGTAGCTGTAGGTATGGGCACTATGTGGGAAGCGGTATTTGGTGATGTTGGAGTTGCATTGCTTGCAGTCTTAAATGCTATGAGAGCTATGAAAGTAGATAATATATAGTTATAGATTGGTGTAGTCATAATATTGCTATGACTACACTTTTTAAATGCAAATTTTTTTCTTATGTGACTAAGTCACACAAATTTATTAAAAAAAAGAATATAATACAATAAAGGAGGGATGAAGTGAATAATAGAATTGAAATATCAAGTGGGAATAGGTTGGAATATATAAAATCTCTATATAAGGTATATCCGGTGTTATATGAGATTAATAAAAAGAATAATGAAGTAATAAACGAACAAGCTAATTTTAAAACTTTATATGCTGATGAATATGTAGAAGCTACAGAGAAAGCGTGTAAAGGGATATTATTTGTTATAAAAGGTGTAATAAAAATACAAAAAATTAATAAGAATGGTGAAGAAACTAACCTTTATAATATAAGCCAAGGTGAATTTTGTCATGAAGCCTTAAGCTGCTTATCAGATTTGGAATCATTAAATATAACAGGTAAGGCAATTCAAGATTCTAAGGTATGCATAATTCCTTTTGAAGTGGTTAAAAAATATTTTATTAGTGATAATGACTTCTTATTATATATATATAAAGATTTGTATAATAAGTTTAATACTATCATAGGGAATAAAGAAGAAATTATTCATGAATCCCTTGAAACAAGGCTTATAAAATTGCTAATAAGCAAGAAAAGCAAAATAATTTATGCGACTCATAGTGAATTGGCTTTTGAAATTGATTCAGTTCGTGAAGTTATAAGTAGAAAGCTAAAGAATTTAGAAAAGCTTGGGTATATAAATTTAGAAAGAGGCAAAATAATCATACTTAAGGATTTAAATAAAATATTAAAAGACAATTAGAGATGAGAAATTAGGAAAGTATTTTAGGAGGAAGTTATAGTGTTTGAATTTTTAAAAAAAGATGATGGAAGAGTTATTAATGTAAATGAAATTGATGATCTAATAGGAAAAGTTGAATTGATTGATATAAGAGAAGAATATGAGTATAAAGGTGGAAGTATAAAAAGTGCCCAAAATATTCCTATGGGAGAGCTTTTAGATGAACCAGAGAAATACTTAAATAAAAGCAAAGAATACTATATAATGTGCCAATCAGGGGGAAGAAGTGCAAGAACGTGCAACAATCTAAGAAATCAGGGTTTCAAGGTTATAAATGTTGCAGGAGGAATGGGCTCTTATATAGGAAACAAAAGAAAATAAAGTACATAATACTAAGTAGTATTATTATTATTTTATAAATAATAATTATTTTGCTAGATTGAGGGGATATAACATGAAGAAAGTTATTGAATTTCATAAAGAAGGATATAATTGTGCAGAATCTATACTTAAAGCATTTAATGAGGATACAGGATCTGAAATTCCAATTGCAATAGCAAGTCCTTTTGGAGGAGGCATGACTATTGGAAGTACATGCGGAGCAATCACTGGAACTTTAATGGCGATAGGTGCATTAAAAGGAAGGAATAGCAGTGAAGAAAAAAATAATTCAAGAGTATTAACTAGAGAAATTATAAATAAAGTTAAAGAGAAGTATGGTACTCTTGAGTGTATTGAGCTTAAGAAAAAAGGTATAACTTGTGATGAAATCATAGAATATGCTTATAATATTTTGAATGAATATGCAAAATAGCATGATAAAAGAGGGGATTAAAAAATATTGTTTATTTGCTTCATGCAAATAAATAATATTTTTTACTATAATAAAACTAATTTAAAAGCTTGTACTATTTATGTTTTTTACCCAAAGGTTCATGTCTTCAAAGGTACCGCATATATTACAATTGTTTACTAGTCTGCCAGCAAAATTATAATTATGCTTACTTAGAACAAAGTTAATGCTAGGGTTTATTGATCTAGATAAACTATATAAACAGAGAAAACCCTTAGTTTTTAAGTCTGATTCTAAAGAATAAATAATGTTTGATAATATTCCTATGCCTCTATAAGATGGATGAGTAGCACAGTCAGTTATTTCAGCATTCAAATTTTCTTTATTCATATCCGCTGAAGCTATGCTGATTATTTTTCCGTTATATACGGCAACTTTGTATAGAACTTTATCATTCATTGTTTGTTTTAAATATTCTTCATCATAAATAGGTGATTGATAAGTTAAAAAAACGGTGGAAAACAAATCTATCATTTCTTTTATATCATTTTTATTTGCGTTTCGAATAAGGTATCCTAAATTATTTTTTTGATGCGCATATGTGTTCCTAACATTCTGACATTCTTTTATTAATAGTTCTTTTCTTGCAAAATTGCTGCAAACTTTTCTATCGCTGTTAATAAAGTATGACATACAAAAAGCATCGTTACCTTTAAAATATCCATTGATCTTGCCTTCGGAATTGAATCCCGCATTAATAAAAGTTTCAAATGATTTAGTATCACAATTACAAATAATTTTACTTAAATGTTGTTTTGATGCAAAGTGAATTATTCTTTTCAAGTTTTGCATTGATATGGCATTAAAGTCAATTATTTTTATTCGCTTGTTAGGTAAATCTACTAATATTTTAGTCCGATCTATTTTTGCGTAAAAAGTATTATTTAATTCACATCTACTTGCTCTCATTAAATTGCTTTCTCCTTTTATCATAATGTATTACTTGAAGTTAGGAAAAAGTTTCTTAACTATAAGATATTTTTCCAGCCTCAAAAGTTTGTCCTAAGTTTAAGTTTATAATTATAAAAAAAATAATAAGCTATAGAGAAGTCTCTATAGCTTATAAAGCAATAATATTTATAGGCATACATAAAAAATATCAAAGTATACCAAAACTTCTCTTCTACGCTTACGAGATTAGCTGACGGATTCGGATTGAAGAAAATTAACCCTACTTATTATCGTGTAATAAGATTCACCCCAAAAAATGGTTCTCCCGTTCAAAGTGATTAAGCGTTACATATATCATTTTGTAATTATTAATATCTTATATATAAACATATCATTTTTAAATATTTGAGTCAATATATGTATAAGTCAATGTGCATTATTATGCAAATATAAATATTAATTAATCAATTATATATTATAAATTCTCCCTTTTACTTTATTTGTGAAAGTGAAATAAATTTAAATAGTATAGGTTCGCATGCATTCGCTTGTGTTTTATTAATGTGTACTAAATGAATAAATTATATTTTACGGAAATATTATTAGATATAGCAATACTAAGGAGTTTAATGTGCCTAGTTTTAAAAAATGTAATTTATATTATGCTGGATTTCCTAATTATTTAGTGCAATATAGAGGAGATTTTCAGGGACAAATTGATAACATATCATATGCCTGTGGCGACAAAATTACTGATACAATTGCAGTAATCTCTATAGCACCAGAAGATTTAAACCGTTTAATGAAGGATGTTCCATCAATTCTTTATATAAATCCTAGAAGCAAATACGTACTACAAGAGGTCTCGCCATCAAGTGTAGATAATATCAATGCAATCAAAATTAATCCATACTTAGACTTAAATGGAAGAGGCGTGCTTATAGGTATGGTTGATAGCGGAATAGAATATTTAAATGAAGAATTTATAAGAGAGGATGATACTTCAAGAATAGTAAGTCTCTGGGATCAGACAGTACCAGATTCTACCGACACATCAGTTTATATTGGAAGAACATTTAGCAATGAAGAAATTACTAATGCAATCAAAGCTTATAGAAATAATCAATATCCATATCTAATTGTCCCATCAAAGGATGAAGTGGGACATGGAACACAGATGGCTGGTATTATTGGCGCAAGAGGTTATAATGCCGATGTTCAAGGCGTTGCATCAGGATGCGAATTTGTGATTGTTAAGCTTTTTGAATCTATAAATTTTAGAAACGAGCTTCAAGCAAATGGTATTACTTATACACCAGTGTATAATGATTCAGAAGTTTTAGCAGCAATATATTACTTGCAAAGTGTTGCAGTAAGACTGAATAGACCTATGGTTATATATTTGGGTGTAGGTACAACCGAAGGCAGTCATGATGGCAATAATCTTCTTTCAAGGTATTTAACTTCTATTGGAAAACTTAGAGGTATTGTTACAGTTACTGGTGTCGGAAATGAAGGAGCGTCAGAAGGTCATACTTCTGGAGTCATAAAACAAACTGGGGATGTGGCTTCTATTGAGTTGAGAGTACCTAGAGAGATGAAATATTTTTCTTTCACAATCTGGTTGATAAAACCTAATAGGGCATCTATAAATGTTATTTCACCTAATGGAGAATCATCAAAATTTATTAAAGCAAAGGCAAATGAAATACAAAATGTTAATTTTGTATTTTTTAAGACTCAAATGACTGTAAAATATTATGTTCCTGAGCATTTCACTGGTCATGAAGCCATAGCAATTAGTTTTGATGGCATAAAAGCAGGAATATGGACCTTTCAGCTAAGGGGAGATTATATAACAGATGGTAGATATCATATATGGTTACCACCACAAAAAACATTGCCAGAAAATACGAGATTTCTTCAAGCAGATCCATTTACTACATTGACAATACCATCTACGGCGCGAAGTGTAGTCACAACAGCTTATTATGGAAATGACAATGCTTTGGTTGCAGCATCTGGAAAGGGCCCTAATGTTAATACATATGTAGAAAACCCGGATATAGCTACTTTGGGGGCAGATATATTAGCAACGAATATAGGAGGCAAGACTACTACTGTTTCTGGCAGTTCAGTAGCAGCTGCTATAATAGCAGGAGCTTGTGCGCTTTTATTGCAATGGGGGATTGTTAATGGAAATGATAGAACTATGTTTGCAGCAAAAATCATAGCTTATTTAGTGCTTGGTGCAGATAGGAGCAATTTGGCTTATAGATACCCTACTAGAGAAATTGGATATGGATTTTTTGATTTACTAGGTACTTTTAATATAATAAGCAGAAGCTATAGAATGGATCTAGGCCTAGAAAATAAGTCAAGGGCAGATTGGAAAATAGGGAATAAGTATATTGAATACAGTGTAAAAGCATTATTTATAAGAATTCCTAAAGAAATATAAATGTTAAAAAACAATACATTTGTTTAAAATTGCACATTGAAATAAGAAAATATGTAATATGAAGAAAAAAAATCTATTTTACCAATTAAAAGGTACTGTAAATGGTACTTGATATTGTATTATATAGTGAACAGCATTGTTTGGTGCTAATACAATAATTTAGGGGGATATAATATGAATAGAAATATTAAAAGAATAGTTGCATTAACAATTGCGGCAACTGCCTTTAGTGCAATTGTACCAGCAACAAGCTTAACTTTAACTACAACAGCTTATGCGTCAACAGGTGATTTATCAAGCATTAAATTAAAGACATCAGGCGGAAGCACAATAAAGGCTTATAGTGATGATAATTATAAAAGTAAAAATGAAGTTGATGACAATGAGTTGAAAAATAATGAAACTTATTACGCTAAGACTTCATCTAGTAAAATAAAAATAAGTGTAAATGGCGCTGACTCAAGTAATGTTAGAATCTTTAAAGGAAGAACAAGTTCCACTAAAGGTGTAAAAACAGGCAGTACTATTGAACTATCCAAAGGATCAACAACAGTTCTTACAATAAGAACATATAACGATAATCCAGGAACGGTCAAATACAGTGATAATTCATATTCTAGTCAATACACTATTAGGGTGAAGTGTACAGCAAGTTCTTCTAGTGATGATGAAGATGATAATAAAGATGTGTATTTGAAGAGCATCTCACTTAGTGAAGGGGATTTGAGTTTTTCCCAAAATACCTCTGATTACAGTGTAAATGTTTCTGGATCTGTTGATGAAATTAAAATAACCGCAAAACCAGATTGTGATAGTGATGAGTATGATGATTATGAAGTAAGAATAGATGGAAGTATTGTAGATGAAAGCGATAAATTTAGAAAAACAGTATCTTTAAATAAAGGAAAGAATGATATAAAGATAACTGTTAAAAATGATGATGATAAGAGAACATACACATTGAATATTTATAGAGGTGGAAGTGGAAATAACTCTAATAGCAGTGATACACCATTGCCAACTAAGAATATTAAGGCAAATCAATGGGTACAGGTCAATGGAAGATGGCAATACAACGATTCTATGGGTAATTCAGTAAAAAATAATTGGATACGTAATTATTACTTACAATCAGATGGAAACATGGCCACAGGGTGGTTGAACTATGGAGGCACATGGTATTATTTGGGTGGCGACGGAGCAAAAAAAGCAGGCTGGCAGTTAGTTAATGGTAATTGGTACTATATGGATTCAGAAGGAAGAATGCAAACAGGATGGATTAAGGATGTGTCTGGAAAGTATTATTACTTATATAGTAATGGAGCTATGGCATACAATACCACTATTGGTGGGTATAGATTAGGATCTAATGGTGCTTGGATTAAGTAGAATTCATAAAATGCTTAATGTAAAGTTTTTATTTAGAAATATTGGTATATATATCTAACTTTAAAACTAGATTTATGTGATAACTTACCGAAATCATAAATATTTTGTTCCGAAAAGCTATGCAAATGTCGCTGAAGGTTCTAAGCAGCAGGTTGTATCCACTTTAGCGTGCTCCAACTTTCAGTTTGACAAGCTAAAATGGAACAACCTACAGCTAAGAACCTTTAACAGCTCATTTTCAAATGTTTTCTCCACAAATATATTTATGATTTCTAGTG
>Ga0183101_1000687_pt1 | contig 43101 bp, 42 predicted proteins | sample Biomet3_FD_127790 | JGI IMG/M metagenome (GOLD analysis project Ga0183101, IMG submission 127790) | Microbial communities from bioreactor (seeded with sewage sludge) at LBNL, California, USA - Biofuel metagenome 3 | ecosystem: Engineered > Bioreactor > Anaerobic > Unclassified ... | reverse complement strand
CCGAGGCCGAAGAAAAAGGGGATTTCGAAAGCAGAAAAGCAAAAAACGCCGACAGTTGCCAACCATTTAGCCAAATAGAGTACTTATTTTAACAATTTGCCACTTCATCACAAGAAATGCAGGCTTTTTCTTTTTTTGATTTTTGCTCCATCACTTTCTAATTAACAATTTCGCAAAAGAAAGCCTGCCGTTTTGACTTCATTTCAATCGTTTTGAGAATAAAGCAATTACTATCTTAAAATTAAGGAGACCATTTTTTGAAACGTTATCACCTTTGTGATTTCTTTGCACTTCGCCTTTAAAAGGCATCGTTCTTCAAAACGCGATGTTCAACGGCGAAATCAATCACGAAAAAGACGTCAATTTATCCGTTAAACTTATCTTGTTTTTTGACATAAAAGAAATATACTTACTATGTAAATAGCAAAACTAGAGCAATCTAGCGACGCAAAACTACAGGGTCCAAACCGAACTTGGGACAGCCAGTTGCCACAACCAAAGAGGAAATTCCACTTTCATGGCAAAAGAGCTGAAGCACAAGAGGTTTGAATTTTATTTAATCCTCGGATTGACTCTTTTTGCTATTGTTGGATGTGCTATCGCTTCCATCGATGGCGGCTGGACTTTTGCTTGGATGCTGTACGATCACCAAGAAATGGTTACCCTCAACAATATGGCCGTCCATTCTTTAGACACTGTCTCTTCGGTCAAAGTCTATCCTTACCACACTTTAACTGCCACGGAGGGCACTGCCAGTTCCAGCGTATTCACTTTCGAAAAGACCGCCAGTACGACCAACTCGATGGGCCGTTATTCCATCTTGAAGCCGGAAGGCAATGGGGTTTTACTTGAAATAACTTTGACCGACTACGCCGTCGGTGCGACTTCTTTGGACTTCGAAGCCTTGACCGATGCCTCGGTGTATCTTGGCGAACTCGATGCCACGACCAAACAATTAAAACAGCCGCTTGCATTAACTGGAAATTCTTTATCCAGCATCGTTTGTTTTTACGCCTTCGCCTCGACCGACATCGTCGATAGTGGAACTTACTATTCAGTTACGATGGCCAACACCAAAAACACGGCCGGCGCCAAGATGACTTTCGTCAATAACAATGCCTTGGTCAAAGAAGTCCCGATGTGCTCCTATACCGGCGGAGCCACCACTTTGTGGGTCGTTCTCGATTACGATCAGACCTTAATCGAGGCTGTTTATAGCGCCAACATTGGTAATAGTGTCATCAATGATATTTCGAATATGTCGAGCGACGGGCAAAGCTATTTGGACTATGTCAGCGATTTCTCTTTCTGGGTTGATGCGATTTACCCGAATGCCGGAAGTGGGAGCACCAGCGTATGAAAAACTGGAAAAAGATTGCCCTCGCTATTAGCGGCATCGGCTTAATGAGCGCCTCGCTTTTCACCGTTTCAGCTGCCTGGTTTCAAGGGATGAATAAAGCTGCGCTCAGCTCGGGCGAAGGCTACACCGCTTCGGCTTATTTTGCGGGTGGCGATGGCTCTTCCGCCAATCCTTATATTATCAATCAGCCGATTCATCTTTATAACTTGGCTTGGCTTCAATACCTTGGCTATTTTAATCAAACAAAAGACGGAGCCTACGATCAAACTTATTTTGTTTTAGGCTCCGATGTCGACATGACCAGCGACAGCACCAACAACTGGACTTTGCCGCCAATCGGCACCACCGATAACCCGTTTATCGGCAATTTTGATGGCAAAGGCTATACCATTTCGAATTTGGTCGTCGACAACTCTCTTAGCGACGGGCACATTACCCGTAAACCTTCCACGGTCTCATCGATTACCGGCGTCAACATCGTCGGAACTTTTGGCGTGGTTGGCAATTACAACCTCTCATCGTCTTATACCTATAATAGCGCGGTCAACACCATCATGGACTTCAAACTCAATAAAACTGAGGTTAAATCTTCCCTGAGCAGTACCCTGATCGGCGTGGCCGCAGGTTACGTGAATGCCGCTATCACCAATGTCGGCATTCTCGATTCGAAAGTCACCGTCTCCTCAGGTTCTAGCGCCCTTTCGGGTGGGCCGACAACGAATCTCTCTGATTATTCGACCATTGGTTATTGCACCGATGCGTATAAAACCACTCGTAGCATCAACGCCACCACGATCAAAGCCCCCACCACTTCCATTTCCCATTTTACAGCGCCAGAAAGCGGCGATGCCTCAGGCTGGGGTGGCTCTATCGATATGAACACGATGTACAACCGCTTGCTGAGTTTTCATCAAAATTCCACCAAAATTTTGGATACGTCAACGATGGTCCTTTCGGAAACCGTAACTGTCGAAGCCGATGGGACGAGTACCACCTCGAATACTCAATATTACGCTTCGGACTCCGAGTATTCTTATCGCGAATATTACGATTCGGCCAACCCGCTTAAAGGCAGTTACTGCTTCGGAAGACAGTTCAGTTATAGCGGAAGCGAAATGACGACCTATCTTTATCTTAATGGCTACCGGACTTTCCCAAAAACCACGACCAAGACGACCTATTCAAACAATCTTTACGCCATCGCTTACGGATCCACTTACCTGATTCCGAATGGGACGACTGCTTTAAGCGCCACTACCAGTTCGACCAATGCCTACATCTGGACTTTCTCCTCGATCGCAACGGGTTCGTCCTACGCCAATTCGACCGTCTCAACCACAATTTCGGGAACAACGTATTATTTGTCCCTTCCGACGACCAATAACGGTACCGCCACACTTTCCACGACTTCTCAAACTCTGCGGGTCTATACCACCAACTCGGTCCCTTACCGCATCGCCGCTCGATTAAATGGCTCCAGCTATTATCTCCGCTATTCGACCAGCAGAACCTGGTATGTGACCACCTCGACCGCGAATTTAACCATCGGTCGGAATGGCACCACCGAGACGATCGTCACTCAAAATGAAGCGACTTACGATACCTATTTCCCTCTGAACGTCGGAACCGATTCCACCGATACGGCGACTTACCAACTCCCGACTGCTTCCAATACGGGCTACGTGGTCAGTGGCGCTCAATATACGAGTGGCACGAATTACGGCTATGGCAATATTCGTGTTTCTCAGTATGCCATGAGCAATCTCAGCGTCGCCCTTAATAGCAGCACGTACAATAGCAATGGCAGCAACCTCGAAGTCGTTACTCGCACGGAAGGTTCGGGCGGATTCGTCCGCGTTTCCGATAGCTACAATTCTAGCAATACCGCTAGTTCGACGCTTTCGAGTACTTATGGCACCAAAACCAATTATTCGACGCTTGGCCTTCAGAAATATAAGAAATCTCGTGAAAGTCTCCATACCGTTTTCACGGCCAACAGTTCCTATGTTTATGGCCTCCACTTCCTCGACGCCGACATTAGCATCAACGATTTGGCGACCGCCAGCGCCGCTCGGGTTCGTAAAACCGATTACACCAACTATCAAATGCCCCGCAATTCGATCGATTTCAACCTGCAAGAACGGGGCTATATCAACTTCTTCTCTGGTTCCTATTATTCGGGCAACGATTCTTTCTTTTCCCTCCACCAAATCACTCGAGATAGCACCACTTCAGCCATTTCCTCAATCAAAGAAATCAGCAAAGTCTATGGCACCTCTTCTCCGTCGAATCCCTATATTTATCTCTATACCGATGGGACCTATTCCGCAAGTCTGACCAGCGCCTATTCCGAAGTGTTCGACACGGCTTGGATCATGAGTCCGACCATCGTCAGCGATGCGATGTACTATTTCGAAATCCCCGTCAATGCTGGCGAATACGCTCTCGGCTCGGTTTCCAATGGCACCGGCGCTTACCTGATTTACCTCGACATCTCGGCCAATGCTCAGGAAGTTAACCGAACTGCGGTCACCGAATATATCCTGATGGTCAACAACGTTTACGAATACCCTTTGGGCGTTTCATTAATCGCTTTGTCCACCGACACCATCGATCCATTGACCGGGGTGGCTGTGGCTTTGACGAGTTCTTATACCGGCTCGCTGAATCTGAGCAAAGCCGATTCCACCATCACGATTACGAGCTCGAGCGATGCTTTCTCCCCGGGATGGAAAGGGGATGCGATTACGTTAGCCCGCTCCGGGAGCAGCGACCCGCCGAGCGTGGTGCCGAAATCGACAAGCACTTCAACGATCAAACGTCTGACCTATATCGACTACAACACGACGACCGAAGTGACGACCTCCACCATCATCACCGACACCAACGGAACGATGACTTACACCGATGGCAATGGCACCGCGATTACGAGTTTCACGGATAGCACCGGCAAAACAGTCGAAACTTCTTCGGTGACCAGTGTCGACGTCAGCGGACTGACCACCGATATTTGCCAATATTGGTATTCCTATTCTGCCGCGAGCTCGACGATTACCGCCACCTTCGTCTTCACCCATGTGCAGGATACCTCCAACACGACCTACCATGTGGACAAAGTCACGGGTTACACCATCACGATCGCTTCGACCAGCGAAACGCTCAACGTTCATATCACGGCGGTCGACGGCGGCTACATCATCACGATCAATGGCACAACCATCACCGTTGGGATGTCCCCGATTGTCGTTAACCCCGCCTAAAGTTTTCAGAGACTGTCGTTTCTCTTATCCCTGCCCCATAAGGGCAGGGATTTTCTTTCGTCACTCTAAAGAAAAATAGCTAAATTTGTAACGGAAAAAGTAGTCTTTAAACTCTAAGAATCAATTTAGGATACCTCGGTTGTTTTTTTATACCTTAAGCCTTGAAAATATAATTTCACTATCTTATAGTGAAGTCGTCACTTAAGCAAACTCTGAGCAATCAGGGGACGCAAAGCTATAGGGCCCTCCTTTACGAGGGTAGCCAGTTGCCAGAAAATCGAGGGGTAATTGTTACGGGTAACTTCCGGCTTCCAGCACCAAGAAAAATCGTCTACGGGTTTTTGGCGCTGTCTTTTGTTACCCTTTTGGTTTCAATCTTCGCTTTAGGCAATCAATACTCCAAAGAACTTCAAGAGCCCAAAACCGATCCGTTGACCCCAGTGATTAACATCAGCGGCCTTTCGCCCCTAATCTCGGGCGTCAAATACTATCCCGCTGCTCTCGGAGAAAGTTCTGCCGACACTTTAGTCTTTAAAAACCAAACGGTTCCGGGACACGCAATGGGCGTCTATGATGCTGCCAAACCCTGGGAACACGGGATGCTCCTTGAAATCGATTTGACCGAAGAAAACATTATCGATGAAACCTATCAGCTCACTGCCCGGAGCAAAGCCCCGAATTATTTGGGAAGCTTTGATGACGAAAATAAGAGCTTACTGACCCCCTTAGCGTTAAACAATAACTCCTTATCCAGCATCGTTGATTTTTATACTTTTACTGCCGACGATGCCATCCTCAAAGATGGCGCTTTCCATTTCCCCTTAAAAGCCAACCAAAACGAAAATCACTGCAAAAAGGGCTTCTTTTGCGAAAGGAAATGGCAAAACGAAGTTCTTTTGACCCGGTTTAAGCATCCAGTGAGTCCTTTGTTTATCGGGATCGTTTATGATGCCGACAACATCAGTGAGATCTATAGCGCCAACATCGGCAACCCTGCTTTAGGCAAAAATGGCAATGCCGCTTTATCGTATACGAGCGACTTCGCCTTCTACCTCGAAAGCCCATCTTCTAACGTTTCGCTTTCGGAGGCCAAGGCATGAAGAACTGGAAAAAGATCTTGCTGGGCTTTAGCGCGGTTGGTCTCATGAGCGGCACGCTTTTTGCGGTTTCGGCTGCCTGGTTTCAAGGGATGAACCAAGCCAAATTATCCTCAGGGCAAGGCTACACCGCTTCGGCTTATTTCGCCGGCGGCGACGGCTCCGAAGCTACCCCTTATATCATCAACCAGCCGATTCATCTTTATAACTTGGCTTGGCTTCAATATTTAGGCTTCTTCAATAAAACGGAAAACGGCGCGTACAAGCAAACCTACTTTGTCTTGGGATCCGACGTCGACATGTCGCCCAGTAGCGGCATTACCTGGACTTTGCCGCCGATCGGCACCACCGATAATCCCTTTATCGGCAATTTCGATGGCAAAGGTTATACGATCTCCAATCTTGTTGTCGATAACGCTTTAGGGGATGGCCACATCACCCATAAGCCTTCTACAGTCGATTCTTTGGCCGGCGTCAATATCGTCGGAACGTTCGGCGTCGTTGGAGCGTATAACCTCAACAGCTCCTATACCTATTCAAGCGCTGTTAATACCGTGAAAGACGTTGAACTGAGCAACGTCGAGGTCAAATCCCAGCTTCCCCAGACTCTAATCGGTGTTGGAATGGGCTACGTCGATGCAACAATTTCTTCCGTTGGCATAAGTCAGGGCAAAGTAACGGTTTTGGCCGGAACCGGCACGCTTGATTCCACCTTAACGAGCAACATCTCGGATTATTCGACAATCGGCTATTGCAATCCCGCTTATCGCAACAGCCGTAAAGAAGATTCCGTCCTTGTCAAAACCCAAGCCCCAATCACCTCTCACTTCACCGCCGACGAAACGGGTACGGCCAATGACTGGGGCGGCAGCATCGACATCAAATCGATGTACGATCGTTTGCTTTACTTCCGCCAGAATTCCGGTGGCCTCACCAAAATAACGAAAGCGGAAACCATTACCACTACGGTAGTAGGAAACGTAAGCACGACGTCGACCGAAGTTACTTCAACTTACGGGCCGGGATTTTATGAGTATTACGATTCAGCCACTGACACGACGAAACTGAAGGGAAGCTACTGTTTCAACAAGTACAGAACGGATTCCGACACCGAGCAATATCTCTATCTCTATGGCAAAAAAGACTTTACGAAAACGGTGACAACCGTTAAGAAAACTCGCACGAATCTCACTGGCTACTGGATCCAATACGGTTCCTATTATATGGTGGGGACTAAAAGCGGAAATAGCGCCTCGATCTCATCAACGACCGCCTTCGCTTCCGCTACGCGGTGGACCTTGCCAGCCGAGGGCTCAAGCGGAACGATTTCCGCAACCATCAGCGGGTCGACTTATTACCTTTATGGCACCGCTTCTTATAACTTTTGGACAGGCGTTTCATATAGTCTTTCTCTCAGCAAGAATAATTCCACCACCTGGACACGTTCAAATAACGCGTTCTCCTCATCTTTTTCTTATAGTTCCTGGTTTGGCTCGGGAACTGCTACCGGCTATTTAAACGGCGGATCTTCGTGGTCAATCTCGGGAAGTTCACAAACATTGGCGATCACCCAAGCTTATAGTGAAACATCGGATACGCCACAAACAACAACCCAGTCATCGGGTTCGACCTATGACACTTACTTCCCGCTCAACGTCGGAACCGACTCAAAAGACCCGGCTGCCTACCGCTACCCTTTGGCAACAAACACCGGTTACGTCGTGAGCGGATCCGATCTCGCCACCAATTATGATACCTATGTCGGCTACCAGGGCTACGGAGATATCCGTGTTTCTTATTATGGCATGGGAAACTTGGCGAATTCTTTGAATGGTACGGTCGAGTATAACAGTTACTATGACGAAAATGTCGGCACTGCCAGTTATGCGGACAATACTCTTCAAGTCGTCACCAGAACCGCTTCCAGCAATGGCTATACCCGAATCATTGACTCCCACAATGACGCGAATAACGATGGATCCTTTGATGTGGATTGGACGAGCAATAACGGAAGTGGCGATAACGCTTACGAGGATGTCTTACCGTCAAAGGTAAGTGCGACTGCAACAGTCAGCTCTTTGGGGCTACAAAAATATGAGAAATCCCGGGCCTCGCTTCAAAAAGTCCTTGCCGGGCAGGACAATGTCTATGGTCTTCACTTCATGGATACCTCAATTTCCAAATCCAACTACGCGACGGCCGAAAAAGCTCTCATTGACAAAGTGACCTACACCTCTTACCAATTGCCACGGAATTCCATCGATTTCCGGCTTCGGAAAAAAGGTTACATCAATTTCTTCGCTGGAACCTATTTCCCCGGCAACACCGCTTTTTTCAGTTTGCACGAAATCACGCGCGACACGAATGGGAAAATCAGCACAGACAGCGCGAGCATCAAAGAAATCACCCAAGTTTATGGCGTTCCCAGCGACCCCACTAAACCCTTTAGTTACGCTTACAAAAACGTAACTTATACTAAGCCAGATTCGACCTACGTGCTTCTTTTCGATATGGATTGGCTTAATGCTATGGCCACCTCTTCTTGGTGTGACATGGCGATGTACTACTTTGAGATTCCGGTAAACTCCGGCGAATATGCACTTGGTTCGGTTGCCGGTACCACGAGCGGCGGAACCACAACCACCCGCGATGGCGCTTACCTCATTTATTTGGATCTTTCCGCCAATGCCCAAGAAATCCACCGGACGGTTATCACGGAATACATCGTTCAGACAATCGATACTTTCTACTATCCCCAAGGCATCGCTTTGGTAACCACCGGCTCAACCGGCGAGACGGTTGACCCGATCACTTCGGCGGCCTTCGCCCTCGCCAACGGTTTCTCCGGCACTCTTGTGATGGATAAAACCACCACCAGTGCTATCACGGTGACCAGTTCAAGCGATTCCTTCACCACCGTTTTTAAAGGCGATTCCATGGCAATCGCCCGTTCAGGGAGCACCGATCCCCCCACGATTACCCCAGCCTCGACGACCATCGATACTCTGAAGCGGCTCACTTACGTGGACTATAACGCCACCGGAGGCGACACTACGGTTACGGTCTTCACTCAGCACAATAACGATGCGATGACGTATACCGATGGCACCGGAGCTACGATCACGGAATATATAGACAATGACGGCAAAACTGTCACAATCGCAACCGGCAGCCCGATTACGGACATTGACATCACCTCCTGTAACATTGAACTTCTAGGGTTCTATTACTACTATTCCGCCGACACCAGCACCATCACGACCACCTTCCTTGTGGGTTATACTTCTTATACCACGACGGATAAGTACACCTACCAGAACATCACCAGTTACACGGTGACGCTCAAAACGACAAGCGAGGCGCTCAATGTCAACGTGACCTTATCGGCTACAGGCTACACCATAACGATCAACGGAACGACAGTTGCTACTGGAAGCCTCGTTTCGGTTCCTGTCACAAGCGCTTGAGCCTCCTTTAACCCCTGCCCTTCAATAAGGCAGGGGTTTTCTTGGTATCTTTGTAAAACCCCATTCTTTTCTGCAAAAGGAGGTTGGATCATCATGGCTATCAATCCTTTCTCAAAGCTTCTTTGGGAAAGAAAACAGCAAATCAAATGGGCTTGATCTGTTTAATGGCGATTGCCATTGATAAGCGAAAAACCGGATATAAAGGTTCAAACGAAGAATAATTTCCCAAGTTTGAGGAATCCTACTATTGCTTTAAAAAGTCTTCTTCTATTTGACGAACGCCCTCGTCTTCGATAGAAGAAAGATGACCAAGCTATTAAGTCGGCTAATCAACCGGGCTTGGTCATTTTTTTATTCCCTTATCGGATTCGCGAACCTCGTTGGGCCTTGTGCGGCTCGGCATTTGTTCTCTCATGGAATCTGACCCACTCAAGATTGACAAGGCAAGAGGCAAGAAGTAGCATAGTGGTGGATTAGGCCTATCAATCGGTGAACAACCGAGCTTAATCCATTTTTTATTGGATTTGTTTTTTCCGCCTTAACGCAGTAATATCTATCCAGGAATCCGCATCGGCGTGTAACCGTAGTCAGGGAAACCCACGGCTCGCATATACCGCTAATGGAGACTCAACCGGCGAGGGAAGGGCCTCGTTTTTTATCTCTTCGAAAGGCTTTTCTTTTTGACAATCAACGAAATGGCAGATAAGATAATGGTGACCAAGCGAATAAATTGGCTAATCAACCGGGCTTGGTCATTTTTTATGCCTCTGAAAGCCTTCCTTTCCTTCTAAAAGGGAGGCTTTTTGCGCCTTCATTCCCGACGATATTCCCGACGAGACATTTTTTTGGATAAAACAAAACCACCGAATTTCTTCGGTGGTTACTTGTTTTCTGGTGGCTGAAGGGGGATTCGAACCCTCGACATGCCGGGTATGAGCCGGCTGCTCTAACCAGCTGGGCTACTCAGCCATCTAATTCACTCAAATTGGTGGAGCTTACCGGGATCGAACCGGCGACCTCATGCTTGCAAAGCACGCGCTCTCCCAGCTGAGCTAAAGCCCCATCAAGAGGCACTGTCCATCAAGACAGCGGGATTATTATAGCCAAGTGAATATCGCTTCTCAACAAAAAAGAATGCTCTTTTATGCGGTATGGCTTGTTTCGTCGTCCTTTTCCTTTTCGCTAGCCTCATTCATCGGCAGGTTCGTTGGGGTAGCGGCTTTCTCCTTGGGCAAATTAAAGCCATAACGATGCTTTTGATTTTCGATGACTTTCGTCTTGATAATCCGCTCCGCAAGGATGCCAATGAGAATGCCAGTCGCAATCCCAATGAGCGACATCAAGGGATAGTAATAAAATGCGGTCCAGTTACCAATAAAAAGGCAATAGACCACGACTTGGCCAAAGCCATGGCTGATCGACGCGCAGGCGCTGACGCCGATGATCGTCATCTTGTGGGCAACCAGCTTCAATAACACCATGATGGCAAAGGAGAGCACTGCTCCTCCTAAAGACATGAAGAAGCCCATCTGAAAGATCCGTCCCGTCACTAAGCTCACGATAAAGACCCTTCCGAGGTCGATGACCCCCGCTTCCCAGATCCCGAGCTCATAGAGCACCACCAAGATCACGATATTGGCTAAGCCCAGTTTAGCGCCAGGGACAAAAGGGAAAGGGATGTAATAATCCGCGACGCCTAAAGCGATGGCGAGAGCCAAAAGCATCGCCATCAAAGCGACTTTATGCGCGCCCGAGTGCCTCATACGACGACATCCGCCCCCGTGGAGCCCACGATCGTGATCGAAATATGGTTATAAGCGCAGACGATCGGACGGGTCGCATCGCTGATCCAGCCCGTATGAACGCAATATTGATTGGGGCATTTCGAGGAAACGATATGAATCGCATTGGTCTTGACTCCAATCACCATCTGCCCAGCTTCGCCACTCACCGCCCCTTGGATGATGAAGGTTCTTTCGTTAGCACTTTCCTTGGAAAGATCGAGCGTCTCAATCGTGGTCGAATCCCGCACAATCTGAGCGATGTGATCGCTGCTATTTTTAGGGATGGCCAAATAAATCGCCGCGGCGCTTGAAGCAAGACTCAAAGAACCTACGACAATGATATCCCAAAAATATTTCGCGAAAAACGCCTTAGCCTTCATAGAGGGTGATTCCTTGATTCACCAAGGTCGTGACGCCATCGGTTTTGTTAAAGGCGGTGTTATAAAAGGTGGCGGATTTATAGAAAAGCGTTCTTAAGGAATAGGTTGTCACGAAGGAACTGACTTGATCGGGTCCTAAGAGCATGAAGCTGGTCGAAAGGGCATCGCCCACCGCCGCATCATCCCCGAGCAAAACCGCGCCATGCCACGACGCTAAAGCCGACCCCGTTAAGGGGTTAACAATATGCGAATAGAGAGCCCCATCCACCACTTGGTATTGGCGTGAGACCGCGCTCGTGGAAACGATGCAATTTTTGAGGTCCGTATAGGTCTTCGGAAGATCGGCAAAGCCCATCGTGAAGTTTCCCGAGGTGTTGATATTCTCGCCAAAAAGAATGGTCGAGGTGCCGGCGTTAACGAAATAACGCGTGATTTGCAGGGATTTTAGTAATTCATAGACTTTTTGCGTGGCGTAGCCTTTGGCGATGCCGCCGAGATCGATCGTCGCTTCGCCTGTTCGTGTCACACTATGGGTGGCGTCATCGAAAGTCAAAGAGGAGGCGTTGATCTTCGCCATCTCACTTTGGATTTCGCTATCCGTCGGAATTGAGGGAACGAAAGAGGAAGCGGCCGAGGTGTTGGTGACGTCGCTACTACCAAAGAGCTTGCTCTTCCAAAGATTGGAGAGACCGCCGACCAAAGGATTGAAATAACCGTTGGTCAACGTCTTCATGGTCTCGGCAAACTTCAGCAAATCATAAAGCTCTATGGAGACCACCGTCGTCGCATGGGTTTGGTTGAGATTATAGACATTGACGACGCCTTCGTGGGCGATGGTGTTATCAGCTAAGGCATCATAGGTGAGGTAGATTTCGCTTAAAGTGCTGCTCGTGATCTCGGCGCGAGAGGAAGTCAAATTTGACGAGGCGCTAGAAGGATGGCTCGCCGGATCATCAAGAGAAATATCGATGACCGAATCCATGGCATAATAGCGGCCGTAGTCGCTCCAAGAATAGCCGCTTGAAGTAGCCGCCCCACCGCAGGAGATTAAGGCGATTGGCGCGAGGAGAAGTAACAAAAAGCGAGGGTGATTTCTCATACCTCGCTAGTATACACGAATTTTGCGTCTAAAGCGTAGGAACGTGCTTCGTTCCATCGGGATCCGGATGGGTGGCCAAATAGGTGATAATCGGATCGAAATTTTTATCTTTCTTTCCTACCTTGCATGTCGAGCACTTTTTGACGGTGCCATTGACGAGCGCTTCGGCCATACCATGACATCCCGGGAAGCCGCACGCGCCGCAGTTGCCATTGGGCAAGAGTTTTTCCACTTCGGCAATCCGCGGATCTTCTTCAACGTGGAAGAAATGTTCCGCCAAGACCAAAAGCACGCCCAACACCGCACCTAAGCCGGCGAGGATTAGAAACCCCCATAAAATATACAAATACTGCATGGATTTTACTTCTTTTCCTCTTCCTTTTTAGGGGCAACGTTTGATGGCTCTTTCGCGGCGTTATCAGCTGGCTTACTTCCAGCTTCAGGCGCTTTGTTTGCCGCGTCAGCATCAACTTTTTTATCGTGATATTGAGCGTAATAAGGGCAGCCATACTTCAAACAAGCGCAGCATAAGCCCTCTTCTGGCTCGAGATTCTCGCAGCCTTTCGGCGCGGGAGTCTTGCGGTAAAGAACAAAGGTGATGATCGCAATCGCCGCCAAAACGATGATGATCGCAATCGCTAAAGCGATATATCCCGCCTGCGACATCTTAGGCTCCAATCCCCGTTAAGCCCATCATCGCCATCGCCATGATGGCAGCGGTGATTAAGGCAATCGGAATGCCTTTAAACGCCCGCGGGGTGTTATAGGTATCAAGCCGAGTTCGGATGCAAGCGAAGACGAAGATCATGAGAAGATAGCCAAGCGAAGTACCAAGCGCGTTTGCCATCGAAAGGGCAAACGTCAATTGGGTATCGGTATTCTCTTGAACGACACCGAGAACCGCGCAGTTGGTCGTGATGAGCGGAAGGTAGATGCCCAAGGACTTATAAAGAGCGGGCGAATACTTCTTGATGAAGAGACCGACAATCTGAACTAAGCTCGCGATGACGAGAATGTAGACGACGGTATCCATGAAGGCGAGACCCGCCGGCACGAGGACATAGTGATAAATCGGATAGCAAATAAGGGCGCTAAAGACGATGACGAAGACCACGGCAACGCCCATCGAAACGGCGGATTTGACTTTATTGCCAACGCCGATGAAAGAGCAGATGCCATAGAAGCGGGAGAGCAAGACGTTATCGATCAAAGAATAGCTCACAAGAGCGAGCAAGAACGCAACAAAGTAAGCCATTATTGCGCGCCTCCTTTCACTTCGGCACTAGCGCTTGTCGCTTTAGCCTCAGCCGCTTTTTGAGCGGCAGCAAAGGCGGCGGCGCGTTTAGCGGTCGCTTCCTTATCTTTCTTCGCGTTCGCCTTGGCGGCTAAGATCGCCATGATGATACCGAAGACAATGAAGCCACCGGCCGGCTGGGCGAATAAGGAAATCGAATAATCCCAAGTCGCACCTTTGAGAATCGTCAAGGACACCACTTGGCCATTGATCTTGAGGAAGGGGAAGATGTTACCAAAGGTGAGCATACCCGTTCCTAAGATTTCACGGACGAGCGAAATCACGACGAGGGCTAAGGTATAGCCAATGCCATTGCCCAAGCCATCGAGGAGCGAATCCAAGACGCCATTTTTGTTGGCGAAGGCTTCGGCTCGGCCGAGGACGATGCAATTGACGACAAGTAAGCTGAGGAAGACACCCAAGCTCGTATAAAGAGCCGGGACATAGGCTTCGCAGAACATCTTGACCACCGTGACGAAGGTCGCGATGACGACGATGTAGGCTGGGGTCTCAACTTCTTCTGGAATCAGTTTCCGCAAAGCCGAGATCAGCACATTGGAGCAAACAAGGACGAAGGTGAAGAGGATGCCCATGCCAATCGCCGCTTCAAAACTCTTGGTGATAGCTAAGGCCGGGCAGGTCCCGAGGACCGCGACGAAGAGCGGGTTCTCTTTGATGATGCCCGTCACGAAAGACTCGTGATGTTGGGAACGTTTAATCTGTTCCATCGTTATTTGCCTCCTTTGAAGTCGGCCAAGGCTTCGCTGACGATCGACTTAATGAGATTGGCGGAATAGGTCGCGCCAGTGCTTGTGGTTTGCCCGAGCGTTGTTTCCGAGGGATTCGTGTTGTAGTTCGTGACGTAATTCCCTTCGATGCCTGAGCCATCAAAGGAATCATCGCTAATGAGATACATCTTGCCTAAGACCGGGGCGTCGGTGGTTCCGGAAATGCCCACGATTAAGGTGATGTGCGAATAGTGGGTTCCCGCGCCATCATAAGGCGTGAAACCCTCTGAGGTGCCTGAACCATGGTAAATCGTGCCAAGGCTCACGCTGCCCGCTTGATCGGAATAAGCAGCCCAACGAGTATCAACGAGCTTGCCACCTTCAACAGTGGTCGCCGGACCGATGCTCTTCAAAGCCGAATAGACATGTAAGCTATAACCTTCGAGGCTGTTATTGCCCGTGCCAGTGCTATAAAGCGAACGCGCTTCATCCACCATCGCTTTGACGAGAGTGCCCGTTGTGGCGACGCTCCAGTTCGTTAGTTTATCCGCGGAAGGCGCGGCGTTATAAGCGCTCACGTCCGCTGTGATATCCGCGCCCGAATTGCTGACGATAACCATCGGAAGATACTCCGGAGAAGCAACCGATCCGTTCACGCCAGTCATCATCGTGATCGAAGTGCCATCGCTCGTCGTGCCTTCAAAGCGGTACGCCGGACCGAGATAAGTCGTCTTCTCGGCATCGGAATAAACGCTATAGTATTTCTTCGCGTAAGTCGCGCCGCTAATGTCTTTCGGATCATCGTAGCTCGCTTCCGAAGTGAAGATCGTCTTCAACTCGGATCCGATATCTTCGACCGCGCCGCCGCTCGAATAAAGATCCTTGGCCTCGTCGACGATGAGCTTAATCGAGGTGGCCGCGGCGGTCGCACCGCATTTCACTGCGGCTAATGTCGTATCGGAAGGATCGTTGTTATAAGGATTGACATAGGCGCTCACAACCGTGGTATCAAAGCCACCGGTCGCACCATTATTCAAAATCGAGACTTTGCCTAAGACCGGTTTCGCTTTAGCTCCCGAAATGCCAACCATGATTTTCATGTTGACCGTCTGGCCATAGCTCGCCGTGCCGGTATAAATCGTTCCTAAGACGGTGCCGCTCGTATCGCTAGCAACCACATAGGAAGAGACGTATTTGCCCGAAACCGTGACCGCATCGCTCACGCTAGCCGTCGCCGTATAGATCGCTTGATAAGCTGCGGCTTCTTTGGCTTTGTTATTGGCGGCGATAATCGGAGCGGTCAAAACATTGGTGCCGGTAATGAGCAAAGCGCTCACGGCGCCAATCGCGCATAAGATGCCACCTGCTTTGAGGTATTTCTTCTGAGAGTCGTTCATAAGTTACCTCCGAAAACCACGCTGGTCGTGGTGCTGCTTAATTTGCCCGTGATGCCCCAGACCATAATGCCGATCGCTAAGAGGGCGATAATACCCATGGCCAAGAGATTCTTCCAGGTGTATTTATTGGTGCTCCACTTATAGTGATCCATCACCGGGGCGAACATATTGCCGATAAGAATCGAGAAGCCCATGCCTTCGGCGTAGCTTCCAAAGAGACGGATGAAGACCACGCTGACCGCCACCACCATGCCATAGATGACACGGCTGGGACGGGTAATCGGCATCGTCACCGGATCGGTCAGCATATAGGTGCCGCCGAAGAGGACGCCGCCGGAGAGAATGTGGCTCAAGAACCAAGTTCCGTAATCGCTCGTGCTGCCTTTTAAGTAATAGACCAAGCCCGCAATCGCGGTGAGGACTAAGAACGTTCCGAAGAAAGACGAGACCACGCGCCAATCCGCAGCATGGCGGACGAGGAGATAGACGAGCCCGCAAAGAATCGCGATCTTGCAGACTTCGCCAAAGGTGCCTCCGGTTTCGCCCAAGAGCAAACCTAAGACACTCGAGGAAGTGCCACCGCTTAAGACGGTGCCGCCTGTCGTGACATCCGGAATAATCGAGCTTTGATAGAAAGTCGCCGAGAATTTCGAAGCGAAGCAAATCTTCGTGAAGATGAAGCCCACCGCCGCGGGGTTGAAGATATTCTGTCCCGTGCCGCCGAAGACCAACTTGCCGAAGATGATGCCAAACAAGGCACCGATAACAACCACGAAATAGATGAAGCCGCTCGGATTCGTCTCCGCGGCGGGCATTAACATCGAGAAGATGACGCCCGAGACGCACGGCACCAAGAAGTTATTGATGCCATAGCCTTTGCAGGCAAAGAGGAATTTTTCTTTGAACGAATGCTTCTGTCCATCTTTCGGACCCCAAGATTTAATGAGGACGAAGACGAACTCAGCCAAACACATCGTGAAGACGGATAAGAGCTCCACCACGAGGGCGTGCCAGGTATACTTCACGAGGGCGAAGATCACGACCGGAGCGAGGGCGATGAGGACGTCGATCATCATGCCCATCAAATTGTCTTTTCTCCGTAAATGCGGAGAGTTTTCTTGAACAATAGGTGTTTCCATAATTAAGGTAGTTTTGCGATGATTTTCGCCCTCCGAACATAGTCCAGTAACGGAATCTTCGACGTGCAGCTATAGGAGCAAAGACCACATTCCATACAGTTGAGCGGCTTTAACGCTTTGACCCGCTCTTTATCGACGGGCGTGACTTTCATCGCGTTCATGATCTGGACGGGCTCTAAGCCCACCGGGCACGAAAGGACACAAGATCCGCAGCGGATGCAAGGTTCGACTTTTTCGTTGACCGGATTAAGGACAATGATGGATGTGACCGTCTTGGTGATGATCGTGTCATCGCTTGGAAGCGAAGCCCCCATCATCGGCCCGCCCAAGATGAAGACCTTGGGTTTATCGGGGTCTTTGTAGCCCCCTGCCAGCTGAATCACGGATTTGATCGGCGTGCCAACCCGCACCCGTAAGTTGCAAGGATGGACGATGCCTTCGCCCGAGATCGAGATATTGCGCTCAATGATCGGCTTATTGTATTTGACGGCTTGGTAGATGCCAAAGCAGGTCGAAACGTTGACGTTGAAAATGCCATATTTCGAGGGCAACTGTCCTTGCGGGACCACAATGCCGGCGGCATTCTTGAACATCGCGATTTCCCATCCTTCGGGGTAGAAGTTGCCCAAAGGAGCAACGCTGAGACCCGAGTTGGGGAAACGTTTGATCAATTCGTCGTAGACCGAGATGATGTCGCCATGCTTCTTTTTGATGCAAAGTTTGGCGTCATGGCAGTTGAAAATCTGCTCCAAAAGCATCATGCCTTTGAGGATTTCATCCGGGTGTTCGAGCATCATGCGCTGATCGCTCGTGATGTAGGGCTCACACTCGATGCCATTAATCAAGATGACCTTGATCGGAGCATCGATCGCCATTTTCACGTAGGTCGGGAAGGAAGAACCCCCGAGACCGACCGAAGCGCAATCCTTGAGGATTTGCGTCACATCGGCTTTGGTGAGCTTAGCGATTTCCTCATCGCTTCTTTCCTTCACGGACGGATCCATCGTGTCCTTGAAGTCGTTGTGAAGCTTGATGAAGTTCACCAATTTTCCCGAACGATGGTAGTGACGTTCGAAGCCTTCGAAAGTGCCACTGCAAGTCGCGTGGATCGGTTGGTCAAAGAACGCCGCGTGACGCATACCAATCATCTGGCAGCAGTTGACGTGGTCGCCTTCTTTGATGTAAAGATCCGCTTTGCCACACCGGGCGTTGTCAGTCGCGATGTAGAGGTACTCGGGAAGAGGTGCCTCAACCGTCGGTAACTGACCCAAGAGCTTTTTGGTGTCTTGGATGTACTTTGTTTTCTTTATCATTAAGTATGGGACGAAGCCTTTAGGCTTACTCCTTTGCGGTTTAATTATAGACTTTCGGTAAATAAGTAAAAGGGTCAGTAATCGGTAAAAGAACACCAATACAAAAAGTATCCGATTTATCGATACCTCCTTAGGAATGTTAATATCGGTAATTTACAAATATCGCTTAATTTCCGTGATGAGAAAACCGCGAAGAAGCATGAAGAGTGAAGAAAGCGAACCCCCACTCCTCGCTCTTGCTTGGGGTCAAGAGGGCAAGGGATGAAACGAGGCTCCGGTCTCCTTCTATTATTCAATTATTATTTATTTATTTTTAAATAATGTTATCATAACTTCATGGAAACCAGCATTTCCCATTTCATTTCCGATGTTTTTCCTCAAATGAGGGTTTTGGAAATGCCCGCGTCCCAAATGCCTCTTCTTTTGGAAAAAGAGTTTGTTTTCTCAACGTCGAAGAATCCTGACTCGTTTCTTTTTGCCGAAGCGAAACGCTATCTCAGCGCCGGAGAAATCCTTCGCTTTTTTAACCTGATTCGCCAAGCAATCAAACCGAGTAAAATCCTTGTTTTTCTCCTCAAGACCCTTTCGAGTCATGATAAAGCCCTCCTTTTGGATTCCCATATTCCTTTTTTAAGCGCGGATGGCGAAGTTTACATTCCCTTTCACGAAGTCCGTCTTCAATCCCTTTCGCGCCGTCCCCCGCTTTCTTATGACCTTGTGGCGCAAAATCTCGCCTTGGCTTATTTCGCGTTGCCTTATGGCTTCTACGATCTCAAAGCCTTAGCGGCTTATCTCCCGTTTCAGCCTTCGCGAATCTCCGAAGCCAATCGCTGTCTCTTTTCTTTGGGGCTGCTGGAGAAGGAAGGCAAAGAAACTCGGGTGAAATATGCCCGGGTAAAAGACAAATCTTCTTACCTTTCCTCGCTCATGCCTCTTCTCATTTCGCCGCTTTATGGCCGATTTTACGTGGAAAAAAGCCCCAATCAAAATCGAATCCGCAACAGCGAAGAATCCCTAGGCTTTTATACGGACATCCTTCCGCAAGAGCAAGGCTTTTGCCTCGACAAAAAAGAATTCAAGCAAGCCAGCCCTTCTTTTTATCTAAAGCCGCGAGAAAGGCTACCCCATGTCGATTACGATGAAGTTGACGTTTTCGTTTACCGCCCTCTTTTCCCGGTCCAATCTCATCTCAACCCCCTTGATGTCTTGGCCGTCTACAAAGAGGATCCAGACGAGCGGGTTCAAACCGCTCTTTCCCATATCATTGAGGATCTCATTCATGATCGAATTGGACAAATTTAGTGCGACATTCCGAGATTTTTCTGACGATTATTGCGTTATCGGTGGAGGAGCGATGCTCGAGATTGCGAAAAATTACAGCCTTCAGCCCCGCGCCACAAAAGACATCGACATTATCGTTTTCGTCAAAGCCTCTACGCCTTCTTTTATTCGAAAACTTGCTCTCTTTGCTCAGGAAGCGGCTTATCGGGAGTGTTCTCATTCCGAGAATTTCTGCTCTTACCGTTTCTCCCATCCCAAGGACAAAACCTACCCCGATCAAATTGAATTGTTTTGCTTTGACCCCGTTTTGGGGAATGAGCTTCAACACCATTTGGTTCATTCCACCCTGGGCCAAGGAGTCAGTTTCTCGGCCATTTTGTTAGACAAGGATTACTACGATTTTGCTCAACAACACGTTCTGAAAAGTGAAATCTCTTATCTTTCTGAAGAGGCGATGATTCCGCTCAAAGCCAAAGCTTATCTCGCCAACAAGGAACTCTGGGAAGAACATGCTGATGGTGCCTCGAGCGCAAACTACCGCAAGCACGGACGTGACCTCATTCGCCTATCATTACTGCTGAACAACGCCCATACTCTGGCCTTACCCCGCAAAATCTACCAAGACTTGGATCACGCTTTGCTTCGGCTGAGAGAGGAAGGATTCGACTGCTCCGAAATCGCGGGCGTTTCTTCTTTTGCCCTCATCGAAAGCGCCATCCGCAACCACTATACGGAAGCGAAGGTATAAATCCGTTAAAGTCGCTCTAAAAAAGCGGCAAATTCTTCTTGATCGACCAACCGATAATGGGGCGAATAGGCTTTGGTATAGGCTTCACTATGATGAAGGGGATGAATCCCTTCTTGCCAATAAGAAATCATAAAACGGCCAAATTCTTCTTGGGCGGATTGGCCTTTCTTTTCTTTCAAGAAAGACGAAACCAAACTAACAAGATCCTCAAACTCATCCGGGTGCGGTTTGGCAAGGGATGCGCTCCGCAAAAAGAGTTCAAACAGTTCCTCTTCAGGATAGCCATTAGCCTTAAACGGAGCGATGTTGACCCGAAGAAGAGTCGGCGAGATGGCTTCAAAAAAGGCGAGGTTCTTTGAAGGCTTAGTCGCTAAAAACTCTTCGTGGAAATAGCTTTCCGCTTCGGCGAAATCCTTGAGCAAATGCTCGGCGCCGAAGCTGACTTGATACGCCCATTTCACATCATCTTCATTTTGATCGAGAGGATGGAGGCGGTATTCTTCTTCCAAATAAGGTAAAAAATCCATAAAAGGAGTATAACCCTTTATCCGATTTCGAGGACATTAAAAACAAAAATCCCCGCAAAAGGGCATTCCTTTTACGGAGATTGGCGTTTTATCGTGGCGCCCCGAGCAGGATTTGAACCCGCAACCCGCAGATTCGAAGTCTGCTACTCTATCCAGTTGCGCTATCGGGGCGTGCTTATCATTATAAGGATTTCGCTGAAGGGGAGTTAGCGAAAATATCAGGAGATTCTAATCCCTTCCTTTTCTTTCGAAGGGACTGAAAAAAACAAAATAAAACCTCAATTCAAGACGATTGAAATTTATGTGAATTTTTAATTTTCCACAGTTTTTCATTGAAGGATCGTTTAACCCCTTGTCCGATGATTTCGTCATGAATGAACCGGAGGTAATCAACGATATTATGAAGAAGAAAACGTTTACTAACGCTGAGCTTTTTTCTATGCTTTCTTCCGTCTTCCCGGGGAATAAGACCACGACGATTTACTCCAAAATTGACGCGCTGATTCAACAGGGCTTCCTCTACCGCGATGGATGGGGCCATTAGCGCTTCGATGAAAGAAAAGAATTTTCCTATCATCTTTCTCCAGAAGGGACGAAAATCCAAAAAGTTGCCCAACGCTTTCGCATTCCTTTCATCATTTATGAGGCGGACCTTTTGAATCTCTGGCTTAACCATCAAATTAATTCTGAGATCATTTTTGTGGAAATTGAGCGGCCTTATATGGAATTCCTTTTTGATGATCTGAAGGAGAAAAAGTATTCGGACGTTCTTTTAAACCCCAGCGTTGAGGAATTCTACCGCTACCGAAAGAAAGACGGTTACACGATACTCATCAAACCCTTAGCCAAAGAAGCACCCAAACAAGGGGAAAACATTCCTCTAGAAAAACTCATCGTCGACCTCTTCTCCGATCGCTTGCTTCGTTCGCTCTATGAAGAAGCCGAACTTCCGGAAATCTATCGGCAAATGGCCGGCGACTACCGCCTGAGGATAACGAGACTATATTCCTACGCCAAAAGAAAAAGATCTATGAGAGTTTCCATCAGTATTGGGAGCACTCGTTGAAAGGGGGATCCAATTCATGATTTCGAAAGAAACATTCACAAAAGAAAACATCGAAAGAATCCGCAAAAGGAGAAAGGTTAATCCGCCGGTTTTGGAACGGGCCATCTTCGCGATGGGACTTTTGGAAGCTCTGAGGAAAACGAACTGCCCCTTTATTTTCAAAGGGGGTTCAAGCCTAATGCTGCTTCTGGAAAAGCCCATGCGACTCTCGACCGACATTGACATTCTGCTGGAGCCAGGGACCGACATCGACCATTTTCTTATGGAGGCGGCTCAAATTTTCCCTTTTGTTTCCTGTCAGGAATCCGTTCGAAAAACGGCAAAATCAGTAGAAAAACGCCATTTCCGGTTCCAATAGGTCTCCCTCTTCGATTCGACAAAGACTGCCGATATCCTCCTTGACTGCGTTTTCGTCAAGAATCCCTATTCTCAATGAGTTGAACGGGAGATTAGAAACGAATTTTTCTTACCGAAGGCGATTATTAAGCCATTCGAATTCCAACGATTGAAGCCATCCTCGGCGATAAATTAACTGCATTCGCCCCACACACATCGGTGTTGTTTTCCACAACGAAGATTTTTCAAACGACAAGCGGCTCGAAGTGATCAAACAGTTTTATGACGTTTCGATTCTCAGCGGACAGGCCAAAGATTTTAACGCCGTTCGAGAAAACTATTTTTTCGTGGCCAAAGAAGAATTAGCTTTCCGCGACTTGAAAAGACGTTAGATGAATGCCTAGAAGATACTTTTTGGAGCGCTTTTATCATTCTGACTCGCGGAACGACAAGTCCGGAGGACTACGCCGAAAACTACCTTCCTGGAATTCGTAAAATCCGAGATCATATCTATGGGGAATCTTTTTCGGCGGAATCCGAGGTAACACACGCCGCGAACGTGATGTTGCTAACGGCTAGAATCCTTGCCAACGAAGATGTCCTCAGTACAAAAGTGCCCAATTTTGACAATTTTAATGACAAGGCCTACAGCAAAACGAACTATCTCAACACGGGCCGTTTCAAGGAAATCTTTAATCAAGCCGCCTATGCGATTTCACTATTCGATCGTTTCAAACATTAACAACGCCGCCCGACCTGCCTTCAAAAGGGGCAAGAGGTGGCGCGAACCTCTTTTTTATTTGTCGTTAATCGAGTCAATCGGCTTCTTTTTCGAGATGATGAGGCAAGGGATGAAAGAAGAAAGACTTGCTGTCAACACCGCCAAAAGCAGGATGAAGAAGAAGACCCAGATATTGAACTGAAATAAGGGAAAAGCGAAATTGATCGCTCCGGCGAAAGAATTTGATAAAACTCCATCGAGAACCCCAGTGAGAATCTCCGCCACCACCGCGGCGAAAAGGGTAATCATCATGCTCTCGTTATAGAAGATGCCATAGACATCGCCACCCCGAGCTCCGATTGCTCTCAAGATGCCAATCTGCCGTTTTTGATAGGCGATGGACGAAGCGATGAAGGTCGCGAGCAATAAGGCGGCGAAACAAGCGGTTGAAAAGCCAATCCAGAAGAAGGTTTTCTTCATTGAAGTGACCATACTATTGAGGCTATAGAAACTGGAGAAAGCGCTCGTCAAATAACTGTTCTTAGCAACCCGGCTTGGATCCGGCGAGTCGGTGGGATAGTAGATATAGCCCGAGGTGGGTTGATCCTCGTAGCTGGCGAAAGCATGATTCTTCTCCAAGAAACGGTACCATTTGGTTATGGTCGCCGAATCGGGCGTGATCAAAGCGATGGCCGACGTAAAGACCTTGGCGTCCTCATTGAATTTGAAGTTCGTCAAAGAAGCCAATTCATTATAAAAGCCCTTCATCCCGTAAATTCCGTTGGCATAAGAAAGTGACAAAACGCCATAGAAGCGCTGACGGAGTTCTTCAAGGGTGGGATCGGAAGTGTCGGTGGATTTGATGCCTTTTAAGGCACGATAAGGTTTCGAATCAAAATGGGTGTTGACGATGCCGACGATCGGATAGGTCTTCGTTTGATACGTTTGCAAAGTATCATTGTACTTTTGTAAGGTCATCATCGGCGACTTGGCTAAGAAGTTCGCCATCGTCGAACAATCCGTGTCATAGAGATCGACTCGGTTTTCCGGATCCTTGTTATAGGAATAGCCATAAAGCTGATAGGCCTCATAGCGGAAGTCGCTGATGAGGACTTCATTAGCGGAAGTGGGCATCTTCCCACTAGCGAGAGTGACGTTATATTTCTCTTTCAAGTCTGCTTCGCTTCCTTCAAAAAAGGTCGGGGCACAGCTATCGTAGCCGTAATAATAATAGGCATCTGTTTTATTCTTCATTGGCGAAGAGGCAGAGTAATACCAAATCTGGCCGAGACTGATGCTGCCATCATGGTCATAACCAAGAATTTGCCGTAGACTCGGGAAAACGTAGAAGGGCAAATCCGACTCCTGCCGGATCTGGGCAACATCATTGAGGCTGAGCGAACCATTGCTCGTAGAATAGCAGCCTTGATAATTATCGCAAGGCGTCCGGTATTGGCGGGTGAGGCGCAAACTCGAAACGTTATAGTTCTCATAAACCGCGATGAAGGCTTTCTCCGAGGAATAGGACGCCAAAGTGGCGCTGACACCGAACATCGTCAGCGAGATGATAATCAATAGGAGCGTCGCCACTAAACGGAAGGGCTTGCTCTTTAAAGATTTAAAAGCCACTTTGAGCGAACGGGCAAAAGGAAGGCGACTTTTTTTGACTTGAAATTCATTTCCTCCATACGTTTTCGCCCCCACTAATTCGGGCGTGGTTGAAGAAAAGGTGCCCTTTTTGCCGGAGATATCAATCTTGGCGGATGTTTTGACTTCTTGGTTGATCGTCGTATCGCTACTGACGAGCATCTCGCCATCGGCTTTGGCTAAATAGGAGTTTAAAAGGGCAACGTCTTCATCGCTGAGAACATGACCTTTCTCAAGCGAGAGTAAACGCGGCGATAAAATGGAAACCCCCACCGCCACTTTTTCGGTATCGACTAAGCTCTTCGAGAGGTCGCTAATAATAACGCCGTCTTTGAGTTCGACGACCCGATCGCCAAACGCCTCGGCGAAATCCCGATCATGCGAAACGCAAATCACCAAATGATCCTCGGCCAGTTTCTTCAAGGTATTGAAGATCTCTTGACCCGTCTTGCTATCCAAAGCGCCCGTCGGCTCATCCGCCATGATGATTTGCGGTTTTTTAATGAGTGCTCTGGCGATGGCGACCCGCTGCTTTTGCCCGCCGGAAAGTTCATTGGGCTTCCGCTCCCTTAATCCATGGAGGTCGACTTTATCGAGAATCGCATCGACTTCCCCGTCGCTGCCTTTCTGACCCTGAAGTTGAAGGGCCAAAGCGATATTCTGTCCAATCGTGAAGTCCGGAAGGATGTTATATTCCTGAAAGATGAAACCCACATAAGTGTTGCGATACGAATCGAATTCGGCTTGGGTGAAATCCTTGCTGGATTTGCCCATGATGACGATATCGCCACTGTCTGCCCTGTCGAGACCCCCGATCACATTGAGCAAAGTGGACTTGCCCGAACCCGACTTTCCGAGAATGAAGACCAAGCCTTTTTCGCCGAAGGTCAAATTGATGTGATTTAAAGCCTGAACTTCCGGTCCGCTTTTGACGTGATAACTCTTGCAAACATCGATTAACTGTATCATGAAAAAATCCCCCTACCATCGTTGGTAACGCCCCCAAATATTGGGCTGAACCTATCTTAGTACAGTTAATACAGATAATACAAGGACAATCGTCTTTACGCTATCCCTTTAGAGACCGACTCGGGCATAAAGCTCTTGAACATGGCGGAGATAATAATCGTTGGTGAAAAGCTCATCGATTTCTTTCGTCGACAAAATCGAGGCCACTTTTGCCGAGGATTTTAAGGCATCTTTAAAAGGCGTGCCACCTTGAGTCGCGCTCATCGCCAAGGGCTGAATGAGATCGTAGGCTTCTTCACGAATCATCCCTTTTTCGATCAAGGCAGTCAGAACTCTTTGGGCATAAACCGCTCCGCCAGTCAAATTGATGTTCTTCATCATGTTTTGCGGGAAGATTGTGAGGTTCTCCACCACTTTGTCCATCCGCTCGAGCATGTAATCAAACAGCGTCATCATATCGATGAAAGCAACCCGCTCAACCGAAGAGTGGGAGAGATCGCGTTCATGATAAAGAGCATTGTCTTCGAGAATCGGGAGCAAATACCCCCGCATCATCCGGGCGCAGCCTGAGATATTCTCCGAGGCAATCGGGTTGCGTTTCTGCGGCATGGCACTGGAGCCTTTTTGGCCTTTGGCAAAGCCTTCTTCGACTTCTTGGATTTCGCTGCGGGAAAGGTTGCGGATTTCGACAGCGATCTTTTCCATCGTCGAAGCGATGATCACGAGCGCGCTGGCATAGCGTTCATGAAAGTCCCGCGAAAGCACTTGGGTCGAGATATCCGCACTCCGAAGGTGAAATTTATTGGCCACATAGTCTTGGACGAAGGGATCGACATTCGCATAATTGCCCACCGCACCGGACATCTTCGCGGCTTCAATCCCCTGGCGTTCTTGTTCGAATAAAACGATGCCCCGCTTCAACTCGGCATAATATTCGGCCCACTTGAGACCGAACGAAGTGACTTCGGCATGCATCCCATGCGTCCGGGCAATGCATGGCGTGAATTCATACTCGAGTGCTTTATCTTTGATCGACGACAAAAGACTATTGAGATCCTTGAGGATGATCGTGTCCGCTTTTTGGTAAAGAAGCGCCAAAGCCGTGTCGACCACGTCGGTCGAAGTGAGACCATAATGAATCCACTTCTTCTCCGGACCTAACGTTTCGCCAATCTGACGTGTGAAGGCCACGACATCATGGCGGGTAATCTGTTCCAATTCGTTAATGCGTTTAACATCAACGTGGGCTTTCTCTTCAATCAGTTTCAAATCGTTGGCGGGCACCACACCGAGTTTCGCCCAGGCTTCAACGGCGGCGAGTTCAACCGAAAGATAGGCTTCATAGCGCGCTTCATCGTCAAAAAGATGAGCAAAGCTTTTCGAGATGTAGCGCTCAATCATCAGAAGACCTCCTTGCGGATGATGGTCTCTTCCTTATCCGGCCCCACCGAGACCATGACGATGTGGAAACCGGTCAGATTTTCAATCGTCGCAATATAGTTCTTGGCTTCAGGCGGAAGATCCTCATAGCGTTTGACGCTAGAGATATCGCCTTTCCACGAAGGCAGAGAAAGATATTTCGCTTCAAGGCGACCCACCGCTTCGACGGTCGAAGGCATCGTATCGATGCTGACGCCATCGAGAACGTAGCCATTGCAGATTTTGATTTCATCCAAATCGCCCAAAACATCGAGAAGCATTAAGGCGACATCATGAACGCCCGTCAGACTCTTCACATAGCGAAGCTCAGCGCAATCAATCCAGCCAATCCGGCGCGGACGCTTGGTCACCGTACCATATTCATGACCTTTTTCACGAATAATATGGGCTTTATCAACATCAAGAATCTCGCTCGGGAACGGCCCGGCCCCAACCCGGGTCGTATAGGCTTTCACGATGCCTAACGTATTTTCAACCGAGTTGACAGGGATTCCGCAATAGAAGGGAATCGCGTTCGACAAAGGACTCGAGGAAGTGACATAAGGATAAGTGCCATGGATGATATCGAGCATCGCCCCTTGAGCACCTTCGAAGAGGATTTTCTTCTTTTCGCCTAAGCATTTTGATAAGAAGGAAGACGTATCTTGGATGTAATCGCCTAATAAAGGAACCAAAGCCAAAAGTTTGGCATAGAGTTCATCTTCTTCATACGTTTTCGCACCAAACGCTTCCAGTTCTTTATTTTTGATGAAGAGAACTTCGTGAAGGCGCTCTTTCAGATAATGAGGCTCTAAAAGATCCCCCATCCGAATGCCCGTCCGCGAGGCCATATCTTCGTAGGTCGGGCCAATGCCCCGTCCCGTCGTACCGATTTTGGCATTGCCTAAGGCCAGTTCGCGGGCATGATCCAAATCGACATCGTACGGCATGACGATTTGTGCCCGGTTCGAAATCAAAAGTTGAAAGGAGGTAACCCCCGCTTTTTTGACGCCATCGATTTCTTCCAATAGACCCCAAGGATTGATGACGACGCCATCTGAAAGGACGTTCACGACCCGAGGATTGAAAATGCCGCTCGGGAGCAAGCGTAAGGCGTAGCGCTGACCTTGATGAACGATCGAATGTCCGGCGTTATTGCCGCCTTGGCTTCGAACGACAACATCAGCCTTACTCGCACAATAATCGGTGATTTTGCCTTTGCCTTCATCACCCCATTGGCAACCCTGAATCGCTAAAGTGGACATATGAAATTCCCTCCCAAGGAAGTGGCTGGATGAATCCTGTAATAGGCTTTGACCTTATTACTTAGGTATCTTATCACCCGGAAAAGAAAGGGAAAGAAGAAAGCGTTCTCGCGGCTTTTTCTTTCCCATACAGCGACCAAATTTCGCCTCGTTTCGCCCTTCATGTCTTTTTGTGCGCCTAAACCATTTCTTTTTTCGTATTCTCCAACACAATTAAAGGGATTTTGGAGGCTTTTTATGAACCAACGCTTTCTCGTCCTTTCTGGATTGTTTCTTTTACTTACCAGTTGCGGAGGCATTTCTTCTTCCTCAAGTTCGACGGCAGTTTCTTCTTCAAAAGAGACCGCTTCCTCTTCCGCCTCATCGGTAACCTCTTCTTCGAGTTCAAGCGCATCCTCTTCTAGCGCTTCCTCAAGCGAAGTTTCGTCTCTTCCTTCGTCGAGTTCTTCCACAAGTTCTTCTTCCAGTTCCTCATCAAGTGAAAGTTCTTCAAGTTCTTCATCAAGCTCCTCGTCGAGCGAAAGCTCATCAAGTTCTTCCTCAAGCGTTGCGACCCCCGCAAGCGTCTTTCTTTTAGGGGATTCCACGATGTGCTCGTTTAGCGATCTCTATTACTATCCTCGCTATGGCTATGGCACCCAACTTCCGAGTTATTTCCAAACCGGGCTCCTTTGGAACAATCTGGCGTTAAGCGGACGTTCCTCGGTGAGTTTCCTTCTTGAAGAGAACTATCAAACCTACCTGAATTCGATTAAAGAGGGGGATTACGTCATCATCGGTTTTGGTCATAACGATGAAAAGGCTGAAGCCCTCCGCTATAGCGATCCCACCGGCGATGTCGAAACCAAGGGCTCGTTCCAATATTGCCTCTATGAGAATTACGTCAAAGTGGCGCTCGAAAAGAAAGCCCATCCGATTCTGGCGACTCCGATTGTTCGCCGGAACACCTCGAATATTTACGAGAACAATAACGCGGTCCACGTGACCGTCGATAGCGTGGTCACCTTAAGCGATGGCACGAGTTTCACCTATAAAGGTGGCGATTATCCTTTGGCGATCCGAACCTTAGCTGAAGCGAAGAGCATCCCCCTCATCGACCTCACCGCCTTGAGTAAAGAGCAATGGTCGAGTGTCGGAGCAGACGGGAATCTCAAATACCATGCCTGGACGAGCGATGCCGCCGCTTCGGTCGATAATACCCATTTAAATCTCTATGGCGCCCAAGTGATTTCTTATCTTTTTGCCACTGCCCTTTCGAAGAGCACAATCCCTTTAAAAGACTATTTAAAAACGGACTTTGCCTTCCCCGATGAAGCGACCTATCGTGTCAGTAATCCTTCTTATGTTCATCCGACTTATACCGCACCGACGGCTGGATCGACGTTTTACAAGACCACCGCGCCTTATTGGGGCAGCGTGTTTGGCGATGTCGGCGGCGCTTCGAAAGTGAACGATACCACGAAATTTGGCATTACAGAAAATAGCGATGGCAGCGTGACCTTGTTGGCCAATGGCGCGGGGAAAATCTCCGCCAAAGCAGGCGATGGCATCGTCTTTTATGGCCTCCAGATCGCCAAAGATAAAAATTTCACCTTTAAGGCGAAAGCGACGCTCCTCACCACCACAAGCAATAACCAAGTCAGCTTTGGTCTCATGCTTCGCGATGACCTCTATATCGATTCCTTCCTCGGCAGTGTCATTACCGGCGATTATGTCGCAACCGGCATGGTCAATAATGCCACGACTCCTTCGACCGCGATCTTCTCAAAAACGAGCGGCGCTCTTTCCAAAGAGGTCGATGCTCCGTCGGTCCCCTCCCTCGGGGAAAGTTTCTCCCTCAGTATCTCGCGGATTGATGACGTTGTGACCTGCACCTATGGCGCTCTCACCTATTCTTATAACGAAAAGAATCTCACCGCGTTTGATGCCAGTTACGATTACGTGGGTTGCTTCCTCGCTCGGGCCGCTCAAGTCTCCTATAGTGAAATTAGCTTTGCCTGATCATTCTTATCCAAGACGAAATGAAGCCTAGTTCTTTGACCTTATCTTAAAAACGATCTTTCTCAAAGAAAGAGACTCTTCTTTTCTTTAAACTTTTATCTCAAGAGTAAAAGCCGTATGATGAACAAAGAAAGAAGGTCTTTGTCCATGGAAGATAAACATCCTGTTCAAGCCTTGGTCTGGGGCGTCATCGATCTGGTCGTTGCCGTCTTTGGGTTTCTTTTCATCATCCCCGAGATTGTTTTGCCGATTGTTTATACCGGCTTAAAAGCAGGCGGACAAACGCCAGCGGATCAACTGCAAACCACGGCGACTGTTTTCTTCATCATCGTCTTGGTCTTTGGCTTCGTCGTCTTTATCTGCGGCATAGCATCGCTCATCATTCGCTCAGCGACGAAAAACCTTTACCTCACCCCTTATGAAGATGGCCGTTACCATGCGGGTGCCACCACGAGAAGTATCGCTTTGCCCTTCGCGATTATCGAAATTGTTTTAGCGGTGTTCGCCACCGTCTTCTCCTCCTTAGCCATCAATAACGTCTTCTAAAATAAGCTCTGTTCTCTTAAAGGATTCCCCCGGGAATCCTTTTTCTTTTTCCAAACAAAAGAAAAGGGTTTTGCAGGCGATAATAAAGCAAAACCCCGTTAAATCGAATAGAAGGAACTGTCGAGTCCTAAGCCGAGATAGACGGCATAGGGAAGCAAGGCTTCTTCTTTTAAATGAGCGAACTTGGCTGGGGTCAATTCTTCAAAAAGCGAAGCGTGGTAACGCCAGGGGCAATCATCGACATAGACCTGAACCTTGTTGCCGTTAATGTGGACGGAGAGTTTAGCGCGGTAACGAATATTGAGGCAGTTAATTCCCTGAACGAGGAAAGGCGAGAGAAGGTTGAGACCCGGCACTTCTTCATCGGCGGTGACATCATGGACATCATCGAAGGACGAAGAATCGCTTTTTAAACGCAATAACAAGGGTTTCTTTTTGTAATAGGATGCCGAGCGGCGATCTTTGATAATGAGTTCAAAGGGGAAGGAAGTATTGAGGGTGAATTCAATATAACGGCCTTCGGCTTCGAAAGTGCGGTTGCCGCTTTTGGCGGCGTAGCTATAGCCGAAGGAATAAAACGTCGCGCCCTCGACTTCGCCTTTGAAAAAAGAATCCCCATCAAGTTCGGGGGTGAAGGAAAGGGCTTTTCTTAAGGGCATCGTCAGCATTTTTCTTTCCGGACGCCGGATAAACGAAAAACTCCGATATTCCCCTTTGGTCAGTTGGGGCGTGATGCTCGCATAAAAATAATCGAGGTAATGTCGGCGGATTTGAAAGGCAACCCGCAAAAGAAGCGGCGCAACGATGAGGAAAAGCACCGCGCCGAGAATCAATAAGAAATAGCGGAGATAGACATTCAAGCTCTCATCGCCACCCCAAATCCCCATGATGCAAAGACCTAAGACGGCGAAGAGCGTCATGAAGAAAAGAGCGGAGCAGAAGTCGACAAGGGTCTCATGTCTTTTCTGTTCGACTTCCTTCAATAACTCGTTCGTGTCTTTCATGGCGGTTTGAATTATAGCGTTTTTTCCCAAAGAAACACCTTTTATTATTTACCGAACGATTTTTGATACGAATTGTAATCCTTTTGATCGACGTCTAGCATGCTGCGGACATAGGAAGATGAACCCCATGTGGAATCGCGCCAAAGCTTGAAGCCATCGGGACAATAGGACTCATCGGTCTTCTCCCCGGCGAAGTAACGGTAATTGATTTCCCCATAACTTTTCAAAAGCAAATCTTTTTCTTCGCTACTATAGGGGCTATCTTCGAGTGAGATCACCATCCGTCTTTGGTTGGATTGGCGGAAGAAATCCTCGGCAAAAGAGGCATAGTTTAATAAATCGGAGTTGCTGGAACCCTTCTTTTTCCAATAGCCTGCCACATCGACATTCTCGGTGTGATACTGGAGGGCATCCTGATCAAGCTCCACCACCCCATAATGCGAAGGCGAAACTAAGAGGCTCGAGGAACAGATATCGCTGAGGGTGTCTTCTTCGACGAAATGCTGAATATGAAGGTGACCCGAAAAATTCGCAAGGCATTGATGCTGACGATAAAGCTCAGCAACGCTAGAGGCATTCTTCAACGAAAAGCTCGTAAAAAGGGGATTCTGCTTCAAGAGGCTTTCGTGGGACAAAGTAATCCATTTCACCCCAGCTGCATCGCCTTTCTCCATCTCGCTTTTCGCCCAGAGTAAACTCGCGTCGCTCAACCCGCCTCTATTTTCTTCATCAGCATCAGCGCTTAAGGACAAGACCCGAAGGTCTTTCCGCAAAGGATAAACGTAACTGAGCGAATCCGGATCAAAAGAAGAAATCTTCTCATAGGTCACTGGGGCATAGATTCTTAAAAAAGAATTCTTATCGACATTATCGCTCGCCCCGACCACGTCATCCCGGTAGAAATAGGCGGCGGAGGAATCGATATCGTGGTTGCCCGGAAGAACGAGAACCGCGATCCCTTTTTCTTCGAGGGGCAAGAGTTTTTCGGCGAGATGTTCATGCGAGAGTTTTTCGCCATTGAAGCTTAAATCGCCCGTGAGAAATAACGCATCGGGTTTTGCCGCTTCGACTTCCGATAAGAAAGCTTCGAGGACTTCTTCGCCATACTGGCTCACCTTGCCATCAGCATGCTCGACCATATTCGTCATGGCGGCGCCTTGATCATGGAGTTCCGGGGCAAGATAGTGAAGGTCGGAAGCCACGATGATCTTCAAAGGGCTCTCGGAAAGGTTCGTCTGAGGATAGGTTCCACTAAACGAAAGAGTAAAAGGGACCGAAGAGGAAGAAACGCTCGGAGAAGAACAAGAAAAGAGCAAGGGCAATAACGCCAGCAAAACCCCCTTCTTTTTAAGAAAGGAGGACTTCAGGGTTTTCTTCAAGATCTTTTTGGATGAGGGCATGGACTTTATCGCTGAGGGCTTCGCTGTTGAGTTTATCGTAATCCTTCGCCTCTAAGACTGCGAGGATTTTGATCACGACCTTGCTCCGTTTCCACGGGGCTCGATGGGCGATGTTTTCGGTGTCGGAAATCCGGGCCACCACAATCGGACAACTCGATTTCAAGGCGATCTTGAAACTGCCGGGTTTAAAGTCGTGAAGTTGACCATCATGGCTTCGCGTTCCTTCGGGGGCTAGCGCGATCGAGGCTTGGTCTTTTTTGATGTAATCGACGCATTGAAGGATGCAGCGCAATCCTTGAATGGGATCGTCGCGGTCAATGGCGATGAAGCCCGCTTTGTGCATCCACTTCCCCGCCACGAAGAAACTCTCGATTTCTTTTTTCCCGAGGGAAACCACCATTTCTTTCCGGTGGGTGAAATAAACGAGGTGGTCAAAGTTCGATAAATGGTTGCTGACAAAAAGGTAGCGGCGTTTTTTCGGGATTGCCTCTTCGCCGATGATTTTCACCGACACATTGGCAAAAAGAAGAACAATCCATAAGACATTTTTAATGACGAAATAGCCCCAGGCTTTCGGCTCTTTGACACTCTTTTTTAAATCGACGAAAAGCGAAGCGATATAGCAATAGACCAGGAAGAGGGCGAAAAGAAGGAACCAATAGGCGATGACAAGGGGAAGCGGAATAAAGAGATTCCATAAGGAAGTCCACCACCCGGTGAAATAATAGGTGAGTCCACTGAGGAGAGTGGCAAGAGCTAAAAGAGTAAAGAACAAAACCATGATTAAGATTATTTTCCTCTAGGACGAGGCAAAAATCACCTTTTTTAATGAAAGATTTTATAAGGAAGAGGCGAGGGGACTTTCACCGCGTTGACGAGTTCGGGATCATCGTGGCAATAACGGTTACAAAGATAAGGGTCTTGGAGGATGAGTTCCGCGACAAGGCGCTTCAATTCTTTTTTCTCGACGTCGGGGAAAGTCTTCTCCATCATTCTGAGATCATTTTGATTGAAGCCACCATTCGCGGCAACCCGCTGCAAAAAGAAGGTTTTATCTTTCGAAGGGGTAAGGGGTTCCAAATAGTCTTGGAACGACAAGAGTTCGGCATCGAGATACGCGGATAAATAGCCTTCTTTTTGACAAAAACTGAACAGGGCTTCCATCTTGGCGATATTCTCGTCTTGAGCCATGCCTAGGATCGATTTGATTTCAACGAAAGCGATGCGGCCATCGTAGGTGCGAAAAATGAAGTCGGGATAGTAAGGCGATGGCGTCGTCGCCCAAGGTTTGATATAAGGGACCGCTTTGGTTTGCCCGCGGATGGAAGAAGCGAAGCCGCTTTCGCAAAGCAAAGCCAGAAAATGGGTCTCGGCATAATCGTTGAGGATGAGAGGCATTCCACCATCAACCTCATAGACCAAATTGCCGGTTGGCATCCCGTCTCCTGAAGAGCGAAGATAGAATTCTTCGAGGGTAAAACGTTTGGCTGTCTCACGGAAATAAAAAAGACTTTCTAATCCGAGGCACAGCCGGGGATTGAGGGTGGGACTAGGGCAATACTTTCGCTTCATTAACTCTGAGCTTTCGCTTGATCTAATTTCAGGCTTTCAAGGAGAGCCACCGTGCCTTCTTCTTGGCAGGATAAGGAGACCAAGATGGTGGCTAGAGGCAGCGCTTCGTCATAGTCTCGTTCCTTCTTTCCGAGCATCAAAACGAGTTGATTCAAGGCTTCAAGGAAAGTGGGATTCGTCCCCATCGGCACCTGTTCGAGGGTCAAGAACGAATGGAGTTCTTCCGCCGAGAGTTCCTCGTAAGGCGAACCGGTATAATGGGCGATCCGTTCCACCGCATCCGCTTCTTCATTTTCTTCGTCCTCGCCTTCGGCAAAAGATAAGCCCAAAGCGTGGTAGATTTCGGCGCCGCGATAATCGCCTTCCTCTTCTTTAAAATCAGCGAGTTGATCATAAAGCGGACGCAAATCTGAGGCTTTGCGGGCAAAGGGGAACATGGCGACGATTTCTTTTTTGATTTGTTCCGGCGATTTTTTTAAGGCCAAACTACTCTTCAAATGCTCTTGATAAAAAGCAAGATGGGCGGGAGCGTAAAGAATGGCTTTTTGAAAATCCGCTGCCGCTTTCTTATAAGCATTCATTTCGAATTCAATCTCGCCCCGCAAAGCGTAGACCTCGCCAATCGGATAAAGGATTTCTTGAACCGCCCCTTCTTTCCGATGAAGAAAGAAGTCGACGAACTCTTCAAAACTATCCTCATAATACGCCGAACGTTTCGTTTTGCTCGAAGCGTAAAAGAGGGCGATTTCTTCGGCGAAAGGAAGGACGCTGTCCACTAAGGTTTCCGCCGTTTTAAAGTCAGAATGACTGATGGCATCTTTCGCGGCTAAGATCGTCGCATTTAAGCGATATTCATTTTCTAAGCCCACCGCAACCGGGTTATCGCTTTCTTGGATGCTGGTATTTTCGCTGAATAGAATCTCGTGGATCTTTTGAGCGAACGCCAAACGAAGAAGCCTTTCATCGGGATAGCGCTCGGCCACAGTCGAAAGATAAGCGATTTGCTCGTCAGGGCTTTGGAGAGTTTGGAGTTTTTTCGCGATGTTCTCGCTTTCTTGTTTCGTCATGTCTTTTTTCCTTTGTGCAGGTTGGTTTTCTTTTGAGCGAGAAAAATGTCTTTATTCTTTCTAGGCTACGTTATAGGCGCTGAAGTCCGGGTAAAAAGGTGTCGCTTCGCCCCAAAAGAATTTGAGGGTGTAATCGTTCGTGAGACTTTCCCGGGTCGTCGCGGTGATCCATTCGCCAGTGCCCGTATTGACCGAAGAAACGGGAAGATAATTTTCAAAGCTCACGAGCTCACTGCCCGTAAAACGACTGCCATAGCCTGAGCTATCAAGATTATTTCGCTTCCAGTTCATTTTGAAACTGAAAGCGCCAGCCTTACTCCCGGAAGCGAAATCGGAAACGGAATGCTGATCCAAATAGGAGAAATACGATTCTTTGGAAGAATCAAGAAGCGCCCGCAAGCAGGCAATGTACGTGTTGGCTGCCCCTTCGATCCAATCCTTTTTAAGGGAAGCGATGGCCGCAGTCAAATTGTCTTTTTTTCGTTACGGTCTTTTTCAGAGTCCCTTCGGTGGGAAGACTCAATGAAATATAACTGCCGCCATCATCCAAATAGAGAAACGAAAAAATGCTTGTCAAAATGCCTTTGGAGTCGATATCAAAAGAAGCCGCGTAATTTTTTTCGCGATCGTAGATGACGCGGTTTTCGAAACGAATATCGTTCGTGCCACCAGTTCTCGAATAGGCAGTGGTCATCGACGAACGCGTTTCATCATGAAAGGAAAAACTCGAAGAATCGATGAAAGCTAAGGCGTCGCTGATGGTCGTTTTTTGTTCCGAGGTCAAGCCTTGCTTGCCACAAGAAGATAAAGCTATGAGGACAAATAAAGGCAAAATGAGATTGGTTTTCTTCATTGTCCTAGTCCTCCTCTAGATGAAAAGATTATAGAGGATTTGATCGAAAAAATCTCTCAAAAGAAAAAGCGAGAAATTTAAAAGAAAATCCCGCCCGTTTGGCTGTTCAAAGAATACTCATCGAGATTCGGATAAAAAAGCGGACAGGCATCCCACGAAAAATGGGCTTCTTCGCTTAACGATGTGCTCTTTCCTTCCGAAGAAGAGGGGCTTTGACTTTCACTGTGGTAATAGGTAGGCAAATAAGAAGCGAATTCCATCGTGGTGACCGCGTTCGTCGTGACTCCGCCGGCGCTGGTTTCAATACTTTGGGTAAAACGAAGACTGCCTGGACTCGTCAGCGTAATGGCTGAAAACGCGACTTTTTGCTGGGTCGAACCGCTGGTGGAAGTCGTTGCCGAAGAAGACGAAACGAGACCATAATTACAATCCCATTCAACCAAAGCATAGAGAGTTTTGGCTTTCTCTTCCATCGTGGCGGGAAGGGAAGTCTTCACTCCCGATAGGGCTTCTTCGAAATTCTCTTTGCTCGTCTCTTGATAAGTCTTTTTGTCATTGAAAATCCCCGCCATGATGTAAGTGCCATCACTTTGAAGATATTGAAAATTGTCGTAGGTCAGGCTAAAAGCCTCGGAACCTAATCCGCTATTGGACGAACCGCCATCCCGGAAATAAGGAGCAGAAAGGTCGAAAGCCACCGATTGAGAAGAAGATGAGGTGGCCGTAACCACGCTTTTTTCTTGCGTAATTTCGCTCGAAGAATTTTGATAATAGGCTTTATTTTTATCAGGATAAGTTAAGGACGAACTATGAACTTGATTCAATAGTGTTTTTAGCGCCTCAAGGAGATCGGCGTTACCCGGGGAACTCGCTTTGTTGCAACTGGCGAGAAGGATGGTGGAGAGGATGACTAGAATCAGGATTCTCTTCATGGAAATAAACCTCCAAGGCCCCTTTCATTTATCCGGCATTATATCAAGCGTTTCGCTTGAAGGCACGCTTTTCATGATTTCACTTAAGATTTGGGACTTTTTACTAAGCCTTTCATAATAAGTTCCATGAACACCAATGAACATTGTTTATCCCTTCTCGATGAATGTGAGCATCTTCGAAAGAAAACTCTCTTTTGTTTCGTCTTTGACATCATCTTCGCCTCGATTTTCGGAGTCGGTGGTTTTGCCTTAATCCTTGTGGCCGCCATCCTGGATTTTGATCCCTCTTACCTTAAGGGGCTTTTGGTCGGTCTTGGTTTCGTTTCGTTTTTAGGGGGCACCACACTCTTTGTTCTTTTAGCCATTCGCCACAAAAATCACTATCTCGATCATTTTGAGTCCACTTTTGCCCCTTTATTGGCGAAAGGCCATTATGATGATTACCATTTTATCTTCGCAAAACCCCTTTCGATTTTGCAAAAACAAGTCCTTTTGCCTCTAAAAGATAAACCCGATGAAGATGCCACTTCGTATAGCGAAGGAAAGCTGAAGTCGATCGCTTTCTTCGCCTTCGCCTACGATCACATGAAGGCAAAAGACGGCCATCCGGATAACGCGAATGGACTTTATGTCGAATTGAGTTTGCCCGAAGCCAAAGAAGCGGAAATTCTCCTTCGCTCAAAAAAAGGCAAAAAAATGTTCTCTTTGCCTGAACTAAAGGAATCTTTCGAAAGCGAATCCATCGTCTTCAATGCCGATTATCTTCTTTCGGCGAACTCCCAACTTTTAGCTCTTCAAGTCGTCACCCCTGCTTTTATTGATGGCGTCAATCGCCTCGCTACCGAAGAAGGTGGTCATCTTTCGCTTTATCTCAAAGGTAACCGACTCGTCGTTTATTTTGATGATTATCCCGCCCCCGAATTCTTGCTCGCCCGTTCGCTTAAAGAAAAAGACCTTTCGGCGTTTGAGCGTCAGGTCTTGCTTCCGAAAAAAATCATCGAAGCCTTGCACCTTTAATCGAGGGCTAATCCACACCTGGCTCTCTTTTTAAGGCGAAGAAAAACATCACTAAAGAGCAAAGAAGTGAGAAAGTAAAAATCAAAGCGAATCCGATGATGAAAAGCAGCATATCGACAATGACTTTAAGAATTAAGCCTGCGACAAAAGAGCCAATCCCATCGAATTCATTGCTGAGGAGAGAAGAGGGGATTTGAATAAAGGCGATGAAAGTCGCCTTTTTAAAGAAATGACCAACGAAAGTATTGTTCATGACCAAGACGAAGATTAGAGCAAAGAAGGCATAGGCCACCACTGGTGCGATGGCTAAAGCAATGATTCCGCCTCGTTGATTCTCACTTAAAAGCGCTAAAACGCCGATTGCAATGCTAAGCAATAAGGCAACGCCTCCCACGATCGAACTCGAAATCCAAGCGGACTTTTTTGGTCTTTTGGACTTTTTTCTCATGTTCGGAAGACAATTCTTGAGCGCAGTGATCGCAAAAGATGTCGTGACCTTTCTCGTCAAAACGGTAGCTGGTCTTGCTCTTTTCTTTCTTGCGGCCGAAATACGTCACGATCTTCGTGCCGGCATGACCGACTTCCTCTTGATCGAGAGTCTTGCCGCATATAGAGCAGATTCGATCTTTTGGGCCTTCACCACTCGACAACTGGGCAGGGTCAATCTCCAAAGCTTTGGCAATCTTTTTAATCTCCTCTGAGGTTGGCGTCAAGTCCCCGCTCTCCCAATCCGTTATCGTCAATGTCGTCACCGAAAGTTTCGTCGCTAAATCGGCAGGAGAGAGTTTTTTAGCTTCCCGTGCAGTTTTAATCGATTCGCCGATGTTCATGAAAGACTCCTCCAGAAAGAGGAAATGATCACGCCATCCTCTTTCGTGTACCTCAAAGTTTATTCGTCTTTTTTAGTATAACGAAGCTGGACTTATTCGTATAGATAATCAAGACGAATGAGAAAAAGGATGGGGATTTGCCAAGGATATTAAAGAGTTGGATATTACTTCAGTAAATTTATGATATCTTGGATGCCTTGCTTCGAATCCTCGTCATCAGTAGTCAGTTCCCCGAGTTGTTTCACGAGTTCAGCATCGGTGCGTTCAAGTTCTTCATCAATCCCTTTGATTTCGGCTGCCACATCTTTTAGGCTGATGTCGGGCTCTTTTTCAAAAGTATCAACATAGCGAGGTATGTTGAGATTGTAGCCATTGTCCTCGATCTCTTTGAGCGTGGCCACGTGCATAAAGGCATGAATGTCTTTTCTATCTTTATATGCTTGAAGAATGCGTTCCAAATCTTCTTCTTGAAGGAAATTTTGGTTCTTTTCCTTTTCAAAATATTTGGAGGCATCAATGAAAGCAACATTTTTGGAGTTATTGCGGCATTTTTTAAGAACCATGATACAAGTCGGAATGCTCGTGCCAAAGAAAAGGTTGGCTGGCAAGCCGATCACGGCATCAAGCATGTTGTAATCTTTGATGATTTTGGTTCGGATAGTTTCTTCACTTGAGCCTCGGAAAAGAACGCCATGAGGCAACACAACCGCCAACGTCCCCGAATCGCTCAAGTGAAAAATCATATGCTGAACAAAGGCATAATCGGCTTTCGTGGCTGGCGCGTATTTCCCGTCATAGCCATTAAATCTTGAATCTTGGTCCTTGCCTTCCGGATTCCATTTTGCCGAATAAGGCGGATTGGCCACCACCGCGTCAAATTTCAAATTCTTGTGACGTTCGGCTGGCGCTTCAAGAGTGTCTTCACAATAAATATCGAATTTTTCATAATCTACACCATGCATCAACATGTTCATTCGCGCCAAGTTGTAAGTGGTTGAAACCTTTTCTTGCCCATAGAGCATGAGGGAATTCGGATCATCAACCCGATTTCGAACTCGTAAAAGGAGAGACCCCGATCCGCAAGTCGGGTCATAGGCTGTTTTGATGTTGCCGTTGTCCATTGTGACAATCCGGGCCAAAAGCTCTGAAACTTGGGCTGGGGTATAGAATTCCCCGGCCTTCTTCCCTGCCGAAGCTGCAAATTTTCCAATCAAATATTCGTAAGCGTGTCCCAAGACATCGAAATTGGTTTCCGAAATGTCGAGGCTCAAATCGTTAATTTGAGAAATTATTTTGCCAATCAGTTTACTTCTTTCGCCTTCACCCTTACCCAATTTATTCGAATCAAGATCCATATCATCGAACAAATCAGCGAAATCCTCTTGGGATTTCTCTCCGGTTGTTGATGAAACGATTGCGTTAATGCCTTCTTTCAGATATTCAACGCTGAAGTCATTAACATTAATCTTTTCAACAAAAGCGTTGAAAAGATATTTCGGATCAAGGAAATAGCCATTGATGCGGACACAAAGCTCTTTGATGTCGTCGTGCATCGACTCGTCTTTCCAAGCCTGCTCAAAGGTCATTCCGTCATCTTTGAGTTCATCATTGATGACTTTTGTAATTTTGTCCGACAAGAATTTATAGAAAATCAAGCCAAGAATATAGCTTTTAAACTCATTGGCATCCATCGATCCCCTGAGATCGTTAGCCATTGCCCACAATTTTCCATCAACTTCATTTTGTTGTTGGACCAATAATTCGTCTTTGTTTGCCATATTTTAACTTCCTTTCTTAGATAAACATTTTCTGAAGCAAAGATTTCTTCAGTTTTTTTAGCGAATCGAGCTTACGCTGATGAAGGACGATACACGTGTCAAGCCTTTCAAGGAAGGCGCCGATTCTTGCTTGTTCTCCGACCTCAGGGGCACAAATCCGGGTATCCAAAAGATTCTTGTTATACAGCCTCGTGATTGTGCTGCCCTCGAGATTGTTCCAGTTTATCGTCGAGTAAAAATGTTTTAAGAAATGGTTGTCGATCTTGCCGCCATGATCCAGCCAGACGATGTTCGAATCCTGAAAATAGGCCTTTTCTCCGCTGTATTCGACCGTTCGCCCGATCGTCCCGGCCGCGGAAATCAAAATATCCCCGACATTTGGGAAAGGGTATTTTCCCTTGTATTCCTGAAAGATTTCTTCGCTTATGAACGCGTCAGGCCGGGAGCCAAAAGTTCCGATTTTGTAAAAAGGCACTTGTCCATTTTGCGTCGTTTGGTCTTTGAAAATACGGCGGCACATCGAGACGGTGCCAAAATCTCCGAGTTTACGTTGTTCCCAAGCGTTTGCGAAAACCATCAAAATATTAAGAAAAATCCATTTTTTGTTCAAAAAAGTCAGAAAAATAGGGATTAATGGAACAATTTTTTATATCTTCCGGCGTTGTCAACGAAACGAATTAAGCCAAGGTTCCTAAACTCTTCCAGGTTGCGTCGCATTGAATCGCGAACCGTGTGGTTGTCGGGGTAGAGTTTTTCAAAATATGGGGCAAAACTATAAACATCGGCCAATGAAAACTCCTCAGCTTTTATTTGGCAAAGGGCTTTAAACATATTAGCCTTCCAACCCGTGAACGCTTCGACGATGGTCGAGGTATCTTCAATATGAGCGATTTCGTCATCATCTTTGTCATCGTGGTAGTCCACATGCGATTTTTCCAAAATCGGAACCAATTTTTCTAAATCTTTGATGCTGTTTTTATCGTAAGTTCCTGTTTCATCAGAATGAGCGATATCAAAATAATCCTTGTAAATTTTTTTCACGGTATCTTCGTCTTGGCTGATTAAGAGACCGTATTCAAAATTGCGAGACAAACCACCGTTCGTCAAATTCGAAGACGTGACTAACGCTTTTTCTTTATCAAAAATATAGATCTTCGCGTGAAGGTTTGGTCGATTCCGAACGACGAAATTTCTTTCGACCAGCAATTTGATTGCCGAAACGTCTGAAGAACGGCGAATGTAGTTTGAAGTATTGGAAGCAGTCAGGACTTCAAGTTCACAAAAAGTCTGTTTGGTGGACAACACTTTTTCCACCACGTCATTCTTGATAAAAGGCGAGCACATAATAATCCGGTCATTCGCGGAATGAACGAGATCCATAAAACGATCACTACAAGGCGTCTCGATAGTTTCTAACATATGAAAGATTATAAAACAAACATGACATTTAAAAAGAATGTTTTTGCTTTTAAAGGGTTTCTAAAGGCCGCTTTATAAAGATTATTTTCTACTCTTTATCAACTCTTTTTGGAAGAATTTAAGAAATTTACGCCTGCAAAACCCCCTTCTTTTATCTTGCCCGTAAACTAGTCACACGAAAAAGCGGGTGCCTTGATTCGCCTTTCAAGACACCCGCCTAAGGGGAGAGGACGATGTTAAGCGCCATACGGGGCGTAACCAGGATCGTTCACAACGCCATAGAAGACGGGCAAGCCTAGAAATGAGGTTGTAAAGAGATGGGGTCGGTTCACCACAAAGTTATAGTCTTTAAGTTCGGGTGGCATCGCGGCGCCCGCCTTGCTTA
>Ga0183101_1000685_pt1 | contig 43167 bp, 37 predicted proteins | sample Biomet3_FD_127790 | JGI IMG/M metagenome (GOLD analysis project Ga0183101, IMG submission 127790) | Microbial communities from bioreactor (seeded with sewage sludge) at LBNL, California, USA - Biofuel metagenome 3 | ecosystem: Engineered > Bioreactor > Anaerobic > Unclassified ... | reverse complement strand
GGTATTTGTATGAAAGTGAAACTTGAATCAGATGGGGTTTCAACCCCATCTGATTCTTAGTTGAACGAATCCAGGGACGTAGCCGCTCTTTACTCCCACTTTGGAGAAGATGGGAGTATTAGAGCGGGTAGTCATCGGATAAAAATAAGCAAATTATAACTAATTCGAAAGTAATAGTATTAACTAATAAGCAACTATTTAATTCATCAGAAGGGTGCCTTTAATTAAAGGTGCTCTTTGTTATATATACAGTTTAATATAAGGTTGGAATAAAGAGCCGGTAGTTATGGGATAAATTTAAAATTAATAAATTGTTAATACTTTGTTAAGTGATATTTAATACCGTTTACTTTAGATGTATGTTATAATAATTATATAAAATAAAAATTAATGGAGAGAAAAGGGGTTAAATAATGGATTTTGTAAATAGAAACTTTTCAGGAGCTTTTAAGATAGTACTAGCAATAATGGCTGTGTTTGTATTCATTAGAATTCTTCCGCTGCTTTTATTAGTAGGATTTATAGCATGGGCAGGATTTAAAACAGTTAAGTATTTTAAAACTAGAGGAAAGAAAAAAGCTAGTAAATATGAGAAGATGGATGTTAACACAAGTATAAATAATGAAGATAATCCTTTTGATTTTACAGATAAAAATATTGTAGATGTTGAATATGAAGAAATTAAAAAATAAGTTGGAATTAAAATAAATAGCAATTAAATAATAATGAAGTATCATATTGCAAAATATAAGAAATAAATGTATTATGAAATAAAGAGTTTGTTAATATATGTAATAGCATATCAATAATTTTAACAAATGGAGGATTAAAATGATTAAAACAGCGATTTTAACTATAAGTGATAAAGGTTCAAGAGGTGAAAGAGAGGATGGGACAGGTCCTGCTTTAAGGGAGAAACTAGATTCAAGTATATACAGCATTGAATACTACAAAATTATACCGGATGATATGGATAAAATAGTAGAAGAGCTTCAGTATCTCTCAGATAAACTAAAGGTAAATTTAATATTAACTAATGGCGGAACTGGTTTTTCTAAGAGGGATGTAACCCCAGAAGCCACAATGAAAGTAATAGAGAAGTATGTACCAGGTATAGGTGAGGCAATGCGAAGTTGTTCTCTAAAGATAACTCCTAAAGCCATGCTTTCAAGGGCTATTTCAGGCATAAGAAATGAAACTTTAATTGTTAATCTTCCAGGAAGCCCAAAAGGTGCAGTGGAGAATTTAGAATTTATACTTCCAGCCTTACCACATGGTATAGACATACTTACAGGAGAAGCCTCAGAGTGTGCAAGATAGGGCAAAATGTAATTATTATGATTTAAGCATGGAATAAATCTAAAGGACAGAAGCAATCTGTCCTTAATTTTTGTTGATAAAAATTAATTATATTAAAAATAAAGTTAAATATATATATTACGATAATATAAAAGTAACTACAAATAGAGATGATTTTAAAGGAAGGAAGTGGGGTCGTGCGATATGTGCCTACCTTTTGCTTGCGTGAAGGAATGAAAATTGGTAAAAACATTTACTCAAGTGATGGGGTTGTGTTGTTAGCAAATGATGTAATATTAACTGATGAATATATACAAAGCCTTGTGAAAATTGGAATTAACGGAGCTTATATTGAAGATACTTTATCTCATGATATACACATACAAAATGTAATATCTGATGAGTTAAGAATAAAAGCTGTAAAATCTATGAAGGAAATATATAATAGTCCAGGTGATGTTGCAAGAACATTAAGTACAGTAGAATATTTAGCTAAAAGTATCATGTTAGAAATCTTAAATAGTAAAAGTATAATGGTAAACATGGTAGATATAAAAACCTTTGATGATTATATGTATAGTCATTCTGTAAATGTAGCAGTATTATCATCGGTTATAGGTATGGCTTTACATCTAGACTTAAAAAAAATAGAAAGGCTTACAACAGCGGCACTTTTACATGATATTGGTAAGGTTTTTATATCAAAAGATATATTAAATAAAGAAAAAGCATCAGAAGAGGAAATGAATTTAATTAAGAGTCATTCAGAGAAAGGGTATAGATATATAAAGCAGCATTATAGTATGCCAGTAACCACATATGTGGGTATTTTGCAGCATCATGAGCGTTTTGATGGGAATGGATATCCAGATGGAAAAAAAGGAGAGGATATTTCCCACTTTGCTAGAATAATATGTATTTGTGACGCTTATGATAACTTGGTTACAGAAAGACCAAATAAAAAAGCTTCTATACCATCTGATGCAATTGAATATATAATGGCTAATAATGGGCAAATGTTTGACCCAAAATTAGTAAAAACATTTTTAAGAAAGGTTGCGCCATACCCTTTAGGAACAGTTTTAAAATTGAGCAATGGAGAATCAGTTATTGTAGTAGAAAATAATGAAGATTGCTCAATACGTCCAAAGGTAAGAAATATAGAAAATAACAATGTCTATGATATGACTAATGACTGGAATTTAAGAAACGTTACTATTGTGGGTGTTGAAAATGATTAAAAAGGCTTTAAGACGCTGTTAAATTGCGTCTTAAAGTCTTTTTTATATTTCTTTCATTATAACAACACCAATAAGTCCTGGTCCTGTATGTACGCCAGCTACAGGACTTATGTCTCCGAACCCAAGGTAAGTTATATTTTCAATATTTCTAAATAGTCCATAAAATTTTCTGCCTTCTTCTTCTGCTCCGCCATGCATAATCCAAACTCTACCCTTGGTGGATTTTAAAATATCTGCTGAAATTTCAAATAGGGTACTAAGCGCTTTTTTCTTGCCTCGGACTTTTGCATAAGTATAATATATACCTTCAGGATTTATAGCTATAATAGGTTTAATATTTAAAAGTTCACCAACAGTACCAGATACCCTTCCTATTCTACCGCCTTTTATAAGATATTTTAAAGTATCTACTATATAGTGGACAGATATACTATCTCTTATTTTTGGAAGAATTTCAACTATTTCTTCATATGTGTTTCCGGTTTCTATAAGTTCTGCACACTTTATTATAATAGCACCGGCACCTAATGTTAGTGATTTAGAATCGAAAACAGTAGTTTTTAATCCAGGATGATTTTCACTTACTAGTTTTAAAGTGTTATAAGTTCCAGATAATCCTGATGAAATAGAAACAACAATAATATGTGTATAGCCCTCTTTTTCTAACTTAAGGAAAAGGTTTTCTATGTCTTGCATAGAAGGTAGTGAAGTATGAGGAATTTCTATGTGTAAATTATCATACACTTCTTTTGGCGTTATGTTAACTCTATCTATATATTCTTTGTCCTTATATACAATTCTAAGAGGAAGTACTTTTATATCATACTTATCTACTATTTCTTTGTCTAAATCAGATGTACTATCTGTAACTAATGCAATTTTATACATAATATACCTCCTTGTCACTAAATATATTATATATCATATAGTATGTCGTTATCAATAGTGATATATATCACTATTGATAACAAATAATTATTTATTTTATGTATATAAAAATATAAAATGGATAATATAAGAGTTGTAGAAGAATTTAAAGTCGTTAAATCAATATTGATTTAAGATTTTAGTAGGGATTTAAATCATTAGAACAAAGGTGTATGTGATATTAAAGGGTTCAACATATGCTGGCGTAAAGATTATTCAGGGTATTAAGGTTTTCAGATGTTATAAGAGCTGTAGTGTTTGAAAGCTGAAGTTTTATTTAGTGGAAGGATTAAAACTTCGCAAATATGTTGTATAGTCTTGTAAAGATTTGCATAGATTGTGTAATGCTTATTTGATACGGGTATCCCAAATGAGTATGTAGTGACCTATGTAAGTTATAGTGACAATGGCTTTTGGTTCTTCTACGTTTTCCTGCAGGAGGGATAGGTGTTGGCCGCACCTATCCTTTTTAGTTTCTTTCAGATGGCTAAATTATTTCATGATATTCAATATAACTTGATATATAATTGGTATAAAAACTGCTGGAAGTAAGTTGGCAACTTTAATTTTTGTAATATTAAGCATATTAAATCCAAGTCCAATAATCAAAAGGCTTCCAACTGCTGTCATATCTGTAACCACAGACTGAATTAAGATTCCTTTAAGTGAAGAGGCTGCAAGGGTTATAGCGCCTTGATATATTAATACGGAAAATGAGGACAGCATTACACCAATACCCAAGGAAGATGCAAAAATAATTGAAGAGATTCCATCCAACATAGATTTTGCAAAAAGTATTTTATGATCCCCTTCTAGACCGCTTTGAAGAGAACCGACTATAGCCATAGAACCTACACAAAAAAGCAAGCTTGCAGTTACAAATCCTTCAGAGACCTTTATTCCTTTTCCCTTAAACTTTTCTTCAAGTTTATTCCCAAGTTTTTGTAAAAGGTTGTCCAAATCAATCAACTCACCTAGAAGGCCCCCAATAACCATAGATATTATAATTAAAAGAATGTTAGAACCCTTGATGGCGCCTGAAATTCCTATAAATACTATACAGAGTGATAATCCTTGCATAATAGTATTACTTATCTTCTCTGGTATGCCATTTTTAAATAAGATTCCAATTATACTTCCAATTATGATAGCTGAAAAGTTCACTAAAGTTCCTAGCATAATAACAACTCCTTAAAAAGATTAATATATTTATGTTATACAAGTTACATTTTATCAAAAAAGTATAAAAATTCATAAGGAAATTTAATAAATCTCTTTAAAAAACATTATATTCTACACATATTTTACTATTGGTGAGCATATTAATAAATTAAAAGGGTAAAAAAGAAAAAAAGTTGACTATAGAACAAATGTTCCGTATAATGTAAATATGAACTTACCCAAACAAATGAACGGGGGCAAAAACAAATGAATGAATACAATCTTTATGTAAAAATCAATTACAAGACTTTAGGAAATACAGAAGAAGCTGCAATTGGTAGGACAAAGGTGAATAATGGGAAAATTAGCTCCAGTAGATATTTAATTTGTGGAGGAGTTTATAATAGAAATGGCGGATCAGTTATATTTACAGCAAAAAATTTAGAAGAAATAAAGCAAGTAACAGTGAATAAACCGGATATGTCAATGAATTACAATGTAGCTGTTATTCCAAAAGGAATATAATGCATAAATATTATTTTTCAAAACTAGCAGTTAATCTGTTAGTTTTTTATTTTGCATTTATTATAATGATTTGGTAGTATTTTAATTGGCTTACATTGAATAGAGAGGAGAAAATTTTTATGATACATACAATTAAACAGGAATTACAGGGAATTGCTGAAACAATAAACGCTGTAGTGGGTATTGATATAACTATAATGGATAGAAACCTCTTTAGGATAGCTGGGACAGGTAAATTTAAAGAAAAGATAGGATTCTATGGTCCCAAAAATTCGGTCTTTGAGAAGTGTGTAATTACTGGAGAACCTTATATAATTAAAAATCCAGCAGTTTGTGATGATTGTACAGTATGCGAGGCAAGGAATATTTGTGATGAAAAAGCTGAAATATGCTTTCCGATTATAATAGATGAAAAAGTTGAAGGTGTAATTGGAATGATTATATTTGATGAAAAGCAAAAAGAGATGTTTTTAGAAAAACAAGATAGTTATAGAGATTTTGATAAAAGAATGAGTGAACTCATTTCATCAAGAATAAAGGAGAAGAATATACATCATAAACTAGAGTATAAGTCTAAAGAACTATTAACTGTAATAGATTCAGTAAATGAAGGTATTATTATAATTGATAAGGAAAATAAAATTTTAAGCCTAAATAGATCTATTCAAGAAAAATTTAAATTTAGTAATTTAGATATAGTTGGTGAAAGTGTGAAATGCATACTTCCAGAAAAATTAATTAACAAGTTCATAAAAAACAACTATTGTATAGAAGAAGAGCAAGTAACTCTCAATTTTACTAAGATAACGCATGAGTTCCTTTTATCTATTAAACCAATAAATTTTAATAAAGAGTTTTCTGGAGCGGTAATAACTTTTAAAGATTTTAATAAATTGCAGAGGTCTGTATTTAAAATCAGTGAAAAGCACTCTTTATTTACTTTTGATAATATAATAGGGAACAGTCCTCTTTTTAATAGTGTCAAAGAACAGGTCAAGCAGATATCTAAACAAAATGTACCGGTTTTATTATTAGGGGAAAGCGGTACAGGAAAAGAGCTTTTCGCTAGAGCTATTCATTCTGAAAGCTATAGAAGAAATGAGGTATTTATGCCTATTAATTGTGGTGCTATACCTGAAAGCTTAGTAGAAAGTGAGCTATTTGGATATGAAAAAGGTGCATTTACTGGAGCTAGCAGCAGTGGAAAAATGGGAAAATTTGAGATAGCTAAAGATGGAACTATATTTTTAGATGAGATAGGAGATTTGCCACTGCATATGCAAGTCAAGCTCCTAAGAGTGCTTGAGGAAAAAGAAATAACAAGAGTAGGTGCTTTGAATACCATAAAGGTTAATGGTAGAATTGTTGCTGCAACCCATAAAAACTTATATAAGATGGTAGAAAGAGGAGAATTTAGAGAGGACTTGTTTTATAGGCTCAATGTTATACCTATAAATATACCCTCTCTTAAAGAGAGAGGAAATGATATAATAGAACTTTCTTTATATTTCTTGAATAGATATAATAATATTTATCATAAGAATATTCAAGGTTTTACAGAAACCACTAAAGATGCCTTACTTAGATATTCTTGGCCAGGTAATGTTCGTGAATTGCAGAACCTAATAGAATACGCAATAAACTTTGAAAAGGGAACTAATATTAACTTGGAAACTATAGTCAATAGAATGAGTAATGATAAAAGTGTTTTTCAGGAAGATAGAAGTTTAAAAGAGATAGTATCAGATTATGAAAAACAAATTATAAATAAATTACTAGAGCATTATGGGACAGACACAGACTCAAAAAAGATAATAGCAAAGAAATTAGGAATAAGTGTTGCTACTTTGTATAGAAAATTAGAAGAACAATACATTTCTCAAAAATGATAATTTATTATCATTTTTGAGAAAATTAAAAGCTAGTATAAGTGATTACATAGCCATAGTTGTATAATGAAATAAAGTTTTAGTTCTCAATTATGAGAAAATAAAATATACATAATAAAATTTAGAGTTTGGAAAACAGGATTTTATAACGGTTTACAACTCTGCTCCTTATTGGCATAATAATTGCTTATTAATAATCATATATATAATTTAGGAGGCAATAACCTATGAAAAACAATGAATTATTAATAAGAATTCTTAAGGATCAAGTAGTTCCAGCACTAGGTTGTACTGAACCCACTGCTGTTGCATATGCTACGGCTAAAGCCAAGGAATTGTTAGAAGAGGAAGTAGAACATTTAGATATTTATGCAGATCGTAATATCTTAAAGAATGGTAAAGAAGTAGGAATACCAGGAACTAATGAAAAGGGCATTGTGGTTGCAGCAGCTTTAGCATTAGTTGTTGGAAAATCAGAATATAAGCTTGAAGTTTTAAGAGAAGTAACAAATGAAAGATTAGAAGAAGCTATTAAACTTATAGACAAAAATATATTTGATTTAAAATTAAAAAAAGATACAGTTGGACTATATATTGAAGTTGTAGCAAAGGGGAAAAATAATACTTCAAGAGTAGTTATCAAAAAGACTCATATGAATGTTGTTCTTGTTGAGAAAAATGGACAATGTATTTCTTCACAAAATGAAGAGCAAGTAAATAACAAGCCTTCTTTAAGAGATAGAATCAGAGAATTTACAATAGCTGATTTAAAAGAGTTTGTTGACACTGTTGATTATAATAGTATTCAATTCATCAAAGATGGTATAGTAATGAATAGAAGAATGGCAGATGATGCAATGAAATATAATTTAGGTATTGGACTAGGAAATATGTTTAAAAATCAAAAATCAGATATTGAGCAATATGCTAAAGCTATAACATCTGCAGCTTCTGAGGCTAGAATGTCAGGACATCCATTACCTGTAATGAGCAGTGCTGGAAGTGGAAACCATGGTTTAGTTGCAGTACTACCTATTGCAGTAATAGGCGAAGGACTAAAGCTGGAGGAAGAGAAAATAATTAGAAGCGTAACATTAAGTCATTTAATAACTGTTTATATAAAGACGTATACAGGAGCATTATCACCAGTTTGTGGATGTGGAGTTGCTGCAGGAGTGGGTGCTAGTGCAGGTTTATCTTATCTTCTAAATGGAACTTTAGTGCAAATCGGTGGTGCAATTAAAAATATGATTGCAGGTATAAGTGGAATGATATGTGATGGTGCCAAGATAGGATGTTCCTACAAACTAGCAATAGCAGTAAATGCAGCAGTAGATGCATCAAAAATGGCAAACAATAATATATTTATTCCTTCTGGTGATGGAATATTAGATGAATCAGTGGAAAAGACTATACAGAATTTGGGAAGAGTATCTAATGAGGGGATGTCTAATACTGATGATATTATCTTAGATGTTATGATGGAAGCTTGTAACTAGTAGAATAAATAAAAGAAGGTATGGGATTTTTAAAGTCTCACACCTTCTTTTATTTATTATTAAAGAGGTTTTATAAACATCTGTGTCCAGTAACATCTTCCAGAAGAATCTTTAGCAAGACCCACACCTATTTGTGTATAAGTTGGATTCAAAATGTTACTTCTATGACCTGGTGAATTCATCCAACCAGTCATAACTGCCTCTGGCGTTGATTGACCCATTGCTATATTCTCACCAGCAGCAGAAAATTTGACTCCAAAGGATTCCATCATAGTAAAGGGAGAACCATAAGTTGGGGATGTATGTGAAAAATATCCTTTATTTATCATATCTTGAGATTTATATCTAGCAACCCTTGAAACTTGCCAGTTAGCTTTTAGGGGTTGTAATCCTACTTTTGCTCTCTGAATGTTTACTAGTTCTATGACTTTACTTTCAGTTGTTTTAACGTCTAAGTTTGGAATTTTTAATATCTGACCAGGGTAAATCATAGATGAATTAGTTATTTGAGGATTTGCAGATATAATTTCACTTAATCCTACTTCATATTTTACAGCGATTTTCCACATACTATCGCCAGGTACAACTGTATATGTTGTGGGCTGAGCATGGACTTTACTACTAGCTAACATTAAAAATAAAAAAGTACTTGCCATTATATTTTTTCTTTTCAACATAATCACCTCAATGAATATTGTGTGAAAAGAAGGGTGCTTTTATGTTATGAATATTGTGTTAGGATTACAATTATATGACTATATTGAAGTTATTTATGTCTAATAACTTCAAATCTTTCAATACTATAGTTTTCGTCTTCTTCAATACCCGCTTTTTTTAGTGCAATGCTTATTTGTTCATCTATTGTGTCTACTCCACTTAAATCTGGTAAAAGTAATCCTGTTCTATAACCACTTCTTACTATAACACCATATTTTTTAGGATTTAACATTTCTCTTGAAGATTTTTCTGCAGGCATTAGAACATCTACTGAATACACTATATCGTAAAGTTCATCTTCTTCAACAGGGTTAAATCTAGGATCTCTTTCGCCAGCTTCTATAGCATTCTTCATAATCTCGTCAGTGATGTTATCATAAGCTGGAAAAACAGTACCTATACATCCTCTGAGTTCGCCATCTTTTTTTAGTGAAACAAATACACCTTGTTTTTCATTTAACATATATTTTGTAACATAAGGTGGAATAGCTATAAATTCGCCTGTTTTTACATAGTGTTCTAAAGTCTCTCGAGCTAATCTCACATATTCATCTTCAGAATCTCTGATTATTTTCATAGCTTCATCCTTTAGATTAGTGATTTTTTCTATAAAGTCTGTATCTCCTCCTTCGCTAGTATCAAGTCTTACAACACCATATCCTATTCCAAAAGGAGCCTCATAGGAGAATAATTCACCTTTAAATCTTTCTTGATCCATAGTACCTAATAATATATGTATAGACCTTAATCCGCACTCTCCTGCACATTCAATCATATTCTTATCCATTTTAAATATACCCAGTACATCACCGTTTTTAAGCAAGTTTAACAGTTCTTCATCAAAAGTTTTGCCATGAGGACTGTAACCATAAGGAGCGTCATGGGTGACTTTATGAGATAAGTCTCCTGAAGCAATTATAACCGAATTTGAACTGGAATGTTCAACAGCTTGCTTTATAGCTACACCAAATTTATAAAGCTCAACTTCAGATAGTAGGCCATAAGTTATATGGACCAATTTATAGTTAGTATTTTTTTTGTTTATAAAATATAGAGGGACCATTACACCGTGATCTAATTCATAATCTATGTTAAATCTTCCAGCAGAGTCTTCGTTAATAGCAATCATAGGTATTCCCATACCAAAGGCATACTTTACAATATCTTCAGTTAAGGAAGAATTTATAACTGAGTTAAACTGTACATCAGGGGCATTAAAATTACCGAAATCTCCCGATAAATATGTACCATCAGCAACTGAGATTGCATCTCGGAAAATAGGGCCGTGAGGGGTGATAATAATCAATGTATCAGGGTTTAACTTACTTATTTCATCTGCTACCTTTACGCAAGCTTCTACAGTTGCTGAAGCTTTTGCTTCCTCACCTTTTCCTATTTCAGATACTATAATTGGGGGATGAGGCATTAGAAAATGTCCTAGTATTTTACCCATAATTAAAACCTCCAATGATAAAAAAGTTTATTCACCTAAAGTTTGCCACGTAATAAAAATTTAATACAAAAAAATGTTGACCTCCACATTACATTGGTGTATTATAAAAGTAGTACACTAATATATTATGGAGGTGCGGATATGGGAATAAGCTTTGATCAAAAAATTCCTATCTATATACAAATAATGCATTTAGTAAAAAGAGATATAGTTATTCAAAAGTTAAAACCAGGAGATAAGCTTCCTTCAGTTAGAGATATGGCGTCAGAATTGAAGGTAAACCCAAATACTTTACAGAGAGCGTACCAGGAACTTGAACGAGAGGGTATAACTTACACTCAAAGGGGAATGGGAACTTTTGTAAGGGAGGATATTGATATGATTGGAGAATTAAAGAGAGAAATGGCAAAGGAAATCACAGATAGCTTTGTAGAAGGCATGATGAATCTTGGATTTACAGAAAAAGAAATTTTAACCGTAATTGAAGATAAGGTTAAGGAGGAAATTTAAATGGATATTATATTAAAGGCTTCAAATTTAGAAAAAAGTTATTTTAATAAAAAAGCTTTAAATGGATTAAACTTAGAGGTTAAAAAGGGAAGAATAGTAGGGATTTTAGGACCAAATGGCAGCGGTAAAACAACTTTTTTAAAGATAGCTGCAGGAATTTTAACAAAAACTAATGGAGAAATATTAATAGATGGGCATAAACCAGGGGTTTATACAAAATCTATAGTGGCATATTTACCAGATAAAGAGTATTTATTCAAGTGGATGAAAATTAAAGATGCAGTTAACTTTTTTAAGGATTTTTACAAGGATTTTGATGAAGAGAAATGTAAAAAGTTATTAGAATTTATGAATTTAGATATAAATAGTAAAGTTAAGACTCTTTCAAAAGGAATGGCTGAAAAGCTATATTTAACATTAGTTCTTTCAAGAAAAGCTAAGCTTTATGTATTAGATGAGCCTTTAGCCGGAGTAGATCCTACTACTAGGGAAAAAATATTAGATGCTATATTAGATAATTACAGTGAAGATAGTTCAATTATTATTACAACACACCTTGTTAATGATATTGAAAGATTATTTGATGATGTGGCTTTTATATCAGAGGGAAAAGTAGTGTTAAGTGGTAATGCGGAAGAATTAAGAAATGAGAAGGGATTGTCTATAGACCAGTTATATAGGGAGGTATTTAAATAATGTTTAATTTAGTTAAGTATGAATTAAAGGGGTACTATAAAGATTTTATAATAGCTACAGGTATAATAGCTCTTATAAGTTTATTTTTGATTACAAGAGTAAATGTATGGGGATTACAGTCAGTAATGGCAGTTTCTTTTATGGTAAACTTTGCTGCTGCAGTTGTAGTATTTATATGGAATATAAAAGTATTTAGTAGAGATATGTATGAAGACACAGGATACCTGCTATGTACATTACCACAACATGGATATTCAATTTTAGCCTCAAAGCTTATAAGCTCACTTATTCAAGCTTTAGTCGTAGGGGCAGTAACAATGTTATTTAACTATATAGTTTTTAAAAGTACTTCTAAGATAGATATAAATTTGTCAATTATGGTAACGGATATTATTAAAAATGTAAATCCAGGTTTTGTTGGATTTATGGCGCTTGTAAGCTTTCTTGAATATTTTTATTTTTTAGTATTTATATATTTTTCTATAGCTTTAAGTAAAGTTGCTATTAAAAAGAAAAAGATGGGTAAGATGAGTAGCTTTATTATATTTATAATTATATCTATAGTATTTGGAAAAATAACGCAATTTCTAGTGACAACTTTTCCACAAAGTATAAATCTAAATATGCTTTCTACTAAATCGAATTTATTTGTACAGGGAGCACAATTTATGCCTATTAATATAGCAGTTACAATATTTAATATTGTTGTATTTGTATTAATGTTTTTGGCAACATCTTATATTATAGAGAATAAGTTAGATTTTTAACCTGACTAACTTGGCGTAAGTAACGTCAAGTAAGCCATGCATTCGCAGCTCTAAAATTCAAATGATATAAAAGAATCCTCATCTGAATTAAAATCTTGCTTCAAAATAATGAAAGAACCTAAGCACCATATTTGAGATGCTTAGGTTCTTTTAAGTTAAACAGCATTGTCAATATTGATAATATTATATAAAATGATATAATTAAGATGTTAACAAGTAACAAATTGAGGAAGAACAAAACTTATGAAAAAAATCAATTTAGGAAAAGATACTTTAGAAGAAGAAAGACGACTTTATGAGGAATACAAAAGGAAGCTTTCAGAACTAAAGAAGGTACAAAAAGAGAAAGAGGCTGTAGGTCAGGTATTTACAAAAGGGCTTTTACCTATCTATGTTTTGTATGTTTTAAGTACAGGAGCTACTAATGGAAATGATATAGCTCATAAGATAGGAGAAAGGACTAAAGGAAGATGGATTCCTAGTACTGGTGGAATATATCCTATTTTGAAAAAGTTAGAAAAAGAAAAAATGGTTATTGGTAAATGGGATGATTCGAAAAGGAAAATACAGAAGATATATACTATAACTGAGCTTGGAATTGAAGAATTAGAAAAACGGAAAGATCTTTTGAGAGGAAGGATACAGGAAGCTTTGGAGGTTTTTAAAACAGTATATAAAGATTTATATGAATAAGGAAACTACAGATGAATAGGTAGTTTCCTTATTTTACTTTGCACTATATAATATTTTATCTCAGATTTTGTTTTTTGTAATCCTTGAAGTTGTAGTTTTTTGGTTTATTTATGATATAAAATCCATAAACAATTGTAAATAAAGCTGCGATATAAGGCACTGAGACTTCTATAATACTTGGAATATATGGAGATATTAACTTGTCTTCTAGTAGCATTTTAAAAGAAGTATGAGCAAGTACAGCACCACCTATATAAATAACAAGAGGGTGTTTATTCATCAATTTAGCTACGTATTGGCTGCCAAAAAATATAATAGGAATGTTTAATATAAGACCAAATACTATAAGAACCATATTTCCATCTGCAGCACTAGCAATTGCAAGCACATTATCTAAACTCATTGTAACATCTGCTATAATAATACTCCAAATTGCCCCCATAAATTTACTAGATACATGTACATTTGCATCCTCTTCTTCACCATTAGCCTTAATAAAGTTCCAGGTAATTTTAATGAGAAGTAGTCCACCTACTAATCTGATAGGTAGCCATTCTATCATCAGAATATATGTAATAAGACAAGCAAATATAATCCTTAATGAAACAGCAGCAAAAACTCCAATAGCAGAAGCTTTTTTTGCATATTTTTCTGGAAGATCCTTTGTTGCTAATGCAATTACTCCTATATTATCACCGCTCAGAACTATATCTAAGAGCGTTATCTGCATTGCGCCTAATAAAAAAATACCTAAATCACCCATATTTAATCTCCTTTATGTTTAAAGTATAACCTTTAATTATTATTCTACCACAGTAAAGTAATAATTAAAAATTTATAAATATTAACGTTTATACATATTAAATTATATTAGCATATTAAAGTTTATATAACTACTACATGGTAACACTTCATTTTGTTTAACACTAATAAAAAAGTTTAGAAAACTTAGTAATAAAAGTATATACATATGCCTAACATATATACTATAATATACTAGGAGTAAGAGGTGAAAAATATATAGTTACCTATGTTCTCATTTTTTTGCAACATAATATGAATAGTAAAAAATATGAAGTGAAACTTGAATCAGATGGGTTTTCAAACCCCACCTGATTCTTAGTCGAAGGTCTCCAGGGACGTAGCCGCTCTTTACTCCCAGTTAAGCAGAGAACCAAAATCTATGATTTTGTGTGAATCGCTTACTCCTCTGACGCTAGGAAGAGGAGTTTCATATAAGATGGGAGTATTAGAGCGGGTAGTCATAGGATAAATGTGTTATTTAGAATTAAAAACCTCAAAAAGGAGAAATAGTTTTATCATGGGAGTTTTAGTAGTAGATGATTCAAAATTTATGAGAAGTATTATAATAGAAATATTAAAAAGAAACAATATTGAAATTGCTGGAGAGGCTTCAAATGGAAAAGAAGCGATACTAAAATATAAAGAGACTAATCCTAATGTAGTTACAATGGATTTAACAATGAGAGAAATGACTGGAATAGAAGCGGTTAAAGAAATTATAAAGATAGATACCAAAGCACAAATTATTGTATGTTCAGCTATGGGGCAGCACGAGATAATAAAAGAAGCAGTAAAGGCTGGTGCTAGGGGATTTGTTATAAAGCCTTTCGATGAAGAAGATTTAGTTAAAGAAATAAATAAAGTTTTAAAATGTAGAACTTAATGCTAAAAAATATGATAATGACGGAAGTTTCATATAAATATGCAAGTATTATAGCTTGGAATTATTCGGTGAAGTGAAGAAACAAAAATAGGCTGCGATTTATGCGCAGCCTATTTTTGTTGATAGAAAAGAAGGTTTAGTGTTAACTGAAACATTTCTCATTTTACAAAACGTATTAGAACATGTTGTACAGCTGTGATCATTATATTGATTAATAGCTATGCTCTCGTCAGCTCCATAAATATAAGACATGGACTTTGATGGATACAACATACAGTTATTAACAATGGATATATCGTGAATATTCGAACTTTTCAACCTGGATACTATTTCCTTTTGATATTCTAATTCTATCTCACCATCTCCAGGTACAATTTTATTTGTAAGACCTAAATTTATATCATTGTATTTCTGACACATTCTAGTAAAGAGTTGACAGCTTACATCAAACAAGAAGGAACTAGCAATTGCATCAAAAAGAATTGCTTCATAAAACTTTCCCTCCTCAAATAAACTATCTACTTTATCTACCGAATCTTGGCCTATAGTTACAGCACAAAAGATTACAAATTTATAGTCTTTTAATAAATCTAACTTTAATTGATTTGGTTTTCTTTCTATTTTAAATAGCCCTAAAGGCTTAGAATGTTCTCTTACTAAAGGAAGTATAGTATCGTATATTTTGCTCAATTCCTCATATGGAGGTGATTCGCAATAAGATTGTACTGAACTTATAATTACATTCTTATTTAATTGAAATTTAAAATCAGACACTATATTCATGAGCCCCACCTCGTATTTTTATTAATATTACTTATATATATTATACTTATAGCCAACAAAAAATGCAAGTATTTGCATATAAAAATTCATAAATCAATAAAAACAGGTGGCTTTAAGACCAATTTAGGTGCCAATTAGGTTAAAAATGGACTTAAACTTGCAAAATGGAGGAAGTGGACATCATCTAAATTTCAGTGTCAATTATATTTTGGGGTTTAATTTAAAAAAATGAAATGTTATATTTAAAATGATTCAAATTTGCAACTATTAAATCATTTAAAAGAAATATTTAATGTAAATGTTTGATAAAAAAATAACAATTATTAAAGTAATATTTTAAGGAATGGCTTAATATCATATATTAGAGTGATGAAAAATCGCAAAAATTAAAATTGAATATTAAAGAAAAATAAAATATAAAATAAAAAATCTATTGACAAATGAATTTTAACGTATTATTATCGTCACATACACAAAAATTATTTAAACTGAAATTATGATGTTTAGAAGTCTTAAGAACTTAAAATTAAGTTCTTGACATCATCAATAATGTATAGTAAAGTGATAATAACATTTTACGGAATATAACAAAAATTTATATATAAAAACCATGATAGGGAAGAGTAGATAGCGAAAGGTTTTATAGAGAGTGGGGTTAGGTGAAAGCTCACAAACTAGAAACTATTGAAAATCACCCTTAAGTTGCAGGCTGAATTAAAGTAGGCTGTGCCGGCGTAAGTCGTTATTTTAATTAAGTAAAATATTTGGGTGGTACCGCGACCAAACTTCTCGCCCCAGTGAGAGGTTTGGTCTTTTTTTATACAATTTTATAATAAATAAAAATTATTAGGAGGAATTAAAATGGAAAAATTAAGAGTTTATTATGATAAAGATGCTGATTTTGGGCTACTAAGAGGAAAAAAGGTGGCAGTTGTAGGTTATGGAAGCCAAGGACACGCTCATGCTCTAAACTTAAAAGATAGTGATGTAGAAGTTGTAGTTGGACTATATAAAGGAAGTAAGTCATGGAAAATTGCTGAAGAAGCAGGGCTTAGAGTACTAGAAGTTGAGGATGCAGTTAAAGAAGCTGATTTTATAATGATTTTAGTACCTGATGAAAAGCAAGGTAAAATATATAAGGAAAGCATTGAGCCTAATTTAAAAGAAGGAAAGGTTTTGATGTTTGCCCATGGTTTTAATATTCACTATAACCAAATAGTACCTCCTTCAAATGTGGATGTAATTATGGTAGCACCAAAGGGACCTGGTCATACTGTAAGAAGTCAATACGAAGAAGGAAAAGGCGTACCATGTCTTATAGCTGTATATCAAGATTATAGCGGAAAAGCTAAGGATTATGCGTTGGCTTATGCTAAAGGAATTGGTGGAGCTAGAGCAGGAGTACTTGAAACTACATTTAAAGATGAAACTGAAACAGACTTATTTGGAGAGCAGGCTGTTCTTTGTGGAGGGGTTACAGAACTTATAAAGGCAGGATTTGATACTTTGGTAGAGGCAGGATACGCTCCAGAAAATGCTTATTTTGAATGTTTACATGAAATGAAGCTTATAGTAGATCTTATGAGCCAAGGAGGTCTTAGCTATATGAGATATTCAATAAGCGATACTGCTGAATATGGAGATTATTCCGTAGGTAAGAGAATTATAAATGAAGATACAAGAGCAGAAATGAGAAAAGTACTTCATGAAATACAAGATGGTACTTTCGCAAGAAATTGGATCCTTGAAAATCAGGCTAATAGACCGTCTTTTAATGCGAAAAGAAGAGAAGAGAAAAATCATCCTATAGAAACTGTTGGAAAAAGTTTAAGAGGTATGATGTCTTGGACTAATACTAAATAGTAATAAATTAGAAAGATATCACACTCTCAATAATCAATTCCGAATATACAAATTCTAATATACAATTTCTAATCTGATTTAAACATTTTGTTCTTTTTAAGTATAAAAGTCTATAAAAAAATGAAAAAAGTTAAATGTTCACATAGTATTATTATTAATATAGGACTTAGTATTATTAATGTGTATTAGTGTACTAATCCAATATATGCTTAAAATACTTTATTATAGTTATAATTATTATTTAAAATTTCAAGAATAAGGGGGCTATCATTATGAAATTAAAAGGTGCACAGGTACTTCTAGAATGTTTAAAAGAACAGGGTGTTGATACGATATTTGGTTATCCGGGTGGCGCAGTATTACCTATTTATGATGCCCTATATAATACGAAGGAAATTACACATATATTAACAGCACACGAGCAAGGCGCTACTCATGCAGCAGATGGTTATTCTAGGTCTACAGGAAAAGTAGGGGTTGTTATTGCAACTTCTGGCCCTGGTGCTACGAATACAGTTACAGGGATAGCTACAGCTTATGGAGATTCTGTTCCTCTAGTGGTTTTTACAGGTCAAGTTTCTCAAGATTTAATTGGAAGAGATTCTTTTCAGGAAGTAAATATTGTAGAAATTACTAAATCTATTACAAAGAAAAACTACATCGTAACTGATTCAAATGAACTAGCACTCACTATAAGAGAGGCTTTTCAAATAGCTAGATCAGGAAGACCAGGACCGGTAGTTGTAGATATACCTAAAGACGTACAAGTTGCTGAAATTAATTATAATTTCGAAGAGTTAAAAGAATTAGAAGTAGCTATGGAGAATTTAGAGTGTACAAGTGACTATATGGAAAACATAAATGAAGCTGTTAAGTGTATAAATGAATGTTGTAAGCCTGTAATTTATGTAGGTGGAGGAGTAGTAAAATCCAATGCAAGTGCAATTCTTAGAAAATTTGTAGAAAAAATTAATGCACCGGTTTCATGTTCCCTTATGGGCATAGGTGCTTTTCCTGGAAATCATGAAAATTATATGGGTATGATAGGTATGCATGGAACTAAGTGTTCAAACCTTGCAGTATCAAAATGTGATGTACTTATTGCAGTAGGAGCTAGATTTAGTGATCGTGTAATAAGTAAGGTTGAAGCCTTTGCACCTAACGCAAAAATAATTCATATTGATATAGATTCTAAAGAATTGGGAAAAAATATAGATATTTCTGTACCATTGAAAGGCGATATAAAAGATGTTCTTAGTTCACTAATTGAAAGAGTAGATAAAAAAGAAAATAAAAGTTGGATGGATCAGATTGAAGAATGGAAGACCATTAAGACTATAGACCAAAAGAATGAATATTCTGTAAGTCCTAAGTATGTTATAGAAAAACTACAAGAGTTAACTAAGGGGAATTTTATTATAACTACTGAAGTTGGTCAAAATCAAATCTGGACAGCTCAATATTTCAAATTTTTGGAACCGAGAACTTTGATAACGTCAGGGGGACTTGGGACAATGGGATTTGGTCTTGGAGCGGCAATTGGTGCAGCAATTGGAAATCCCAATACTAAGGTAATAAATGTAGCTGGTGATGGAAGCTTTAAAATGAATTCAATTGAGCTTACTACCGTTGCAAAATATCAAGTTCCTATTGTACAACTTGTGCTTAACAATCATGCGCTTGGCATGGTGCATCAATGGCAGGAGATGTTTTATCAAGGTCGTTATAGCCATACTAATTTGGGGCAAGAGGTTGACTTTATGAAACTTGGAAATGCGTATGGAATAGAGACTATGAAAATAACAAATAATGAAGAAGTTGAACAAGTGTTAAAAGAAGCATTAGAACTAAATAAGCCTGTTATAGTAGAGTGTGATATAAATAAGTATGAAAAAGTATTTCCTATAGTACCTCCAGGAGCAGCAATAACTGAAAGTATAGGATAACTAAAGCTCAAAAAGGTCAGTTGTGTAACTGACCTTTTTTCTTAAGGAATTCTTATCTGTTGATTTTGCAATATTTTTATTGTTAAGTCCATCACAACCTTCTCTGTAATATCCCTAAATACATAATCAATAGGTGTTTGGCATTTTATCTTAATAGGATTTTCAAGAATGTCTGACTCAACAATTTCTACATTCACTAATTCACAAAAAACCTCTTCATTAAAAGTTTCGGTAAACCGTAATATTTGTTCACAAATATTATGTTTCACTATACTTTCTTCACAAGGGTCAGAAGTTTTGATGAAATTTTGAAAAATTTCTACTTCGTTTTGATTGGTATCATCTATAAATATAGGCCTAGTCAAAAATGCAATTCTTGTTGTGCAATCAAAAGGTACCTTAACTGTTGTGTGTTTTATATTTCCACACAATGCATTTTCGCTAGAACAGTTTTTAGTAGCATATTCTATATTCTTTCTAATAAAACCACTTATAAATATTATACCAACATCAGGATCGCCATCCCCAGAGTTAGGAATAAGTTTGCATTGAGTTAAATATACATTTTTTTTAATTCGCTTAATTTCTAAAGCAGAATCTTCTAATTTTATAGATGAGATAATAGAAATAGTTACTTTTGGTTCAGATAATACTACTGGAACTTTTATCACAACAGGTCTACAAATAGTTGAAGGTGTTTGAGGAGTACTTGGACAAACAGATAAAGTCTTTGAGGTAACACTTGCTTTACAGTATTTAATTGAATCGTCCTTATCTATATCACTTTTATCATGTTTTTGGCATTTATCATGCTCATCACTGTAGATTTCTATGCAGTTATCTTCTGCTTTTTTAAGAAAATCATCTTCAGAAGAATTATCATCTTGAAATTTGTCATAATGATCTTCTGAGGAATCATAACCTAAAGATTTATCATATTGATTTTCAGAAGAATTGTCTTCTTCACATTTGTCATAATGATCTTCTGAGGAATCATAACCTAAAGATTTATCATAATGATCTTCAGAAGAATTGTCTTCTTCACATTTGTCATAATGATTTTCTGAGGAATCATAACCTAAAGATTTATCATAATGATCTTCAGAAGAATTGTCTTCTTCACATTTGTCATAATGATTTTCTGAGGAATCATAACCTACAGATTTATCATAGTGATCCTCGAAGAAATCATCTTTTATACATTTGTCAGATTGATTTTCCGGGGAAGGGGCTTCTACAGATTTATCATAGTGCTCTTCAGAGGAATGATATTCTATGGATTTGTCCAAGTGATTTTTTGAAAAATCTTCTTCTTTTTGACAATTGTTATATTCAGTAGATTTTTCTTTTTTATGTTTTTTATGTTTTTTATGTTTTTTATGATGCTTCTTTTCCTTTGAAGATTCGCTAGAATTATTGTAATCATCAATATTAATATGGCTATCTTCCATAATTTCATCGGATTTTTCCTTTGTATGTTTGATATCATGATGTTTTTTGGAATTATGCTTTTTAGAATGATGTTTTTTACCCATAATTTTATTCTCCTTTTCTCTATAGAGATAATGATATAAATAAGTCTATTTTTTTATCTATAAATCTCAGTTTATTTTTATGATGTAATATTTATCACTCCTTAAGAAAGAACTAAAGGCTCTCTATGTAAGCGTTGGGACTGGGATTGGCATATTACTTTAGAAATTGTATTATAATTTATTATTTAATCTATAAATGAATATGAAGATAAAATTGAGTTGCTGCACATTATAGTTTATAATATGCATAGTATCTATAAATGTAACTATGTGTTAAAAAATAGAACTAAATTGTTTTAAATTTTTATTTAAATTCCTATTCTTTAGATAAATCTATTTAAAACCTTCATCAAATTTTCAATGACTTTTGTATACGCCAAAAATATAATTAAAGATATGTTAAGCTAATTTAAAATTAAAGAGGAAACCCCTATTTAGAGGTTTCCCTTATATTATTGAGGTCTAATTAGCAGTTTGATTTAGCAAATGCTTGAAGAGCTGGGTTGAATACATCAAGGATATTATTAACACCTACATTTGTAGCTGCAATTATTTTAACAGTGTAAGTGCAACATCCTGGACAGCTGTTACATTCACAATGACTGAAACTAAAAGAAGTAGTAATCTGTTCAAGGTTAGCATCAAAATCAACTGCAAAATCCCAAGTTCCACAGCATATTTCCTCTCCATTATCACATTGTTTGCATAATGCGAAAGTTAGTCTTGCTGGATAATTATCTGCAACAGCTATATATTTTACAATAGCAGTGAAATCAAATTTTACTACTGGCATTTTTAAACAAGTTGTATCTATGGTAAGGCATCCTAAAGGTCTAGGCGTAAATGGTGTTGTATCTGCTAGAGCAGCAACTCCTGGTATTGTTACGGATGTTCCTTGAGCACATTCAAAAATTATTGGATATGGGCATGGATTCTTAGGCTGGCATTTAGCAAATTTGTGATCGTCACAGCATTTTTCATATTCATAATAATCATGTTTCTTTGGTTCACGATAGTCACATTTGTCATAGTCAGGTTTTCTTGGTTCACGGTATTCACATCTATCACAATCAGGTTTTTCGTAATCATAATTTAATTTCATAAAATAAAATCCTCCTCTTTATTATCTTAATGTGTGCTAATTTTTAATTTTTGAAAGAGTTAACTCTTTTCAGATTGTTCGTAAACCCTATGAAAGAGTTAACTCTTTTCTACTATAATATATGAGCAACTTAGTATATTAGTTACAGTTCTTATTAAGATTCCTTTTTCAGATGTATAGTCTACATCGATACATTGGTTTTTGCTTAAATAATTATAGTGATATTGTCCATTAAGCGTTTAATATTTTAAAGAACCTAACATATATCTTCTGCATTAAGACCTACTTGTTGTTTTTGTAATACTTTTATTTTCAAAGTTAAAAGTACTTTTTCTGTAATTCTACGGAAATTTTGTTCTGTAGGATCGTCACAACTTGTTCTTGGACGTTTATGAATGTCTACTTCATTAAAGGTTGCACTTACTAATTCACAGAAAACTGGTTCATTAAAGAATTCAGTGCTTTTAAAGTTTTGTTGGCAAGGGTCACTTCCAATTATAGGTTCTTTACAAACATCACAGCTTCTTAGTGTATCTTCAAATATTTCTGTTTCGGTTGCAAGTGGATTTTGAATAAAAATAGGTCCTCTAAGAACAGGTTTTTTGAAGAAACAAACTGTAGTTGAGCAGCAAAAAGGTACTTTAAAAGTACAGTGTTTAATCCTACCACATATAACTTCATCATCTGAGCATTCTTCGGTAGCATACTCAACATTCTTTCTAATAAATCCCTCAATGAACAATGTTCCTGTAGTATCACAAGGATCTGTAGGAAGAAGGTGACATTGAGTTACATATACATTCTTTTTAATACGTTTTATTTCTATGGCTCTGTCTTCTAATTTTAGCTCAGCCACAATAGGGATTGTTACCTTTGCTTCAGCTAACACTACAGGAATTTTTCCAACAAAAAGGCCTGCGTCTATAGTTTTAGGAATTACAGGTGTATTTTCACAACCAGGTTCTGTTTTTGCATGAACAACTTTTCCAGAGCAAGATTGTGGATCAGATTCGCTTTTTGAACATGAACAGGTGCTGTCAGCGGTTTCACCAACATACCCAAGAATATTCTCATTTGCTTCATTCTCTTTATTCATAGTAGTATCCTCCTTTTAATCCATAAGCGAATATGAAGACTTCTATTATTTCATATTCTAGTTTATAATATGCGCTGTAGTGAAATATGCCACTATTTAGTTTTTTTTAGAATAGTTTCTTTAAAAGATTAATATAGTATTAAGTTGTTGGTAATTGCATAAGGTAAAACTTTAATGGTATAATAATTTTTACTCGTTAGAATCTTTGTCCGGTAACTAACTGCCATTACCATTAATCCGCAGGCTTTTACAAGCTGAGGTACAAGTGGTACTAAGCTCTTGGTTCATGGATTTCGTTTCACTTTATAGTACTATTTCAAAAAAGAGTATTGAAGAAAGGAAATTTTATATATGAATGAAATAATTAAAGTTAAAATATATGGAGTAAAAAAACAGATAATAAGTTCAGGCTGTGGTTGTAGTGGTAAAAAAAATGATTGCTGCAGTTCTTCGAAAGGTAAAAAAAGCTGTTGTAATAGTGGTGAAGGTGGATGTGCGAATAAAACAAATAAGTGCTGCACAGATAATGCATTAAATATATCAAAAACTGTTGGAGGTGCATATAAAGAATTAGAAGAACTTATCAATAATAGCGATATTAAAAATAATACAGAATTGGAATTTATAGATATAGAGGAAATTAATTTAGAAGAAGAGCAATTTCTAAGGATAAAAGAAATAATATATAGAGGTTTTGAACCTCCTATAACTGTTGTTGATGATATAATAAGATACTATGGTGGTATACCCAATACTTATATTTATAAGGATATAAAGGAACTTATAGAATAAGTTTTACTAATTATGTATAGTTAAGCTAAACGTATTTTTCTTATTGAAGGCAGGGAAATTAGATGATTTTAATAAAAAACGGAAAAATAATTACAATGACTGGTGTTAACTACGAAAATGGATGTATACTAATTAATAACGGCAAAATTATTGAAATTGGTAATAATATAAATCCGCAACAAGGTACAGATGTTATAGATGCAAAGGGTGGATGGGTTCTTCCAGGACTTATAGATGCACATTGTCATATAGGGTTAATGGAAGAGGATATTGGGGTTGAAGGAATGGATGTAAATGAAGCTACTGATCCAATAACCCCTCATATGAGAGCTATAGATGGAATTAATCCATTAGATCCATCTTTTGAAGAGGCTGTGAAAGCTGGGATAACAACAGTTATGAGTGGACCAGGTAGTACCAATGTAATAGGTGGGCAGTTTGTAGTGATGAAGACAAAAGGAGTTTCTATTGATGAAATGGTAATTGAAGAACCAGCGGCAGTAAAGATTGCTTTTGGAGAAAATCCAAAGAGAATTTATAAAATCAAAAATAAAATGCCAATGACAAGAATGGGAACTGCAGCGCTTCTAAGAGAAACTTTAACCAAAGCTAAAATTTATAAGATAAAGAAGGATGCCGCAAAGGTTAATGGAGACAATTTTGATATTGATATAAAAATGGAGGCGTTAATTCCTGTATTAGATAAAAAGATCCCTTTTAAAGTACATGCTCATAGGGCGGATGATTTACTCACTGCTATAAGAATAGCTAAAGAGTTTGATGTTTCTCTTACATTAGATCATTGTACCGAAGGGCAACTTATAATTGAACAAATAAAAAATTCAGGTGTGCCTGTAATATTGGGGCCAACTATGAGCTTTAGATCAAAAGTTGAAACTAAAAATAAATCATTTAATACAGCAAAAATTTTAAATGAGGCTGGAATTAAATTTGCTATTATGACAGATCATCCTGTAATTCCAATAGAATATCTACCAATATCTGTTGGACTATTAGTAAGAGCGGGTTTAAATATGGAAGAAGGTTTAAAAGCTATTACTATTAATGCAGCAGAAATTTTAGGTATAGAACATAGAATAGGGAGTATAGAAAAAGGGAAGGATGCAGATATAGCAATATATGATGGTAATCCTATGGAAATATTCACTAACACCCTATACACAATAATAGATGGAAAAATAGTTTATTCGATAACTAAGTACCACTAATAACAATACGCCTACAAGAGGTGGGACTTTAGAACTTTTTTTATTGAACAAATTGGAGTTTTTGTGAATAGCTAAGTGTCATTTAGTTCATAGATTCTTTGTACTTCATAAAAAGTGATATATTTTGTATATATGGAGGTAAGATTTCATGAAGGCTTTTGTAATAGATTTTGATGGAACTGTAACAAGAGAAGATGTAGGTTTTTCTATAATAAAAAACTTTGCAGCACAAGGTTGGAAGGAAATAGGACAGCTTTGGCTTGATAAGAAAATAGGTACTATAGAATGTGGTGAAAGACTATGGAGTTTAGTTAAAAGTACCGACGAGGAAATAAAAGAGTACGTCCACAACTTTGAAATTAACCCAGGTTTTAAAGAGTTAGTGGATAAAATAAATGATAATTCATATAAGTTGATAATTGCTTCCGATGGATACAGTGTATATATAAATGAAATACTAAAGAAAAATGGAATTGAAAATTTAGATATATTCTGTAATGATGCAGACTATGATAATGGATGGAAACTTTCTTTTTCAAATAAAAATGAAGAGTGTAGTATATGTGGGAACTGTAAAAGAAAATTAGTTCAAGATTTGAAAAGTCAAAAGTATGAAGTTTATTATATTGGTGATGGATATTCAGATATATGTGCTTGTATTTATGCAGATGTTATTTTTGCAAAGTCTCATCTAAAAAAATATTGTGAAAAACAGCAAATACCACATTTTAGCTTTGATACTTTTTATGATGTATTGGATAATATTTAAACTAATATAAATATTAAGACTTATTTTGATAATTTTAAAAAGTATCAAAACAAGTCTTATTTTCATGTATGTAGCCAAGGTATCCTCAAAACAATAAATTGTCAGTATGCTAGTACATCTGACCTGTTATTTTATTTTAGATACCTAAATATATTGACAAAAATTACTTTTAAAAATAGAATAATTATATCATATTAAAATACTCAGAATTTATGAGGAGCGATTAATAATGGAAAGAGAAATTTATATGGATTATGCAGCTACAACCTATATAAAACCAGAGGTTTTAGAAGAGATGAATCCATATCTTACACAATACTTTGGAAATCCCTCATCAATTTACCATATATCTAGAAAAACTAAAATTGCAATAGACATTGCTAGAGAAAGAATTGCAAATAGTATTAATGCAAGACATGATGAGGTATTTTTTACTGGTGGAGGCTCAGAAGCAGATAACTGGGCAATAAAGGGAATAGCTTTTGCAAATAAGGATAAAGGAAATCATATAATTACAACAAATATTGAACATCATGCAGTTATTCATACTTGTGAATATTTAGAAGAGCTAGGTTTTGAAATCACCTATCTACCTGTAGATGCGTTTGGTTTCATAAATATAGAAGATTTAAAAAATGCAATTAATGATAAAACAATACTTGTATCTGTAATGTTTGCTAATAATGAAATAGGTACAATAGAACCTATTAAAGAGATAGGGGAAATTTGCAGAGAAAAGAATGTTATATTTCACACAGATGCTGTTCAGGCTGTAGGAAATATTACTATAGATGTTAAGGATATGAATATAGATTTACTCTCTATGGCATCCCATAAATTTTATGGACCTAAAGGTATAGGCTCTCTTTATATTAGAAAGGGTGTTAAAATACATAATCTTATTCATGGAGGAGCACAGGAGAGAGCAAGAAGAGCTGGTACAGAAAATGTAGCAGGTATCGTAGGAATGGGTAAAGCTATAGAAATATCAATTCAGAATATGGAAAAAGAAGTAAATAGGTTAAGTTCCTTAAGGGATAAACTAATAAAAACACTTTTAAAAATACCTGGTGCTAAACTAAATGGAGCCCTTGGGAAAAACAGACTTCCAGGTAATGTGAATGTAAGTTTTGAAAACATAGATGGAGAGATATTGCTTATGAATCTTGACAGTATGGGCATTTGTGCTTCTAGTGGCAGTGCTTGTTCTGCAGGAGCAATTGAGCCTTCACATGTTTTACTTGCTTTGGGAATCTCAACTGAACTAGCTAAGAGTTCTTTAAGACTTTCTATGGGTTCAGGAACTACAGAAGAAGAAGTAGAGTATTTAATGAAGGTTATTCCAGAGGTTATAGAAAAACTTAGAAAAAGTAATGAGCAATGGAACAGTAGATAAGCACGCACGAACTTAGACTTATTCTTTAATATTTCTATGGCTATCTCCTCTGCGCGGTTAACTATTTTAAGTTAGCTTCGGTAAGAGCTAACTTAAAACAGTTAAATGTGCTTTCAGAGACATCCATAGAAATATTTAGAATAAGTCTAAGTTCTAGATTGTTTATCTATATAATAATCAGTTAGTTATAGGATGCAAAATTATATTAGAAAAGGTGATAAATGTGAAGAAAAAAGTTGTAATTGGTATGAGCGGAGGCGTAGACAGTTCCGTTGCTGCATATCTTTTAAAGGAACAAGGCTATGATGTTATAGGTGTAACTATGCAGGTATGGCAGGAGGATGAGGAATATGAAGCTAATGAAGGTGGATGTTGTTCATTAAGTGCAGTAGAGGATGCAAGAAGGGTAGCTTATAAATTAGATATTCCTTTTTATGTTATGAATTTTAAAGAGGTATTTAAGAAAAATGTAATAGATTATTTTATTGATGAATACATGGAAGGAAGAACTCCAAATCCATGTGTAGCATGTAACAAGTTTATTAAATTCGATGCTTTATTAAAGAAGGCAATAGAACTAGGGGCTGACTATGTTTCTACTGGACACTATGCAACTATAGAGAAACATAACGACAGATATTTAGTTAGAAAATCTGAAGATGATAAAAAAGACCAAACATATGCTCTTTATAATATTACACAATTTCAGCTTTCTCATACTCTTATGCCTTGTGGTGAATACAAAAAGGAAAAGATTAGAGAGATTGCTAAAGAAATAGGCCTTATTGTTCATAATAAAAAAGATAGTGAAGAAATTTGTTTTATTCCAGATAATAATCATGGATTATATATAAAGAAGCAGGTTCCAGATAAAGTTAAAGAGGGCTATTTTGTTGATAAACATGGCAATATATTAGGTAGACATAAAGGAATAGTTTACTACACCATAGGTCAGAGAAAGGGATTAGGGCTAGCACTAGGAAAACCAGTTTTTGTTATAGACATAAATCCTTTGACTAACGTAGTAGTGCTTGGAAGTGAAGAAGATATATTTAAAACTGAATTAGTTGCAAAGGATATAAACTTTATTCCTTTCGATAAACTAGAGGATACTATGGAAATAGAGGCTAAAATAAGATATTCTGCTAGACCTGCAAAGGCATGGATAACTCCACTTAATGATGGAAAAGTAAAAGTTAAATTTGATGAAAAACAGCGTGCTATAACAAAAGGTCAATCAGTAGTATTTTATAGTAAGGATCTTTTACTTGGTGGAGGAATTATAGACGAAATTTTATAATTTGGATACATACTCTAATTTTCACCGGTATTTATCGGGTAAAAAACAGAAACTCTTTTAGGGTTTCTGTTTTTTGCTATAAGATTTTGTTATATATCAGAAATATATCATAAGTAATACAACTGAACGAAAATAAGGGATTTATGATAAAATGTAAATAGGTTAAAGTATAGTATTAAATAGACAAAAGGAAGAAGGTGTTAACGGAATGCCCAAAGTTAATTTTATAAAAGAAAATGTTGTAATAGAAGTAGAAGAAGGTACAAAATTAATTGATTGTATTAGAGAAGCAGGTCTTAAAATAGAAACACCTTGTAATTGTATTGGAGTTTGTGGTAAGTGTAAAGTTAAGGCTTTTGGAGAATTATATTCTAAAACAGATGAGGAATACAAGCACACTGAAAATGATAATATAAGACTTGCATGTTTAGCTAAGGTAAAAGGAAATGTTATCGTAGAGTTTTTCAATAAAGGAAAAAATTTAAAAACAATTAATAGAGGCTCTTCAATTCAAACAGAAGTAGACAGTAGCATTAAAAGAATAAAGCTGCCACTATTAGATGAAAAAAATTTTGTTCCGTATAAAGATACTTTGAATTTTAATGTAAATGATATTAATGTGATAAAAGAGCTAGGACTAATAGAAAGAAAAAAGAATAAAGAACTCAATGGAATAAGCTTTAACAATGAACTTTTAGTTGTAAGTGACTTTATTGATATACCATTAGGAGTTTCTATTGATATTGGTACTACAGGAATTTCTGCATACCTAGTAGATTTGGAGAGCGGACAGGTATTGAATAAAGTTTCTGCATTAAATCCACAAACAGAATTTGGAGGAGATGTAATTTCCAGAATAACATACTGCATAGAAAAAGAAAATGGAGTGGACATATTAAGTAGATGTATAAGAGAAAAGGTTAATTTTATGATAAAAGAACTAGTCCAGGACGAATATAATATAGAAAGTGTATATAATGTAAGTATTGCAGCTAACACAACAATGCTTCATCTTTTTTTAGGAGTAATACCAGATGCAATTGCCCAGACTCCATATAGATCAGTTTTTCTAGATAAGCTTGATTTTAAAGCAGTAGAATTAGGTATAGAAACAAACAAAAAAGGTATTTTAACACTACTTCCTTCTGCATCCGCCTATGTAGGTGCAGATATTTTATCTGGAATTGTAGCAGTAGATTTTCAAAACAGAAAGCATTCATCTATTTTTATTGATATAGGTACTAATGGAGAAATAGTTGCTATTTCAGATGGTAAAATGGCTGCATCTTCTACCGCTGCAGGACCAGCATTAGAAGGAATGAATATTTCATGTGGTTCTAGGGCAGAGGAAGGAGCTATAGATAGCTTTAGCATAGATGAAAATTATGATATTACATATACAACTATAGGCGGAGTAGAAGCGAAAGGTATTTGTGGTAGTGGTCTTTTAGATATAGCATCAAATTTAATTAAGTTTGGTATAGTTCATTCTACTGGAAGATTTAATAAAGAACAGCCGGAAAGTTTTAAAGACAGACTTAAAGATAAAAAATTTTATATAACAGAGGAAATTTATATATCACAAAAAGATATAAGACAAATTCAATTAGCTAAAGGCGCTATAGCTTCAGGGATAGCTATGCTTTTAAAGGAAATAAACATTCGAATTGAAGATATAGAGGAAGCTGTCATAGCAGGAGCTTTTGGATATCACTTAAATCCAGAAAGCATAAGCACTATTGGAATTATACCAAAAGGTTTTAGAGGAAAAATAAATTTTGTTGGAAATTCCTCTATTGAAGGTGCAAGAATTGCACTTATTAATAAAGAAAAGCTTAAAGAAATGAGCGAAATTAGAAAAAGCATGAAGGTAATTGAGCTTTCTACAAGACATGATTTTCAAGACCATTTTATCAAGGCTCTAAATTTTTAATATTTATGGTATTACCTGGGAAATTATTTACAAAAATAGGATCTTTGTTATTTATAGCAAAGATCCTATTTTTGTCCCTATATTATATCCTAGGATGCCTAATATTATAGACATTAGTATATAAATAAAGCCGTTTAACTTATCATTTTCCTGGAATAGATTAAATCCCTCATACATAAATGTTGAAAAGGTAGTATAGGCTCCAAGAAATCCGTCTCCGAAAAGTAAATATAAATTTCTACTAGCACCAATGCTACTTATTATTCCGAGCAGAATAGCTCCAGTTATATTTATAAATGCAGTTCCTATTGGAAAATACGTTTTACAACGATTTGAAATAAGCTTTCCTAAAGAAAATCTTGTTAAGCTGCCGAAAATTCCACCGATACCTACTAATAAAAATTCCATAATATCACCTCTTAATAGTTTAACCATACCATAGCAAGTCCCACTTAATTGTAGATAGATGGACTTAAGCCAAGTTTTGATTAAACTTCATATTTTCCTTAAATTGACTCATCTCCATTAATGTGCTTATTTACATATTTTTGAATAACTTCTCTTGCTACAATAACACCAAAATAGGCGGCTGCAAGACCTAGAATCACTGAATTTACAATGTAAGAAAGAGAAGAGAAATAATATCCTCTATTTATAAGTTCAGATGCTTCCTTACAGAGAGTAGAAAAGGTAGTATATGCGCCTAGAAAACCAGTGCATATGCCAAGTCTTATATCCACATCCATTTTTAATATCTCAAGTGCCGCTGTAGTTATTAGTGCAAGAATAAAGCTTCCTGTTACATTTATAAATAAAGTATTTATAGGTAGTAATTCTTTATAATTTTGCAAAGGTATGGTCTTTATCCAAAATCTTAAAATTGCACCTAAGAATCCTCCAACTCCAATAAAAATATACTTTCTCAAGTTAAGTCACTCCTTTTAAAATTATAGTTAAATGCAAAGTCATATTTTTAAAATTTTCTAACAAAAAACTCCTACTTTAATAAAACATTAAAGTAGGAGCCATTAGCTTTACGCGGTTAAAGGTGAGCTCCATCACCAATTTTTTCGATGACTACCCGCTCTAATACTCATCTTCCTATCGTCAGAGAAGTAAAGAGCGGTTACGCCCCTGGATTCGTTTAACTAAGAATCAGGTTTCACTTCATTATACTATATTTTATTTATAGTGTACAAGTAATTTGAAAATTAAATCCATGATATGATTAAAATTATTAAGATTTGTCCATAAATAAGGTATCGTGCTGTGACACAGGCTTTAATTAAGTGATATAATAGTTACTACATATATTCAGGAGGTAAAGCTAAATGATCGAGGATGCAAAAAAACTACTAAAAAGATATTATGGATATGATAGCTTCAGAGAAGGACAGGAAAAAGTTATAAATAGTATACTAACAGGTAAGGATACCTTTGGAATAATGCCTACTGGTGCTGGTAAGTCTATATGCTATCAAATACCGGCTCTTATGCTGACCGGAATAACTATTGTTATTTCACCTTTAATTTCGCTTATGAAGGATCAAGTAGATTCTCTTAATAATATAGGTATAAAGGCTGCTTTTATAAATAGTTCTCTTGACCAACATGAAGTTCAAGAAAGAATACTTATGGCAGTAAGTGGGTATATTAAGCTACTATATGTTGCACCGGAAAGATTGCAGTCTGATGGTTTTTGTGAATTACTTAAAACTATGCCTGTTTCCATGGTGGCAATTGATGAATCTCACTGTGTATCCCAATGGGGCCACGATTTTAGAACAAGCTATAGGAGTATTGCACCATTAATAAGAAATCTTTCTCCAAGACCAGTTATTTCTGCATTCACAGCAACTGCTACTGAAGATGTAAAGGATGATATTGTAAGGCTATTAGAACTTAAAAATCCTGATATATATGCCACAGGATTTGATAGGGCAAATCTTTTCTTTTCGGTGATTAGAGGAGAAAATAAGAAGGATTATCTATTAAAATATATTGAGGATAATAAAGATGGAGTAGGTATAATTTATGCTGCTACCAGAAAAGAGGTAGACAGTATTTATGAGTTGCTTAGTAGTAAAGGTTATTCTGCTGGTAAATATCATGCAGGATTAAGTGATTCAGATAGAAGTAAGGCTCAAGAGGACTTTCTATATGATAATATAAATATCATAGTTGCTACTAATGCCTTTGGTATGGGAATAGATAAATCTAATGTAAGGTATGTAATTCATTATAATATACCTAAAAATATGGAAGCTTATTATCAAGAAGCAGGTCGTGCAGGTAGAGACGGTGAGCCTAGCGAATGTATTTTGCTATTTGGTGCACAGGATATATTACTTCAAAAATTTTTGATAGAACAGAGCATATTCTCTGAAGACAGAAGGGTTAATGAGTATAGAAGGCTTCAGGAGATGGTGGATTACTGCCACACCACAAAATGCTTACGGAAATATATTCTTGAATATTTTGGTGACAAAAATATTCAAGAACAATGTGATAACTGCAGTAACTGTAAGGATGAAACTGAGCTTTCAGATATAACTATTGAGGCTCAAAAGATATTTTCCTGTATTGCTAGAGTGAAACAAAGATTTGGTACGGTGCTTGTAGCTCAGGTACTTAAAGGATCTAAAGACAAAAAAGTAATAGAGCTTCAGTTTGATAAACTTTCAACTTATGGAATTATGAAAGGCTATACTATAAAGGAAGTAAAGGATCTTATAAATGTTTTAATCGCAGATAACTATTTATGTCTTTCTGAGGGTCAGTTTCCTGTAGTCAGACTTAAAGAAAATGCAGTGGAAGTGCTTAAAGGAGAACAAAAGGTATTCCAAAAAATACAGAAGAGAAAAGTAAAGGTTATAGAGGACAATTCTCTATTCGCAATTTTAAAAGCCTTAAGAAAAAGCATTTCAGAAAGAGAAATGGTTCCACCTTACATAATATTTGCCGATAGTACTCTACGTGAAATGAGTGAAAACTATCCTTGCGATGAAGAAGCTATGCTTAGTATTAAGGGAGTGGGAGAGTCAAAGTTAAAAAAATATGGAGATGAATTTTTAACGGTTATTGTAAATTATGTTAAAGAGCATAACCTAAAGGGAATGAGCGGAAAGTTAAATTGTAATGAGGATAGTGAAGAAGATAGGGAAATTGCTGTAGACAAAGAAGAAATACCAAGCCATGTTATAACATTAAATATGTTTAATGAAGGAAAATCATTAAAAGAAATAGCAGAAAGTAGAAGTTTTAAATTTACTACAATTGAAGATCACATAATGAGATGTGCATTAGAAGGTATGGATGTAGACTTAGACTCTCTGATACCTAAAGAATATGAGAAGGCTATTATTGAAGCCATAGAAGAGGTAGGAGCTGAAAAGTTAAAGCCTATAAAGGAGATGCTTCCAGAAGAGGTTAGTTATACTGCAATAAAGGCTGCTTTATGCAAAATTAAAAGTAAAATATAATCTTTATTGAGAGCGTACATAGATTTGATTTACTCAAATCTACGTACGTTTTCTCTTTAAGTATCTGAAATAAAATAGCAAGTCAAAGATACTAAGCATACTAACTAGTTATTTTATATTTTTATATTAAAAATATAAAACCGCTAATATATTTAAAAGTGTAAGTTAATGAAATTTATTCTTTAAATATATAAAAGGTGGAATTATTATGATAAGTAAAAATGCTGTTAAAGAAGTTCTAGATATTTCCCTTCCAGCGGTAGGTGAAGCCACAATATACACTCTAATGTCTATATTTGATACAATGATGATTGGAAACTATGGTGGTAATAAAGCCGTAAGCGTTGTGGGAATAAGCAATGAAATTTTATATACTTGTGTTAATACCTTTATTGCGATAGGTATTTGTATAGGAATAACTTCTTTCATATCAAGAAGTGTAGGTGCTAGAAAAAGTGATGCTGCTGAAGAATATGCTTCTATAGGGTTTATAGTAGGACTATTCATTTCAATCATAGTGTGTTATTGCTTATTTAAATTTAGTAAAGAAATATTATTTTTTGCTGGAGCTAGAGACGATATATTGTCTCTAAGTAATACTTTCACAAGGATAACAATTATAGCAATATTCTTTAATATGCTAATAAATGTTATTAATTCTATATTAAGAGGTTATGGAAATACCTATACACCCTTTCTTATAGCTGTATTTATAGCTGCTGTTAAATTAATATTAGATTGGATGTTGATTTTTGGTATAACGGTTCCAGAGATGGGTGTTATTGGATCTGCAATAGCTTCAGTAGTCTCTCAGATAGTTGGATTTATATATATATTCAGCTATTTAACCTTTCAATCTAAAATTAAGATTAAATTGAGATATATACTATGCCTATCTATGGATAAAGTTAGGAGATTATTTATACTTTCATTGCCATCATCAATGGAAGAAGCTGCTTTCAGCTTAAGTAGATTATTGTGTACTTTTATAATTATGAGAGCTGGCACTGTTGCCTTTGCAGCAAATCAAATTGCAAATACAGTTGAATCAATTTCATTCATGCCTGGAATGGGATTTGGTGTTGCTGCAACAACGCTAGTTGGAATGAAAATAGGGGAAAAAAATTTAAAAAAGGCGAGAGAATATACATATGTCTGTGCATTTGGAGCAGTTGCGATGATGTCTATTTTTGGTATCATTTTCTTATTTATGCCTGGAATTTTAGTGAATTTATTTGTAGGAGATGAAGAAAAGGGTGTTATGTACATTGCCTCCCTTTGCCTTTTTGTGGGAGCATTTGAACAACCGAGCATTGCAATATCTTCAGTATTTGCTGGAGCATTAAAAGGATCAGGAGATACTAAGAGTCCCTTTATTATTTCACTGGCCACTAGCTGGATAATTAGGCTGCCTTTAACATTTTATTTTGTTTATATTCTAAAGCTCTCAGTAATTTACGTTTGGTGGATTACTGTATTGCAGTGGGGGGTTGATGCTATATTAATGTTTATATGTTTTGAGAAAAAAATTTATTAAAAAAGTTCGTAACAATTGTTAAAAAGGTAACACTTGTTACGGACTTTTTTATTGATTTTTATTATAGTGGAATAAATAACAAAATAGCTTTTATATGGGAGGGGAATAAAATGAAATTATTGATTATATGTTCAGAAAAAAGTGACAAATTGCCGGAAAATGAATTTTATATAAAGACTGACACTAGATTTGCTAATACAAAGTTTATACCTCATTTAAGAAATACTAAGGAGGTATGCACAGTTTGCGGAAAAGAATGTACTTGGTGTAGGGGAAAGTATAATTTGAATTTTAAAGATAGTATTTCTCAAATAGTTAATGTTCCTGATTTCTATCAATTATTTGAAGATGAACCTTTAAACTACCTACCAAATAGATTTGAACAACATGATTTGGCAGTAGTTATTGGAGTTCATCAAGATATACTTGTGGAGCTACCTAGACTTATAAAAGAAAGCGGAGGGAAAGCATTGCTGGTTCCTTGTGAGAGTAAAGACTGGCTTTCAAAATGGACTAGAGAAATGGTTATAGAAGAGTGTGAAAAGTATGGGTTACAATATGCTTTCCCTAAACCATTTTGTACTTTAAATCATGGTAAATTTTCCATAATTAACGAATTTATAAATGAATTTAAGCTAGGAAAGCCAAAATTTAGGCTTTACGTTAATAATGATGATATTATAGTTGATGTGAAGGTTATCATTTCAGCACCTTGTGGTAATGGTTATAATATTGCGAAACATCTTATAGGTAATAAGCTAGGAGAAGAAGCAAAAAAATCTGTAGCTAAGTTTTGGCACAGCTATCCCTGTCTTGGTGGGATGCATATAGACAATGAATTAGGAGATACTCCTCTTCATATAGGAGGATATACCCACTACAGTGCACTAGAATATGCTGAAATTGTTAAAGTTGAGAAATAATTAGAAAACTAAGTATAGACATGAAATAAATTAAGCTGCATTTTCGCAGCTTAATTTATTTCATGTCCATTTTAACATAGTCAAACACTTTTTTAAGATAAACTTTCATAGGATTTAATAATTACCATACTAAATATTATGTTAACAAATAAAATGTAAATATTATATAGATTAAAACATTGTTGTTTTCATACTTAATATTATGTAAATATAAATAAAAGTAAACCAAAAACAAACTTAAAAAACATAACAATGAATAAAAGAAAAATATACCCTAATAATAAACGTATACTAATACAATCTTAAAAATAGTTTTTAAAATTATTTTAGTATACAAGATAATTTTAGAAAATAAATATCTGATTTTTGTTCATACTATAATAAGGAATATTTGGTATAATTAAATAAAAGGCATAAAAGGTGGTTTTGAAATGGGATATGGTATTAAAGAAGCTAAAGGTAACGCAGAAGGTATGGTTTTAAAAAAACTTAGTATTAATGGCAACGTATGTGGTAGTTATGCGGAGATATCTATACATCAGAATTATGAGAATAATGGAGAAAAAGATATTGAAGGAATCTATATGTTTCCAATTCCCCAAACAGCCCTAATCTCAAGTTTTGAGGTTGAAATTGGCGGAAGAACTTTGAAGACTATAGTAGAAGAAAAAGATAAAGCTATAAAAATTTATAAAAATGCAAAGATAAGAGGAGAGAATGCTTTTCTATTAGAGGAGTTTAAACCTAGACTCTTTAAAATAAGTATAGGTAGAATTATTTCAGGTGAAACAGTAAAAATAAAATTGTCCTACATAGATGATCTTCAGTATAAAGATAATACCTATAAACTTGTAATTCCTTCTATATTTGAACCAAAGCAAACTGATGAAGGAAGAAGCATTAACAGCTTAAAGCAAAGTATATTTAAAAAGTTTATTAATGATGATAGTGAAGCAAAAGATTTTGAGTTTAAAACTAATATTTTAGTTGAGTCTCTTTGCCCTTTAGAATTTGAATCTCCTTATAATAAATTAAAGGTGGAAAGAGAAGGAGAAACTGTAGCTAAAATTAATGTATTAGACGAGTATGAGTCCATTGATAAAGACTTTGTACTTATAATGAAAGAGCAAAATCCTCTAGAAGCTGATGGAATGATATATGAATATAAAGAAGGAGAACAGGAAAGAGGATTAGTTTATATTAGAATGGTGCCGGAACTTGATAATTTTGAAGAAGAAAAAGGAGAAAGCTATGTTTTCCTTATAGATATTTCAGAAACAATGAAGGGAAATAAGTTAGAACAAGCTAAAAATGCATTACAGCTTTGTATTAGAAATCTTTCGGAATCGGAAGGTGATACTTTTGATATTGTTGCTATGGGTGACAACTTAAAATATTTCTGGGATGAAGGTATGGCACAATTTAATGCAGATACTTTGAGAAAAGCATCAAGATGGATAGATAGTTTAGAAACAGAAAGTGATGCTGATATTTTCGGTGGCATAAAGCATAGCATCGAAAATGAAGGTGGACATAATACAATATTAATCTTTACTGATGACCAAGTAGAGGAAGAAGAAGAAATATTAGATTATGTTAGAAATAATATAGGTGACAATAGAATTTTTACTTTTGGTATAGATTCTGCTACTAATAATTATTTTCTTAATAAACTTGCTCATGAGAGCTATGGAAAAGCAGAATTTATTAATAAGGGAGAAAGAATAGAGGATGTTGTATTAAGACAGTTTAATAGGATCCAAAGCCCGGAAGTAGATGATATTCAGATTGATTGGGGTACTCTTAAGGTTGATTCAACGTATCCAAGAACCATTGACTATATGTATAATAGAGAACCTTTTTCTATTTTTGCAGATGTATTGGGAGAGATTAGCGGTGAAATTACAATAAGAGGTGTGGTTGGAAATAAGGCATATGTGAAGAAAGTAAATCTAGATAACTTTAACACTGAGGAAAATGCAAGTCTTCTTAAAAAAGTATGGGTAAGAAGAAGAATTAAATCTATAGAGCAAAACATGAAGATACAACGTGGTGAAGTTAAGGAATCTATGAGAAAAAAAGTTATAGAGCTATCTAAAGGTAATGGACTTATAAGTCCTGAAACTACTTTTATTTTCTTAGAATTAAGAGAAGAACCTGTACTAGGTATTGGGCTTAGGAACATAATCCCAATTAAAGTAGAGGAAAGCACATTAGCTGATAAAATTGATTTAGAAGAGTTTGAGGAAAATGATCAGGTAGGTTTTCAATACAAAGCCAATAATGGTTATGTAAAGGAGACTAACAGGAAACATCTTGATGATAACATATACCTTGATAGAATGTATCCAAGAGAAAAACTTCTAAGAATAATTGCTAAAAATCAGTTGGCTGATGGGGCTTTTGTAGATTATGAAGATAACAGTATAGAGGATAAGATTGAAACTACTGCCATGGTGCTATTAGCTTTTAGTATTGGAAATGATGATATAGATATATACTTAAATCAATTGAACAAGTCTATAGAATTTGTTTATAATAGCTGTATAAATCCAAACTTTAACTTGGAAAATAGGATTGCAAAAATGACAATTCTTGCTTTAAAGAGTGCTATAGAAAAGAAAATATTTAAAGTTAAAAATTTAGAGAAGGCACAAAAAACTGTTAGCAATTTGTATAAACTTCTAACTGAAAGAGAAGATGCCAAAGAAATTTTAAATAATTTAGCAGAATATTCATTTAAGAAAAATGTGATTTCATTGTTTAAAGTAAGTGAAGATGGAAATAGCATTAGTGAACAAATTGTAATTAGTATTGAAAATAATTCTATCTTTAGTATGGCGAAATTAGCTTTATTAAAGGGACTAAAAGCTTTATAAGTGAAAAAATTCAGGATTTATTTATAGTCCTGAATTTTCATTTCATACCTATCTTAATTAAAAATGAGATAAAAAATTTGGGGGAAATAAGTAATGATAGAGCTAATAAATGTAACTAAAAGTTACAATGGTAAAACGAAAGCAGTTGATAATCTTAATTTAATAATTCCTGATGGTGAAATATTTGGTTTTTTGGGACCAAATGGTGCAGGGAAAACAACTACTATAAAGATGATTACTGGAATCATAAATCCAGTAAGTGGGAGTATATCAATAAATGGAATAGATATAAGAAAAGACAGTATCAAAGCTAAAAAACAATTTGGATTTGTACCTGACAATCCAGATATGTTTTTAAGACTTAAGGGCATCGAGTACTTAAACTTTATGGCAGATATTTATGATGTAGGAAGTACAGAAAGAATAGATGTTATAAAAAAGTTATCAGAGAGATTTGAAATGATTAATGCATTAAAGGATCAAATTCAAAGCTATTCCCATGGTATGAGACAGAAAATAGTTATAATGGGTGCTCTAATGCACAATCCATCCATATGGATACTAGATGAACCTATGACAGGTTTAGATCCAAAGTCTTCCTATATTTTAAAGGAAATGATGAGAGAACATGCTGATAAGGGGAATACAGTATTTTTCTCTACACACATATTGGAAGTAGCTGAGAAAATATGCGATAGATTTGCAATTATAAATAAAGGCAACATATTGTTTTGTGGAACCTTTGAAGAATTAAAAGAACAGTTCAAAGAAGATAAATCCTTGGAAAATATATTTTTGGAGATGACTGGAGATGAATAAATATATAGCTTTAACAAAAATACTTTTGAAAAATAGTAGTAATTCACTGAATGGAGATAAGCGGAAAAGAACTAAAACCATAGCTCTTTGGGTTGTTCTTGCCGCAGCCTTTGCACCAACTATAGTACTTCTATTTAAGTTTATCTCAAAGGCCTATGATGTATTATTCCAGGTAAGCCAGCAAGGACTGATTTTAGCTTTAGGAATTTCATTTGTATGTATCTTTGTATTTTTCTTTGGTATTTTCTATTCACAAAATGTACTCTATTTTGCTAATGATATAGAGAGTTTGCTGCCATTACCGTTTAAACAATCTCATATACTAGGAGCGAAATTTACAGTAGCATTGTTTTATGAATATTTTACTGAGGCAATTTTACTTCTTCCGCTGTTCATAGTTTATGGAGCAAAAAGTAACGGAACATTTTTATATTATTTTTATGGATTAATTCTATTTTTGATTTTACCTATAATACCTTTAAGTATAGCCTCATTTATAATTATGATAATAATGAGTTTTACAAATGTAGGTAAGCATAAAGATAAGCTGAAAATTCTAGGTGGAATTGCAGCAATGCTTTTAGCTGTTAGTATTAATATTTGGATGCAAAAAATTGGTATGTCAACCAGTAATCCAGAGGAAATGCTTAGAATGTTAAGATCAGGAAATAACTCATTAATATTAGTTTCTAATAAGATATTTCCTGGATCATCCATCGCTGCAAAAGCATTAGTTTTAAGTAGCAGTTTTCAAGGTTTTATAAATATGCTTCTATTCTTAGGAATTACTGTAGCTATTATATTAATATTTTTGGCTTTTGGAGAAAAATTATATTTTAAAGGGGTAGTTGGAATTTCAGAAATTTCATCAAAAAGAAAGGAATTAACTGTTAAAGAATTAAAAAAATCAGTATCGCAAAATTCATCAATTAAAGCATTAACAATTAAAGAATTAAAAATTCTTTTTAGAACACCCATTTATTTTATGAACTGTATACTAATGAATTTTTTGTGGCCAGTGTTTATCTTAATTCCGATTTTTACACAACCGGAAATGATGAATAACATAGAAGAAGTATCTATTCTTGCTAGAGACCCTAAGTTTATAGGTTTAATTATAGGTATTTCATTAGCAGCTAGTTTATTTTTAAGTTCTAGTAATGGTATAACTTCAACAGCTATATCAAGAGAAGGTAAAAATCTATTTATAATCAAATACATTCCTGTAAGTTACACTATTCAACTTACAGCAAAGCTGTTATCAGGAATAATAATGAGTACTATATCTATAGTAATGATGTTGTTGGTTGCAGTCATATTAATTAAACCACCAGTATACTTGCCAATAATAATATTATTTTTATCATTACCAGCAATTGTATTTATATCTATAGTTGGAATCTTAATTGACTTGAACTTTCCAAAATTAAATTGGGATAATGAAGTGAAAGCAGTAAAACAAAATTTTAATGTAGTTATAACTTTGTTGATTGGTGTAATTATAGCTGCAGTAATAGGATTTCTAGTGGTGAAATTTGAAGACTATTCTTTTATTATTAGTATAGCTTTGTCCTTAACCTTATTAATAATAGATTTTGTTTTATATAAATTTACTATGATTAAAAGTGTAGATATAATAAATGAGATTGAAATTTGAAAGATATGTATTAATTACTTGAAAACGTTGAAATTTTGAAAAAATTAGTATAAAATTAGCTTATATTGTCGTATTAAACGATTAAAATATTAAAGATTTGGCAGGTGTGTGTTAATGAATATAGTTATTGTTGGAGCGGGTCAAGGTGGGTGTAATATTATACGTTCTTTTACCAATGTTGAAGACATAAAAATTAATATGGTTATAGATAGAGATATGGATGCTTTAGGTATTAAATTAGCAAAGGAGCAAGGAATCCCATGTAGTAAATCCATTGATGATATAAATTCAAATAATACTGATTTAATACTAGAAGTAACAGGTAATAAAAATATTTCTAGAATTCTGTTGGATAAGTTTAAGGATAAGTGTACAATACTTGATTCTAAAGCTGCGTTACTAATTATATCTCTAGTAAAGAAGGATATTGAGACATTAAATAAACTAAATAATAGTATGGAAATAATAACAGATACTTCTTATACAATAGAGCAACAACTAAAGCAAATAACAACTAGTGTTGATAGTATTCATAAAGTTAGTGAAAATTTAGCTATTTCTACTGAAAATTCAAATGAATACATAATTAAGACTGATGAAATAGTTAAATATGTAGACAAAATGGCTAAGCACACTAAGATACTAGGTCTAAATGCAGCGATTCAAGCGGCCCGAGCGGGAGAACAAGGAAAGGGCTTTTCAGTAGTATCAACGGAAATACAAAAACTAGCTGAAAGTAACAAAAGCTTTAGTGTAGAAATTGGGAAAATATTAAATCAATTATCTGAAGAAATTAAAAAGATTAAAGAAGAAACTGGTAAATTAAATTACTTATCTGAGCTACAGGTTAATGCTTCGGATAAAGTTAATTTAGCAGTTGATAAACTGGTAAAAGAGACAAACTAATATGGTAAATGTGAAAATTGTAATAGCTTAATTTAGGTATATCCCAAAAAGAGAATAGCATTTTTTGATTGTTATTTTCTTTCAGATGACTTAATCAAGTGAAAAAAGAGCCCTATGGGGGTTCTTTTTTTTCTCATATTTAATTTTTTAAAAATA
>Ga0183101_1000648_pt2 | contig 43256 bp, 57 predicted proteins | sample Biomet3_FD_127790 | JGI IMG/M metagenome (GOLD analysis project Ga0183101, IMG submission 127790) | Microbial communities from bioreactor (seeded with sewage sludge) at LBNL, California, USA - Biofuel metagenome 3 | ecosystem: Engineered > Bioreactor > Anaerobic > Unclassified ... | reverse complement strand
GGCACGCAACAAAACGAAAGGGGCATTTTTCGCAACTCTGGTTATAGCAGTTATCATATCCCCAACGCTTGTATTGCTCCTCCGTCATATCTCTTAACTTGATTGTCTTTTTCATTTCCCGTTCTCCTTGATGATTTCCCCTGCGGATTGCAATGTTTTTGTCAACGTTACAGGAACGGCGTTGTTGGTTCCGAAGAAACGCAATGGAATACTTCTGAGCATACAAAGTTTTTGAAGGTCTTCGGCGAATTTCTTTTGGTCTTCCTTTTCGCCGAAACAGAAGTAAACTTCTCCGTTTTGGTTAAAGATGACGGTGGCATTATCATTTTTGGCGTTCCAGTTGATGCTCTTGGCGAAGTCTTCGTCAAGAAGTCGGCGCACCTTGAATTTCTGTTTGATTTTGAATTTAACTACCCAAAACATTTTCGTCTCTTCGATTGTGTCGCTCATTTTTCTTTTCCTTCTTTCCTGACGGCTTTTGCCGTCCAAATCTTTGCTCCTAATAGCGTCATGAAGTCTTTGTGGTCATTCGGCCATTCGATCGGCATCGTGGCGTCGGTAAGATATGCTCTTTTGGTGACTCTCCACTTCCCCGCATTCGTCTTTTTTATAGAGAAGTAATGGCCTTTGACGTTGTATCGTATTTCGATGAATTTAATCATGCGTCAGTTTCCTTCTGGGGTTATCAGCCCCCATTTAAGTTGGTAGAGACGGGCGAAGTACAATCCCGCTTTTATTTTGCTTTTGCGATAGGCTTTTTTGATGGATTGGAGGCGAAGCCATCCGCAAGTGTATAGGGTTCGCGAAGTCTTTGACCCATTGTTGATTTCTGACCAAGGGCAACTCACTATCGAGAGAGAACCGCCTTTGCCGATTCTGATTGCGCAAACGGCCAGAGGATCCTTCTCATCTTGACGGCATATTTCGAAACAGTACTTCATTTCCTTTTCCTCGCCTACAACACTTTATAGCATAGATAAAACAAAGTCAAGATAAATCATTACTTTATTTTAGAGTAGAAATCTATTTTGGATTTGACTTTTGCGATATCCCCACAAATGGCATACATCAGGCAGTCCCCATCATAAACAAACCATTTATCTTTGGATTTTTCTTCTAGTCTAAGCCCGTTGTACTCGACTGTCATTTTTTGTTTTTCCTCTCTATTTTTTCATCCAATTTCTTGGCTATATAGAAGCACACTATTAACCACACAACGCAGGCGGTGATGAACTCGAACCACTCCGCAAGCGTGAACGTCTCGTAATGGAAGAAGTCGCTTCCTAAGAAGCAGATTGTAACGACCCCTATCCCTCGGAACACAAGCGCTATCAGAGAGTGATACCAAAGTTTCATTTTGGTCATGCCTGCGCAACACGCAAGCGCATCGTCGGGGAAGAGCGGGAACATGTACATAAGCGGGAGGAACACCTCCGCCTTCGTCGATAGGAGTTTTTTCGCCTTATCAACATCTTCCTGCCCAACGAGTTTGACGACGAGTTTCTCGCCTCCGTATCGCCCCATTAGGAACATTATCGTGGAAGAAAGAAGGACCGACGCCAAACAGATGGCAGCCGTCCTGAACATCCCGCCGACGGTGTTATCGTTGAACAAAAGGTTCCCGAGCCACACCAAGTCGGCACTGAGACTCGGTACGAAGCAAAGAAAAACCGTGGCGACCGTTTGGAACAATATGTAGACGATCCAAGCCCAAGCCCCGCATGAAGAAATCCATTGCCTTATTTTGTCGATATCGGCTAATCCGCATGCCTTAAGGATGAAAAAAAGGCCGACCGAAAGGCCGACCAATGCAACAACCGCGATAGCAAGTTTCGCTATCTTTTTAATTTTTGATTTATTCATTTTGAAGTAATCCCAAGGATGATGATGGTCAACAGCACCACTAAGAGAACGCTTCTTATCCCCCACCCAATCGTGGCGGAGATAACGCATTTAGAATCGTCGTCGAACATGAATTGAGCCAAGAAGATTCCGCATACCCCGAATAGGAATGCAAGAAGAGCCGATAAGAATATGCTCGCGCCTTCAGATTTCAATTCCATTTCTTTTATTCTATCATTTTTTGGCATCGCCTGAAGGGTGGGATTTCATGAACGCCGTTTCGGCGCGCTTCATGGCAATCGCCATGATTCGGCCCCAATGCTTATAATCGGGGTCATTCTTTTCGACGCCGAATACGTGGTGGAGGAACAGCGGGATCCGCAGGGAGCGGAAGTAATACGAATTCCGTTTAAGCGTGCAGGCATAATTGTGGCCAACGACCCCCATCATCTTCATGTCTTTGATAAGAACGTAGTGGGCCCCGTTTCCTCGGCGGAATAGATAGCGGTCGTCTCCCCTGACGGGTTGGAACACCAGCGTCGCCTTGATTTTCCGCACGTTGACTTTGACATATGCTTTTTCGGTTTTAAGGAATAGCGATTCGTCTTGCGGTTCGACATTGATTTCTTCTTGTTTCTGCGGCTCGTTTTTGGTAACGCTTGCAACAGTCGGGCTGTCATTCATTCCTTCAACGATGATTTTTGCCAACAGTGACGCTGCATAGAAGTGCGCGATGCATGACCCGTCTTTTCCTGCTTCTAAGGCTTTGTTTGCTTTGTCTAGTTCGTCTTCGTATTTTTTCTTTAATTCCATTTTCTTCTTCCTTTACTTGGCAATATAATAACTCGCTGTAAATAAATGTCAAGATTAAACATTACTTTGTTTATGCTTTATCGGTTTGAATATAACGATTGCCATGCATCGGGCATCGTCCAAAGCACAACATTGAAGGACTTCTTCGTCGCCATACAGCGCGATTGCCCTTTCCCATTTCATGATTTTAGCCTTTTCCTTTATTTTCTCCAATTCTTCCCCAGACGGGCATCTTTGCTTAAACCTATAAAGTTCTGCTGTAGGATAAGCCGGAGTTATTTCGTTCAGTTTCATTTTCCGTCGCCTCTTTTAGCATTGAATCCGAACAGGTCAATTTGCTCGAAGTTGGTGTCCAACAAACTCATTTGACCATGTTGGTCTATGCCGTTGATGCGATTGTTTGCTATTTTGTGATATTCAGGGTTTATCTCAAACCCAATCCAATGCCTTTTCAGTTCTTTGGATGCCACCGCAGTCGTTCCGCTTCCGATAAACGGGTCCAAAACCAAAGAGCCTTCATCGGACGAGTTGATGATGAAGTTCTTGATAATCTCCAAGGGCTTTATCGTCGGGTGGCCATAAGAATCTTTGTCGGCTTGGTTGATCGTCAGTTCGTAATGGGTCATGGCCGTTTCGTATCTGGTGTTCAATTTGACGCCGTTTCTGAAGTAAAGGCAGTATTCCGTGTCGACGAGGTATTTTCCTCCACAAAGGGGCATTGCGTTCGTTTTATGCCACGTTATGATGTCGAACTTGCAACCTTTATCCAAGAAATAATCAAGCAACGGCCTGATTTGGGCTTTTGAGCACCAAATATAGATATTCGGCTTTTTCATGACGCGCATGAATTCGTCGAGTATAGAAAGATCGAACCCTCTGTCTAGGTCGTTTTCGTTGAGAGATGTATAAAGGGTTTGGAACCGCTTCTGGCGGACCATCGGACCCCCATGCAATATGCTAATGTCATATGGCGGGTCTGTGACTATCAAATCAACTGACTTATCAGGAATCTGCTTAATGAGTTCGTACGCATCTCCTAAATATATTTTGTCGCTGTCCATATTCAGAACAACCTCCCTTGTTCGTAATTTCCGCTGAGCCTGCATGAAGCCGATGGGTCTTTTATCCGGCGCTCGGCCTCTTCGCAGTATTTCGGCGATATTTCGATCCCAGCATAGTGGCGCCCAAGCGCCTTGGAGCAGACGGCGGTGGTCCCATATCCCATGAAAGGATCGAGGATAAGGTCGCCTTCGTTTGTGAAGTTCTTAATGAACCAAAGCGCGACTTCGGGGTTCATGACCGCTTTATGGTCTTTCGGTCCGTCCCCGTAAACGTTTGTTGTTATATGGTTCTTAACATAAGTACTGTTGGAGCGGACGGGCGAATCCGATAGAAAGAAGAAGAATTCGTAAGCGTTCGTTATCGCGTTGCCCGCAGCGGGCATCGGGTTGCTCTTTTCCCACACAAACACTTCTTGTATCTTATCGGCGTATTTGCCCATGAAGCGGAAGACGTCGACTTTGTTGTACATGGTCTTTTGGATATTGATTATCACATAGCGCTTCGTTATGCGCAGAAGTTGGTCGGTGAACGAGCATAAGAACCCAAAATAGTCTTCGATTTTATCGTTATATTCGTCGTACTTATCGTTTCTTAGGCGGTTGTATGGAGGCGATGTGAAAGAGTCGTCCACCGATTTGTCGGGGAACTCAGGAAGCAGTTTTAGGCTGTCTCCGCAATAGATTTTGTCGTTTTCGATTTCCATATCAGAATAATGTCGCCTGCCCATTCGGAAGGATGCCGTTCATGCGGTCTTGGCTTATCTTGAAGTATTTTTCGTCTATTTCGGTACCGATGAAGTCGATTCCTAAACGTTTGCAGGCCAACCCCGTTGTACACGTTCCCATAAATGGGTCATAGACGACAATTTCATCCCGATTCGGGATTATCCCAACGATATTCTCCATTATCTGAATCGGCATTTGGCATGGGTGTTCGTATTTCTCGTCGCTAATGTTCTTCACTTGGTCGCAGTACCACCAATCGTACAAAGCGCTTCCTTCGTGGCCTTCCGCTATCCGTTCGGCTATGCGCTTGTCGTTCGGATTCTTGTAAGGCTGCGTCATTTGGCTGAAAGCGGGTTCGAGCCCGAAGAACGCGATATCACGATGCTGACGAGGGGTGTTGGAGTTGTAGACCCACGACACTACGCGGTTTGGCACCCTTCCCGTCGCCGACGCTATTTTATAAATCGACTCAGGATAATGAATTACGACGAAAATCGAACCGCAGTCATAGAACAGTTGGGCTAGGCTTTTATAATAGATATCTTCTGGAACCTTGTCTTTATAAGTATCGTAGTGGTAGCCGACGTTGAAAGGCGGATCCGTCACAACTATGACGACCTTGCCTTTGGTGGCTTTTATAAATTCGTCGCTTTTGGCGAATTCGAAGCAATCCTTGTTGAATAAATGGTATTCCATATCAAAATAGGCTCTCCTGCTTGTACCCGCTCGCTCTGTTTTTTGGAGTGATTCCTTTGAGCCGTTCTTCGGCCCATTGGCATTGCTTATCGCTCAATTCGAACCCGATGTAATGCATATCCAAATACTTGGCCGCTATCGCAGTTGTGCCTGTTCCCATGAACGGGTCGAGGATCGTGTCGCCTTGTTTGCAATAGAATGACAATAACTGCCCGCAAAGGTCAACGCTGTAAGTCGCTTTGTTCAGCGGGCAATTTTCATCGTTGTTCTTGGCGAAAACGATATTGAACTTGTTTTCATAGGCGTTTTGGTCTCCGACGATTTTGCCGACGACGCGTTTATTCGTCGAGAACGTAGCCAATTCAGATTTGCGGACGAACACGTATACGAACTCGCATATCCTCGTGAGCCGATTCGGCGAAGAATCGTTAGGGAAAGCGCTGTTCTTCTTCCATACGATGATATCGGCCAACGTAAAATCGGTTTTACGTATGACGTCGGCTACGAAGATGCTCATGGCCTCGGTGTTCTCAGCCCCGTAGGACATGTTCCACAGTATCTTGCCGTTCTGGACCAAGATTTTTCCGGCTAGACAAAATATCGAGCAGAGCCAATTCGAGTATTGCTCGTTCGTCATCGACCTATCGTTATAGGCGTCGTATCCCCTGTCTGAAAGGTTTGGCCTTGTGATGTTGTAAGGAGGCGACGAAAGGATGCAGTCGATCTTATTGCCGTCTTGGGACATTTTGTATATCCCTTCGACGCAATCCATGTTGTAAATCGCGTCGACGTTCATTCTTTTCCTTTTAAGATTCGCTTAATAGCAGACTTACGGCATCTTTCGATTGATTTTTGCGCGCATTTGAGAGAAACAGTCATTCCACAAATATCGATGCAACCGTCGTCGAAACATACCGTTTTTCTGAAATCCCAGTTGAACGTTCCCATTTTCTCTCGGAAGTCTTCTGCGGTGAACCCTTCCCATTTGACTTTTTCTCCTTCTTCGTTTTCGACTTCTTCCCCAAAGCGTTCTGAGAATTCGGCGTTGAAACATTTTGCGATTTCTTCTCTAGATCCCGCGACGCTAAACTTCATTTGGTCATCTTGGTCGATGGCAACGGCGATATAGATTCGGATGTTAGCGTCGTCCATGGGCTTATCCTTTGGGAAATATCCCAAGCATTTTTGGATAGGGCTGCTTTGAATCGCTCCTTCGTAATTACAGAAAATTTCTCCGCGTTTTTCTTTGCAGTGCCAGCACTTACGGCAATCGGTTTTCTTTGTTCCTTGAATCATTTTGATTCTCCTTTTTTCATGTATGAAGTCACTTCGTCAACCATTTCCTTCGACGGAACTTCGCCAATCAACTTTTCTTTGGCGAGGCAACGGTCGATTATCTCAATCGAGATATCGGGATTCCATGTTTTTGGGATTTCTTTGCTTTTATCGTAGATATACTCGATAAGTCCCCTATCCATGCTCTGCCCCGCGAAATTGGACGCTATGGCCAGAACGTTTTCTTTGCTTAATTCCCCGATATAGATGGGAGATAGTCGCCTAGAAAGGGCTCCGTCTAATTTTATGGTGGCTTCATATTCTTCGGGCGTCGTCGCTCCGATTATCATGATTTCGCCATTGGCCAAATAAGGTTTGAGTATATTGGCGGCGTTTATCCCGCCTTCGCTGGATCCCGCTTTGTAGATTGTGTGTATTTCGTCGATGAATAGCACAACTTTTTTATTCAGTTTTATGGAATTGAACTTGACGACGTAATTGACGATATCGCAGATTCTCTTTTCGAATTCCCCACGATACTTCGTGCCCGCGACGGCTCCGGGGATATCGAACTCGGCAAAAATATAATCGTTCGCCATGTTTTTGGACACTTGTTGGACTATTACGGTCTTCCCGACTCCGGGCTCTCCTATCAAAATGGCGTTGCGCATTCTTTTTTTGAGCAACGTTTCTTCGAGGAGTTCTATCTCTTCTTTTCTGCCTTGAACCTCAGACCAAGGAGCAATGACCCTGTGAAGGTAATTTTTGTTTTCGAGGAACAGAAGTTTTTCGTTCTCTTCCGCAGGGCTTTCGATTTTCACCATTGAATTCCATTTCTCCTATTTGCCTATTTATGTTAATTCCGCATTAAAACAATGTCAAGTATAAACATAACTTTTTTATCTCTGCTTAAACGTTTTATAACGCTTGAGAGACGGCAAAAGCGGAGCGGCTCCATATTCCATGGCGTTTATAGCGTGGTCGTCTCCGTCGGCGCGGGCTTCTCCTTTGTCGCCTCGACGGCAGTTCTTGAGTTCTCGTATCAGGTTTTTGCATTGGTCGCATACGATGAAATCCCCGAACGCCATCATCAGCGATTCGAAGTCGACGCGCGATTGTATGCTGGTCTTGGTCGAGCCATAAAACTTGGCATAATAAAGACCCTTCTCTTCCGCCTTCATTTGCAGAACATCCCTAAAGCCAATGTCTTCGCAGTCGATATATACGTTGAAATTTCCCTTCATGAGTATGGTTTTGCTCTGGCCGTACATATTCATCCATTTGATGATTGTGTCTATGCATTTATCGGCCAGTTGAGGCGTCGTCAAATCGTCTCGATTATCGGTGTTCGATATATTGTTTGATTTATCTCGGCTATGGAAATACTCGTCTATCGTCACCATCTTCGAATAATCTTCGGTTACGGCGAAAAGTTCCATGACTGTAGCGGCCTTGACGCGTTGGCTTGGGTCTTGGTTTTTGAGGACAACGCGCTTACGGCCTTCTCCGTTGGAAAGGCCCGTATCTATGCCTATTGTGAAGTCGGCAAAATCCATAAGGGGCATTCCTCGGTCGTCCGTTCCAATTATCTTATTGGACGGAACGATAAGCGAATCGTTGAAATGCAAATATACGGTTTCGGTGGAGTTTCCCCACATTCCGAGACCTTCCGTTCTATATATCTCATTCGCCTTGTCCCTGAGCATGCGCATTGACGCGTCATAGGTTTCCTTGTCTCGGAATTCGTTTATCTTATAGGTCGAAGTGTGAAGGTAAAGTCCCTTGCCGTAAGGCCCGATCCACTCAGGGTCGTAGAAATCCATGTAGGTGGTATCAGGGTCGTCCAATTTGGCGTAATCGTCTTCAAGATTTCCTTGGAAAAACGCAGGGTAAATCCAACTCTCTTTGCTCCACGCGTTGAAAGTGAGCGTTATTTGCAAAAACAGTCCGTCTGGCAGTTTTCCGCGAAGGGTTCCGTCGAGTTTTCGGAAGTCCTCGTAAGTCGGGATTTCAAAAGCCTCGTCGATATAAACGTCGGTAAGGAATCCATGAATGAATTTTAAGCCGTTCAACGATGTCGGGTTGTTCAATCCACGGAATATTATCTTTTGCCCCGTTGGTTTATAAGTTATCTCCAACGGGTTTACGGACGCAATGAAAGAAGCATTATCCGTCATGCGGTTCCCGATGCTTATGCCCAAATCATCTATACAACCCAAAATATTGGCGAATGTCGTCTGACGGTTATCCACGTCATTTTGACGGCAGATTAGTATGTTCCTCCGATCGTCGGAAAGAATCTTCAATATAACCTCATATCCATCGATATCGGTTGATTTTTTAGTCGAACGGGCTCCTTTGAATAGCCTATAACGCGCTTTACACCTTGTGTATAACGCATCGTCGTATCCTGTTCCGAATACTTTCCTTAGGCTTATTTTTCTAACGCCGTTCTCTTCGGTGTAGATGTCTTCTCTCATACTTCATTTTTCCGCGACTTCTGCCTTTTCGACCAAACCAGCGGTTAAAAGTTCTTTGATTTCTGGACCGCAATATTTCTCTATCGCTTTCTCCGCATCGCAGAAATAGGGAAAATGGAAATAATAGTCTCCGCTTGTGAAGGTAATATATTTATCATCACTAAGGTCTATTTCGATGCGCCAATCGCAGATGAAACGATAAAACGATTCATCCATTACTACGACCTTCTTTTTTCCGTTTTTGGAGTCTTCGCTGTATATTTCTTCGAATTTTATTCCTTTGCTCTTGAAGTAATCACGGTAACCTTTTTGGGAGAATACGGTGGACCAAGGTCCATTGAAATTTTTTACAATTTCTTTGATGAAATCATTGTCTTTAGGAATGATTATTTTTTTGAATACGACGATATGGCCTTCTTCCGACGCCGCCTCGGTCGAGATATCGTACCCTAATTTTGCATAAGCATTCGCGTCGTCTGTTTTCGATACGTAAATAGTTGCCATTGTGATTCCTCTTTCTAATTATTTTATCATTTTCTTCCTTCGATGTATCGTCTGGCCTTCTTAACCACAGATTTGCAGTAAGGAATATCCTTATCTTCGATGAAAGCGAATATCGGTTGCTTTTTGCCTTCCAATTTGCGCTCGCATCGACCGCAGGATTGAATTATCCCGCTTTTGTCTTTTATCGGAGAAACCATCAACACTGTGTCAAGTTCTTTTATGTCGAGACCTTCTTTGAACAAAGGTAGCGTAGAAACCGCGACGTCCCATTGAGACGGGTCTTCCAATACGCTTTTTCGTTTGGAGTTCGTCGTTTTTCCCACGACAATCTTAACGCGCAATCCTGCATTTGCGAGCATATCGCACAATAGTTCGCAATGCTCTACCCTCGCGCTTAATATGGCTATTTTTCGACCGCTTTTCGCGCAAGCCGAAGCGAATTTCAGAATCGCTTGGTTCCGTTGCTCGTTTTGGCAAAGATAATCGACCAATTTCGGATAGTTGAACGTCCCGTCGGCGTTAAGGAAGCAGTAGTCCCAAGGCGTCTTCGTCGGAACGCTGACAAATTGAGCCGTCAGCGTGTTGATGCGGTCTCGGCTGACGGAATAGGCCGGCTTGAATTCCCCATCTGGGTTCATGCCCAATATCGCAAATATGCTTTTGGTTAGGCTGTCGCTTCTGTATGGGGTAGCCGTCAAACCGTATTTGTATCGCGCCTTTACTGTACCCAAAACTTTCTGATACATGCGCATGTCTGTGGTATTCATCGCCACCCTGTGGCATTCGTCAGTCACTACTACTGGAAAATCATACTGATAAATAGACGGGTCGACTTTTACCATGGTTTGTATAGTGGAAATCGTTCCGTCTTTCCCCATGTCGATTTTCCCATCGGTGATTGTTCCGATATCCATATTCGGGTAAACGTCCAAGAAGTCTTGACGCGCCTGCCGAAGCAAGTCCTTCGTTCCGCAAAGCCACAAAAAGCGTTTCCCGATTCGGTGGACAAGTTCGATCGCCGTTATGGTCTTGCCCGAACCGCACCCTGACGAAAGAACGCCTCCCCGAGCCTTCATAAGCGCTTGAATGGCGTCTTCTTGATAATCGAAGAGCGTCAGCGACGGGTTCATGGGCTTATTCGCTATGCTTATGTCATTTGCGTGGTCTTTCATATCGGCGAAATCCGTTTCTATGCTTTGGCATTGGTCTTTGAGCAACGGCCATAGACCATAAAGGCAACCGAAAGGGATAACTAATGAATTCGGCTTCTTAGAATAGAGCATCATGGTAGGCTGAATGTGCTTAAAGCGGATGATGCTTTCCTTTTGACGCTTCATGAGATTCTGATACATGGGGTTATCCACGACGAGATTGTCTTGGCACCAAAGAATGACCTTCAAGGTCGGATCGAATATCTCAATGTTGTTCGAAATAACTGCTTTCATTTGGCCTTCATCCCTTTTTTGATATACCGAATCATCAAGGCGCTGGTCGATATGTTCGCTTTCTCAGCGCGTTGTTTGATGTTTGCAAGAAGTTTCTTGTCGATAACGACGGTGGCTTGAGTATTTTTAAATTGAGAATGGAAAGGTTTAGTTCTTTTCATGGTTATTTCCCCGTTGAACCTATCCCGCCGTTTCTTTGGCCGGTGGCCGAATCATTCGGAAGCACACAGAATTTCATGAAGATTCCTTGGCATATTTTCATGCCGGGCTTGATTAGCAATGGCGTTTCTCCGTTTCGGCATGTGGCTTGGAAATAAATGCATTTGTTATAATCGGCGTCGATGACTCCAACCCCATTGTCCAACCCAAAACCGTTTTTTAACGCCAAACTTGAACGATTAAACACAAGAAGAACGCAATCTGATGGCATGTTGACGCATTTGACCAACAATGGAAATTTCATGTGGTGTTCGCTGAGCGCCACCGTTGTTCCTTGCAAAAAGTCTGGAAGAAAGAAATCGTATCCAGCGCTATTGGCCGTTGACCGTTCTGGAAGTCTCACCGAATCGAGAACGCGCTGTATTTTTTCTTCGCCATACCCAACATAATCACATTGGCGAAAGGCTTCAGTTGCCTCGCTGACAGAAATCTTTTCAAATTTCATAATGGGCTTCTTTCTGATTTTTAACCATTCAAAATTCATATTTTATCCTTTACTTTATTACGTTTATGAAATCGGCCATGTCATTGAAATTTGCGCTTTTTTCTCCGCGCTTAACCATTTCAAGGTAAGCGCTGTATGACAAGAATCTAGGTTTGTCTGGCTCTCTATCGAACACCACGACAAAACCGATGTTCCTTTTTGATATGCCAGCCCATTCGAAAGCGTATTTCATACATGATAGTTGGTTGCTTTCTATCCGAGAGAAAGGCAACGAGATTTCGCTTTCCCTGACATTCTTGGCGTCAACAAGGAAAGTCGATGTACCGAATCCTGCGAAAGCGCCTCTTATGGCGACTACGTCAACTGGCTGCGCCCCTGTGGCATCTTTAGCCATATCATGAACCCAATAATGGTATTCTCTGAATAATTCGACGACCAAATTCTCCGCCGAATTGCCATTTTGCATTTGCTTGCTAGTCATCATAATAACCACCATTTCCTTTTCCGAAATTATATGGAGCCGAACTGCTGTAGCCACGATCGGTGGGGTCGTTGAGACCTATGCCTTTGTAAGCCAAGATTCCTTGGTCGTTTTTGGATAGGCTGAAGCCCTTCTTCTCGATTTCGGCGCTGAACTTGGACTCGCGCAAGGCGAATTCGTTGTTCATCATTGCCCAGTTCTTAAAGGCGGTGTACATATCCTTGCTCATGGTTTCTGCGTTGACATTGACGTAGCATTCCTTGGCTATGAACTTAGCGACGACATCCATATCGTTTTTGTAGTTGACCAAAGCGTCTTGGAGGCACTGTGGCTGAACGAGGCGGCCATCTTTTTGATATTGAGCGAATCCTTTGATGCACCATCCCAATATCCTGTCGCTTTCCTTCTTCAGTTTATCGGGCATGTCGAGGTCTTTCTCTTTGTCGGTGAAATGCTTAATGAAAGGGAATAAGAAAATACGTCTCCAAATGCCGAAGTCAGTCCCACGGATAATAGGGAGGTTATTCGTCATCATCCAAAGTTTGAACTCAGGCATGAATTGGAACGGACGCCCGAATTTTTGCTGAGCGTTGATTTGGTCGGAACCTGTTAATGATTTGACGGTGCCTTCGGCTAACTTTTGGCCTTCGTCCGTTTCTTTGGTGACGAGGTAACGAGCGCCGATGAGTTCGGCCAACGAGAATTGAATACTCGTATTCTGAGCCGTTCCTTGGGCCATTAGAAGTCCAGAATCGATCGACTTACCATAATCGCCCATGACGGTTGCCATTTCCTCGGCAAAGGTCGATTTTCCGTTTGAGCCACTGCCGTACATAAGGAACATGACCTGCTCGCGGGTCGAACCCGTCAGAGAATAGCCGAGGCAACTTTGGAGGCAACTGATTATTTCGTTGGTTTCCTGCTTCGATTGGTCGCTGGTTCCCCTGTCGAAGATTCCATGAAGGAAATTAACCCATTCGGTCGGCTCATCGAAACTGACTTTTATTCCTGTGTTTTTAGATAGCATCATCTTCTTGTCGAAGCCTTCTATTTTCCCAGTTCTGAGGTCGACGATACCACTATCGGTGTTTAACTTATAGATGTCTTGGTCGAACTCAACGTTCCTGCACGGAATATCATGAATCGACTGAAGTTCGGACAACATTGCGTCTTTTCCTGCTTTGTTGGCCAATCTCGTAATATTCTTTTCGCATGCGGTTATCTTCGACTGAATTGCTTTTGCTTTATCGGAAGAAGATGTATCGCTGATTTCTCCGTTATCGTCGGCACTGCTGCTTGCAGAAGCCAAATCTTGGCGGAGATGAGACGCTTCGTCTTGCATGATTTCGATGAGTTTGTTGGCGTATTTACGAATGATGTCCTTTATATCGTGAACCCAAGTCTTTCCCGTCCAAAACATGAACATTTTATCGTCTTTGTTGTACTTGAAGATGTCGCCGAAATAATCGTAGAAGCGTTCAGCGTTTCCCGTATCGGTATATTCGTAATCTTTGATAATGATTTTAATGCGGAAAATGGGCTCTCCATTTTCGTCAATATTCATAAAATTATCACTGGATTCGGCGCTTGTTTTCTCGGCCACGATATTCTGGTGGCTCGCAGGAGCGTAAGTGCTTTGCTTTTCATTGGGCTGATAGCCCGATTGAGTATGCTTTATCGCATTCTCGATAGTGATATTTCCGTAGGTATCTTTGCCCCGCTTTTCGTCCCACTTCGGGCGCATCAAAGCCGACGCCCGAAACAGACGGTCTATTTGTTCCTTGTTCCCGTTGGTCCAAAACGCAAGACGCGAGCACAAAGCCATATCGGCTGAACTGTGGTCGTTGTTATAACCCGTCATATCCCCGTGGTAAAGCATGGAGAACTCCGACCCAGAACGGCTCTTCGATGCCTTTTCGATGACTTCCGAATCGCTCAAAGCCCTATTGGGATCTACAGTGGCGACCTCAATGTCTCCCGAATCGGCGTAGAAATCGTATTTCGCGTTAGGATCGCGCTGATATTCAAAAGGAAGCGTATTTTGGTTGCTTTCGATTTCATTGACGTCGTCAACGTATTTTGACCACAACGGAATGACTTCTTTGGTGCGCTCTTCTATCGGCTTTTGATTAATAACGTTCCCAGTGAAGGCGAAGAATCTTCCACGATCGTACATTTCAACGTTGTTTTTGCGCTTTCTTCCGTCAGGCAAAGTCCCATAGCAAATGATGTGGATGCCTTCTCCGCTTTGAGAATATTCTGAATAGGAATCGAGCGTGTGGACGAATTCATTCGTAAGCGCTTTGAATTGGTCTGGCGTCATTGGCTTCTTGCCAGTATGAACGTCGGCATGATTGTCTAAGTCGATTCCGAATATTCCGTCTCCTAATTGGAATCCAAGACCTTCGCAACCGTATTTAATACATCCTTTTATTGCGACATAGAACGATGTCCAAGTCAATTTATCGTCGCATTTTGCGTGGTCTCCCGTAATGGCGTTTACGGGAACTTTGGTTTCTTTTCCATCCCTCAATTCCTTAGACCAGCAAACCCAACGTTTCAAATTCTTAAGTTCTTGAGGAACGTTGATGTATTTTTGTTGCAGTTGCTCCATTTCCATTTTTTTTCTCCTACTCACTTTCTCGTTTTTTTTAGGAGGGCGGCATCGGTTATGCGCCGAATAATCCGATTCTCGCGTTTCGGAAAAGGGAACGAGGCCGAAAATGAATTAAATCTCCTCTTCCCACCGCCCATGTTGCCTTCCTTTAATAAGGAAGGCTAGGAAATCACATGTTAGAACGGCAGATCGTCATCGACGACGTCGATGGAATCGAGGTTCTTGCCGTCTTCTTTTTTTGCCGTGGTTACGGTCGTGCTTGCAGTAGTAGTCGGAGCCGTTACGGGTTCTCCGATTGTCTTAGGAAGAAAATCGGACGCTTTGTAGCCCCCAGACGCAATCCCGTTTTTAGCAGGGAAGTTGTCTTGGGCTGCGACCTTGACGACGTTGATTTTGAGATAGATTCCATTGAGGAATTGAACGACTTCGTCATCGCTGTGGAAGACGGGGTTGAATCCCTTGACTTTGGATTGGGTGAAAATCAGATTGCGAAGTTTGCGCATATCGAACAATTCCGGTTTCGCGCGGTCATGTCCGACGATATCGTAGACGAACATGCCTTTATAGGCTTGTTCGACGTCGTCTCTGATCTTGAATTGAAGATTGATATAGGTGTTGTTGGTGCGCTTGCTGGTTCTGATTTCGGCTTTGTCCAAAATCACTTCGTACCAACCATCGGCCACAAGTTCGTCATCCGAACTCGCGGAAGAGAAATCGTAATTACAACTTTCTGGCATTTTGCTGTCTCCTTGCGGCTTTGGCCGCTAATGTTTCCGCATCCCAATTTTGCTTATAGGTTTCGAACAAGTCGTTCGCTTTCAGCCAAGACAAGAATTGGGAGCATACTGTTTTGATGTCTTCGCTGTTTTCGCGGATATACCGCTCGGTGTGGTGATTGCCTTTATCGTCCATGATAAGGTAAGTGAAGTCGATGGCGTTGGGGACCAGTTCGAGATACATGGGGTGCTGATGCGACCCTTTGTATTTTCCGCTGGAATAGTATCCAACGCGTTTGATATCCATAATGCGACCCGCTTTGAGAACGTCAAGGACGCCATATAGCGTGATTGGGGTTCCGTCGACGGTGATTCGTTTGGTGAAGGTCGCTTGGAACTGACCGTTTTCTACGATTGGCGAGAATATTTCGTCCTTGCCTTCATAGACCGACGATTCGTATTCGCGGCCCTTTTTCATGGCGTCATTATCCGGCGTCGGTATCCTCTTGAGCACATTCAAGAAATCAACTTTCGCTTGGTCGGACGCTTCGGCGGCTTTGGTCTCGTAGGACTTGTCGTCATCGTCCGCTTCCTTGACCCAATCTTTGGCATCGAAGATCCGTTGCCACTGATTGAGAAGGCTTGCAGTTATCTGATAACTTTTTTCACTTTTCGGAAGCAATGACATAACGTTTCGCTTCTTTATCATAGTTCGCTCCGAGTTCAAGCGCTTTGTCCTTGACGATTGCTCCAAGTTCTTCACGACTGGTTAAGCCATGCTTAACCGCTTTGATTTTGTCGCATACGGAATTGAGTTCGTCGACGGTTTTGGCGTTTTTTGCTTCGGGGGCGAGTTTCATGGCCTCATCATATACGGATTTTCCGCTGTTATATGATTCGGCCGAATCGACCAAGTCTTTACGGATTGCCGTGAAGAGGTCAGTAAGGAAGTGATTGTCTTTCGGAGAACCACCTTGTTTGGTCGATTTTAAGGTTGGGACTTCGTAGGTTCCCGTGATGCCATGGGTGCCTTTGGCGTCATATTTCTCGGTCGGGGTGAAATGGATTACGCGTTTGTTGCCTTGGAACTCCATGTAACCACCGACGTCGATATCATCCCAAATGCGGTCTTTCGTCGAACCCGGAATGTTGACGCGGGTCTTGACGATATCGCCATCTTGAGTTTCGGTGACGTGGGCAATGAATAGAATATCTTTGTTCAGGGACTTCACCGTTTTGATGAACTCCGCGATCTTGACTGAAATCGCTCCATAGCCTTTAAGCGATAAAGTTTTGCCGTCTCGTTGCGCATTGATGGGGTTTTCCTTAATGACCACGGGGGTCATGAGTTCCACCAATTTACCGAGAGAGTCAATAACGATGGTGTCGTACCCCGATAAGTCCGAAGACGTAAGGTCTTTGACGAACTCCGCATACTTTTCATCGTCGGGAATATCAGGATTGGCCACCGACGTATCGCCACGATAGCAAGCCTCGACGCGGTCAATACCGTTTTCTAAGTCGACGACAAGAGGCCGAGAAGCGCTTTCCGCAAGCGTGGTCTTGCCAACGCCCGGACGGGCAGTCAACAGCATTGCGATTTTTTTGTTGGAGAAATCTAACTCATTGGCTTTCTTGATTGCCATATTTATTTTATTGTTCTTTCTGAAGGGAATCGTATAGTTTGTCGAATTCGACTCCAAGCGCGCCAGCCAACTTCTTTATCGTGCCAGCCCAAGGAATTCTTTTCCCCCGTTCAATGGCCGATATCTCAATAGAACTAACGCCAGATTTTTCTGCTAACGCTTTTACCGTAAAACCCTTCTTTTGACGTAAAGAGCGCAGGCTGTTTTCTTTTTCTTCCATTAGGTTTCTCCCATTTCCATTTTCGTTCTCCTTTCGACCAACATGGTAGCGGAAAACAAAAATAATGTCAAGTTAATTGTTACTTTCTTTTATTGCTTTTTGAGCATTCTCAATCGCTTCCGATATCTTTTTTTGGTCGGAAGGCGACACGATGTCGAGTGCATTCATCGAAGAAAAATGGTCAGTGCACGATACTGATTCGTCGATGTCTATCAGCACATATTCTGGAGCGATAGAATATTCGACTTTTACCATTTTACCGCCATTAGGAGAATCCAAAACAGAGACGGACTTGACGGGAATCGTCCCGAATTCCGATAGACGCTTCACAAGTTCGTCTCTCTCGTTGGCCTTCCGTATGGTGGATGGCGAAAGGGATTCCTTTATCTCTTTTTGGTCGTCCATTATCTGGGCGAGCATTCTTTTAATGGTCGACATCTTTGCCTTTGGGGTCAGAACGGTATTTGCGTTCAATGAGCGCGGACAGGTCTTCGGCTTCTTTGGCGTTGGACGGCGGATATTTCAGATTGTCTGCGCCGTACAATTCACACATGGTAACACCAAAAAGATTACAGATTTTCTGCGCTACTTTCGGTTTGATGTTGTGGCGACTCTCTTTTTCCATTTCATGGATTGCAGGACGCGTCACACCGATTTCGTCGGCTAACTGTTTCTGCGTGAGACCAGCCCTTCCTCGAAGTTTCTTAATATTTTCCATCTCTTTTTACTCCTATGAAACATTATGGCAGCAAATAAAGAAAAGTCAATAATCACCTTGACTTTTTTATAATGTTGGCAATCAGATGAATGATGTATAGCGAAGACTGTTGCCAAGGACGTGGTTAAGAAGACCTGCGGATTTAAGCGCGTTGATCGTCTCTTGGCATACCGCCGCTTTGTTGATATCTTCGAGTTTAGTTATGACGCCTTTTCCGGGCTCGATACCGCTATCCAAGAATAAATCGCTGTTGTAGTAGATATAATGGGCTTGGTAAAGAAGCGCTTTTTGGAATTGCTCAAAGACATCTTCGCCATATAACGTCTTGATTTCGTCCCATTGGTAGTTTCTGGCCGTATTGGCGTCGACCCAATCTTTGACTTCGTCTTCCACATGAAGCAAGAATAAATTGGCGAAGTTCGACGGATTGTCGCTTTCTCTCGCTTCGGCTTTTAAGTCGTGGCCCCAATAATTATTATAATCGTCTGGAGTGATGAATTTCGGGGTAAATGTAATGGGCATCGTTCGTTCCTCTTTTCTCGTATTATACCATAAAAAATCCCCGTTTATTTGAAAACGGGGACTTTTAGTTCAGTTGTCGCCTTCGCAGGCATCTTTCATGGCTCGGTAGTAAACCCAAGCCTTACCTTCTGGACCGTCTTTGTCGTCAAGAAACGCTTTCGCTATCTTGTAATAGGTTTCGGTATTGTCTATTACCGCTCCGTAGAAATCGCTGTACGCCATGTTCATGGCATAGGCGAAATCGTATTCGTTGTATTTCGCCAAATCGGTCCCGTGGGACTTTATGACGGATTTGATGCCGTCGATAGTCCAATGTGGCCCCTTCGTTCCGTCATTGTTTTTGAAGCAAGCGGACGCTTGGGCATAGGTGTAGTCATCGAAATGCAAACCGTGTATGTACTCATAGAGATCGTATTCGAGGTCTTTGTACATTTTGGGGTTCGTATCCCTAAGGCGGTCGAATTGATCGCTCAGGAACGCCACTAATTGCTCTTTGGTGGCGTCGGTTAGAAGTTTTTCGTGCATTGGCGTTCGCTCCTTACATCGTCATGGTCACTGTGCACTTCATCAGCGGGAAATTCCACACCGAATAATGGATAGTGGTCGTTGACGAAGAAGAGTCTCCGCCATCGTCGTCATCGTCGGGCTTTGACGCCGTCGAAGTTGACGAAGTCGTTTGAGAGCCTACGCCACCGACGTAAACTCTGCGCGGGCAGAAATACGTACCGCTGGTCATGAGAGCGAGTTCGGATCCTAACATGATGTTCCCGAACTTATCCCAAACGGGGTAATTAACACCGCCGACCGCTATATAGACCGGCAATGTGGCATATCCAGTCGGAACGGCGACGTTTTGCGCGAATCGAATGTTGAAGGTATTGAGAGAAGTCATCGCCGGATTTCCATTGACGGTCAAAATGAGTTTGCCCGAAGAAACAGTTGCTCCGACAATGAAAAAAGTAGGATTGAAATTCATTGTTGTTTTTCCTTTGTTTAAGTCTACGAAGGGGGATTTTGGTCCCCCTTCGGAATTACGGGGTATCAACTGCTTATTGGGCAGGAATTAGAAATTTGGAAAGAACCAACTCAGTAGCCGCAAGTCACGCTGGTCGCATTAGCATACGGCGAGCACGAGAGATAGGCCGGAACCGGGAACGGACGAAGCGCCGCGATAAGCGCCACCGACTGCACAAGGAACGTCCGAAGGTATAGCCATCTGATTTTGCGGATGGTGCCTTTAGGAAGTTCACTCTTTGTCTTCGCTGCTATCGGCTTCTTCGGCGATGTCGGCGATTTGCTCGTCGATATCGGGGAAGATAAACCAGCAGTACGGATTGTCTTGCATTGCTTTTCCCCTTCCTCCCATGGTATCAAAAGCGTTAGGAATCCCAACGCCAAACCAAGGGCCAAATAGTTCTCGATATTCAAGGCTAGATCGATGCTTAAACTCATTCTTGTGAAACCATATGAATCGATTATTCCATTTCTTAGAAAATAGATAAGCAAATCAAGGAGCAAAGAGAGAATAAGAAATATCAAATATCTTAAAAACACTCCAAAAGGTATTTTTTATTCCCTTTTTTGTAGAAAAAGCACAAAAACAGCAACAAGATCGCGGTCAAAGCCGAATCCTCCCACCATTGGACGCAACCGAAGATCTGGGTCAAAGCGACGTTGGCGGCCACGTAGGAGGCGTATGCGATGAGGCAAAACCAAAAATTAGGTTTTTTTTCGTGATGTAAACCGAGGCGATGAACGTCTCGATCGAATAGAACAGGATCTGCACCAATGGATAGATGCCCCACGATCGGAGAACCTGCTCGAACCGATCGAGGCTCGGGTTGTCGTAGCGGAGCATGAAGAAATCGATCCCGCACGCGGTCAATACGGCCGCGATCGCGTAGATGGCCAAAAGGAGGGCGAGGTTGCATCCCAAAGCCTTCGCCCATTGCCTTTTGCTCGGCCCGGCGTAGAGCGGCTTATCGTTCAGATTGGGGCCGTCCTCGAAGGTCATGATGCCTCCAACTTTTCGTCATCATCGGCCTGCTTGTTCTTCTTCGCCAAAAGTTCGATCGATGAAATATCGTTTTGGGAATTGAACTCATGGACTTCCTCCAAACCGACTATTTGGCCTTTGGAGTTGTGCTTATAGACAACTTGCTTGTTCATTTTTCCACCTCGGTAGGCACATAAATGTCGCCAGTTTCCTCGAACTCGACCATAGACCTCGTTTGGGGGATTATCACTTCATCGGTATAGACATTCCCCGATGAAATCTCCTTCAAACAATAGCCATGTTCTTGCCCTTTGATATAGGAATAGACCCGATAAAGGGATTGGCTCGAACTCGCAGAAACGTAAACCTCTTGCTTAATCATTTGCTTCCTTTCATGCGCTTAATTTCGCGTAATATTTCGTTCCGACTACAGGGGTTCCAGCGAATACCGTGGTGAGGTCTTCATCGGAATACCAAGTCACGTTGTAGGTTGTACCAGAAATGGCTAAAGTCGTGTCCAAGGAACCGCTTGCGTAGGTAAGCACGCCAACAAAAAGATTCATGTATGACGAAATGTTTGTTGCCACACAATAATCGGGGATAAAAGAATAAGGGAAATAGATTTTAAGAGTTGACGGAGCATTAACCAATAAACCGGTTCCGAAGTAGGTTATCTTATTGGGGGAAAGCAATTTTAGTTTTGAAATGGCGGTGCAACCCAAAAACGCATAATTCCCGATTGACGTGCAGGCTGGAAGATATGCCGTAGCCAAGGAAGAGCAGCGTTGGAACGCATAGACTCCTATCGAAGTGCAGGCCGTCATGGACACGGAAGCGAGGGAAGCGCAGTCTGTGAAACAGCCATTGTGAGCTGCGTTTCCGATAGAAGTAACCGAATCCGATGAAAAACTTGTTAAGGCGGTATTGGCGAAAGAATCGTCAATAATAGAAATCAAAGATGGGCAATTGACCGAAGCCAAATGAGTGCAACCGCTGAAAGTTCGGTTCAAAGAAGTTGCAACAGGGATGTTTGCCAAAACCAAGGCGGTACAACCTAAAAACTCCGCAAAAGACGATGAAGAGCCTGCCCACGCTGGCAGTTTCGCGGTTTTCAGCGCGGTGCAGTTCTGAAAAGCATAGGCCGAAATGGCGGTGACGAGTGGGAAGTTAAAAACTTCGAGCGCGGCGCAACCCATGAACGAAGCGCGATTGGAACCGCTTTGGTAATCCGTTTGAAAGGAAGTCGCTTTCGGACACGAAATGTATTTGAGGGTAGAACTGGCGAGCCAGCACGGTGCGGTCGTTATATTCGGGCAGTAAATCTCCTCGATAGAACCGCACCCATAGAAGAACCAAGCATTGTTGGCGGAAGCGCGATACAAAGCAGTTGACCCGTTGTATCGGAACTTCTTTATCTGGCAGGCGGAATCCGAGAAATTGGAATCAATGTCGGTCAATTCGGTCGATGAGAAAGCGGCTATATTGCCCTCGAACTTCAAATCGTAGATTCCCAAAGTGCTTGTCGGTGAGGTGATAGGGGTCAAAGAACCCGAACCCAAAGCGGTTATGGTCGAAGGTATTGATAATCCGTCATAGGGGTCAGTGGAAGTGAGGTAGGCCGTAATGCCCGAAACGTACATACCGCTCGTTAAAGTGGTTTCGGAAGTCGTGGGGGTGAACCAGTATCTCCCGTAAAGCGAAATGTCGTTCACGGTGTAAACCGAGCCGTATAGGGCCGTGTAGTCGTCCAAGGAAGACGAAGGGACGTAGATATTGAGTTCAGTGCCTTGCGATAAGGTGGTCGGCAAAGCGTTTTGGATAGTGCTTAAAAGAGAGGAGGCGTTCCGCAAAACCAGTTTAGTCAAACTCGTCATGTTGGCGAAAGCGGAGGCCCTCAAAGTCGTCACCGAGGTGTCAATGGTGTCAACCGAGCCGTCCAAAATGGCCTCGTAAGGGGTATTCACGGTCACTTGCGAAAATCCGTCCAAGGGTTTTCCTTTGGCGTTGTTGAAGTTGTTTGCGTTGTAAGTGCCGTTCGCGGTGAAGGTTTCCGAACCCAATCTCGCTGGGCGACCATGAACAGATGATTTCGAATAAGCAGTCATGTCATTCGTCCTCCTTTATGACGCACACGTCAAAAGAGACATCGACATCGGGCTTTCCATATTTGGCGTAGAACTTAAGACCAAGATCGGTCGTCTTGGCCCTAATTCCGAAATTGGCGACTGCGTCGGAACCAAAGGTCCCGGCAGTCAGGTCATCGACCGCGTCGTAGATCAAATCGGTCTTCGAAGTGCATGGCACCGCTGCCGTCGAAACGAGATAAACGACCATGTCGGGGTAATCAGTCGAAGGCTCGGCCGCCCATGAAGCGGCCGGTATCGAGACGACGTAATCGACCGCTTTCTTCGCGAACTTGGCATCCGCTTCGGATTTATTGTAATAAGGGTCTTTCTGACCGATGAAATCCCACGAAATACCATTCCACGAATAAATGGAGTTGGCCCCCGATTTCGTTTCGTCGGAAAGGACTTCGATTTTATCATTGGTGTGGAGATTGGCGGTATCGTATGAATCGAGAAGGGCCTTGGTTCCGACGATGTCCACCACGTTTTGCGTGGCATTGACGGTATCGATGGATGCCTGAAGGGCTTGTTCGGCGGCTTTGGCACGTTGCTCTTCGGAATAGGCCGAAGTCAAATTGATGTTGTCGATTTCGGTTTGAATGTAGTCGGTTATGGCTTTTGACCATTCCTGCGTTGCCAAAGTCCCAGCGGTGGTAGGAAAGATGAAATCAACACCTCTACTATTTATTTTACCAAATCCATATACCGTTTCGTATGTTCCTTGTTCGTCGGCTACCGCAAACCCATTTTTATTTGCGGTGGAAATCACGTTCCCGTTTTTGTCTTTGAAATATATTGATTTCCCGTCTGCGAAATATATATCGCCAGTCAAAGTCCCGCCAGCCAAAGGCAAATAAGTAGCAATCACATACGATGTTTTTGCATAGGTGGAAGTGAACTCGTCGCCATTGGAATCTGAAAGCGCTCGGGCGGCCTCTTTTATTCCGTCATATATATCGTAGGCCGTTCCGACGCCTCCGATAAACGTTCTAGGCGATGTCGCTGTGTAAGTTTTCATTTTTCATTCTCCTCTCATGATACGATTTCGAGGGTGCCAGCGATCGAAGCCGTCGGCTGACCGCCTTCCGTTTCGAAAGTACTGCCATCGCTGGCTATGCTGACCAAAGAAGCGGGAACGCTTGTAAGCAATGTTCGCGTTTTCGCTCCCGTCGCAACGTCCTCGGTCACAACATAATATTTCCCTGATGAGCGAAGATAGGACACTTCGACCCTAAGCGCTATGCTTGCGCTCGAACTGGTAAAAGCGGTCCCGTAAGATTCTCCCGCTATTTTCAAAGACGCCCCGACGCTGCCAGACAAAACGGAAGTCGTTTGGGTGAAAAACAGCAATCCGTAATAAGAAGACCCCGCGTTGAATTCCACAGATTCCGTTATGGCTGAACCGCTGGTAAAATTGACTGAAATGTTGACGGGCTGTCCGACGGTCGAAGTCGTATCTGCCGTATTGGCATGGGTGGCGTTCTGCGCTTGTTGGACTGGAGTCGAGCCCAATTTGGTGACGATATCCGCCGCGGTGATGGCCGTCCCGTTGAACGCCGATGCAAAATCGGCCGTTTTCAGGCAGGAAGATATGCTTTGGTTTATCGTTGCCACTTCCGAAGTCAGAGCCGTTTTAGTGGCGTACACGTTCTCAGCGACGGTCGCGGTGATAAAATTCTTTCCGTCAATTTCGGAATCGACCCATCTTTGGTAGGCCAGAACGTTGGGCTGCGAACCCGACGGCTCATCAATGTCTATGTGCTTGCCGTTATAGGTGAATACTTCGCCGTCTTTCAGGACGATATTGACCCCATTTGCAAGGGTGATGTCCCCCGTGGCCGTACCGCCTGACGACGGAAGAAAAATCGACGAGAGCGATCCGATTATCGCTTCGGATGAATTGCTTTGCGAAGTCAGGGCTATCGGAGCGGTGAAGTCGATGAACTTGCCAGCGACGTTGCCAAGGACGTATATCGAAAGCGTTCCGTAAGTATTCCCGTCGACGGTCGACGTCGACGTCTCCAGTTTGAACTGAGCGTCCGAGCCATCGGCGTCCGAGCCGATGATGACGGATTTGGAAAGCATGATGAGGTTCTTTTCTCGCAGGCTCGCTATGAGCGTCCATTGGGAATAGGATTCCTTAAGATAAGCATGAACCGAAACGACGCCGAATGAACGCCAAACGGTCAAAGTGGCTGTGCTGACGTTTCCGTCATCGTCCTTCGCCGATGCGTCGACTGCCGTAGCGAAAGTGAACCCTTGTTGGGTCAGGGTGACGGTTCCCGCTATCATTTCCACAAGTTTGTTGTATTCGCTTCGGGTTATGAGTTCGGAGTTGTCGTCCTTGCCATAAGTGCGTTCGACGTTTATTTTGAGCAATCCTTGGTATTCGGTCTGATCGACTCCGACGGCCGATATCACCGTTTGGACTTCGCCGAACTTAGCGGTCACGCCCTCGAACGCTTGAATCTTATAGTGAAAGCATGCGTATTGGTTTCCGTCGACGAAATCGCCCGTATTCTCCGTCGCTGAATTTTTATGGAAAAATATAAGCGGGCTATCGGCGTTCACCAACGTTCCGACATTGGAGATATAAGACGTGGCTCCGGGTATTTTGCATTGGATATTGACGTGTGAGGTATTGATGTCGGCCTCATCGGGGCCGAAACAGATGTAAAGGTCGAAATCGTTGCCCTGCCTAATGGATTGGCCGTGGAGCAGAACGGTGGTCAAATCGCCTTGAGCGTTGAAATATACCCACATAATTATTTACCTACCTTAGAGTTTATCACCCTATCGACGGCGCGACAATCACTTCTCCTTCCAAGATTGGGGAACGCAGTAGTTGGCCGTCCCGTAGGAGAAGGCCGGAACCTCGGTGCTTCCGTTTAGATAAGACTTAGCGTAGTTGACTACTTTATATGACGGTTCCCCTTGGGAATCGTAGACGGTTTTGGAACGACTTTCGGTGAGAGAAAGATAGGCTGTCGTTATCACAGTGTTGTTTGAAATGTTGGATTCTGTGAAGTTTTGTCCGAAGACGAAATGATATTTTTTGTCTTCGAAATTGTAATAGTAAAATCTTATGGATCCACCAGACCCATAAGAAGAATCCGGAAGCGGGCATGAAAGAATTAGTTTGTTGGTTGCAGCGGGCATATTATCCGTAAGAATGGTCGGAACGGCATAATAAAATATTCCGAGATTGTCTGTTTCAGTTATTATAAGATACCCAGAAGACCTATACATATCCAATTCTTCTCGTTGTTCAGTTGAAGGCGTTGGACTGGTGTTAGCGACGAAAAATAAATATTTTTTCTTAGAATAAACTGCTGTTGCGTTGGCCAACTTGTCTATGGTTTTTCCATTGATAGATATGGTCGATGTGATTTCTAAGAAATGGTCGGAAGGAATGCTATCTAATTCGTCGTAATCACTGTTAATCGACGCTTTGTCATGGGATATGTACACATACATATTCTGTGCCGTAATGGTTTGCGGAAGAGATGCGGTGTTGTTTCCGAGATACTTCAACTGATAAAGACCAAAATGCCCAACAGATTCCCACCTATTATTGTTCAATATAACTGCTGTAGGATTGTGTTCATAGGAATCGTACAATATCCCGTTGGATACATTTCCTTTTATTCCATTTATTGTTGGATAAGATTCATCCCAAGATAATGATGAACCAATGTATCCGCCCAAAACCTGTACGGTAACATCGTCGAAATTGTAACTGAAAAACATAAAATCAGGAACTGATACTATTACATTGCATGATGGGTAACTACTTATAAGTACCAGACCGCCACTATGGTATTCTGACTTTATTAAATTTTGAGGAGGTTCATTGATATATGAACTTGTCAGAACTATATCTTTAGTTACTATATTTTCATTAGTTCCATCAGATGAATGCATGGTAACATTCATTTCAACTTCATTGGCAGTAACGGAAAGTATACTATTTATTTTAAGAGAGAGCGCCGCCATGCCACCGTTGGCGGTTTTTGTTTCGTCTTTTGAGTTCTTTAAGGTATTGCTCTGATTATCCCAAGTTATGCTTTTGCCAATGAACGAAGATAAGTAACTGATTAGTTCTGAAGATCCGATCTGATTTTGAGGAATTGCCACGCCAAAAACGGGAAGGAAAAAAGTTCTTGCTGCAACTTCGCTACGATAATTGTCTTCATACGTTGGCATTGTTATGTTAGTAGCGCTAAAAATAAAAGATTTTGCTAACGTCTTGGCTTTCGCTTCCCAATATTTTTCATACTTGTTGGATAACTGGCTTAATTTGCTAACCCATTCCGATATAAAAATATCTTTGGATTTAGTTGTGGTTTCTATCTCCATGGTGGAGACTATTCTTTCCTTGGCATCTTTGTGTTTATCGGTACAAGATATTTGCGATACCGGAGATTTTAAAGGATTGTCCGAACCATATATTAGTGGTAATTTAAGATAGTAGTCATGGTAAGCCTCAAGGATGTGAGACATTCTTGCTATGTCCAAATCTCCATAGATGTAATTGCTTTTATATGCGTCTATACTGTCTTCATTAACTGAATAACTTGAAAAAGACAAAGAACCAACGTAACCGCTGGTGTCTTCATTTATCATGTACCATCCTTGAGCCATACCCGTTATGGTATTCAATGAAGCGTCTTTATTAGAATAATATTGAGCGTCATTGGTTTGATGCTTCGAAATAACTTGCCAAACGTATTGATCGAAACTTGGCGACGGGTTCCTGATATAGACGCCCATGCTTTCGTTATCGACCATACTCACAGTGTAGCAAATGGCATTGCCGCTAATGTAATTTTGGCATTCGACAGCAAACATTTCCGATTGCTCATGTTCGCCTTTATATTCCCATTTTGTTCCATTCCATCTATATATAGAAGAAATGACAACATTATATTGTTTTAAAGCAAGAGAAAATCCAAAAAATTGGTTGCTGGAATTATTGTCTGCGCTGTTATTGGCGAAATCATATATATAAGTGCTTTTAGTTGGGACATCAAAATATATATTGCCAGCATCCAATTTATCTTTGATTATTTCTTTGCTGTGCGCTTCGTCTTCATACACTTTGCCATCACTTATATAGCATTTAACTAAATTATTATATTGGTCGAAATCGTATCTTACCAAATATAAATCTCCCAGAGAAACCGATGACATTACGGCAAAACCTTTTAGTTCTTCTATGGTGTCGACAGATCCTTTTATGGACCAATTATGGTTAATGGCAGAATGGGAAAATGAAGTCTGGCTCAATGTTGGCTTGTAAAACGAAAATATATCATTTATCGACGGAACGCGGTCGAACCCAACAAAAGAAGCCTGATAATTTTGCGTGTCCGATGAGATGTTGAGATTGAGATAATGGTTTTCTAACCGAGAAACGCTTTCTTCGTATGACGCAAGCGCAAATGGCCTGTGCTTGCTGAACACGCTGGTAAAGTAATTTTTCAGCACATAGTCCTTGCATTGGTAGTAGTTCGCCGTTATATACCCTTCATTATAAGAGAAAGATATTTTGTAAATAATGTTATCGTCGTCATCATAGTCTCCAAGCGAAAGCAAATTGTCGTCGTTGGTTATCCTTGCATTGGTAACGAGAACCGAGTTTCCGAGTTGATTAACTTTTTCTTTTTCAAATAGACCATCTGTTTCTACGATGGCGAGCGATTCGGATGAGCGGTCATTTGACATAATGTCACCGTCATGGTAATCCTTAGAAAATTGGACGCTTCCTTCAATATATCCTTCGTATTCGCAACGGAAAAAAATAGTTTTTATCTTAGGGGAACTATCGGTAAGAATTTTCAAATCGGTAAGGGCTTGAACAAGGGATGAATAGTCGTTAGACTCCCAATTACCAAAGTTCCAGTGCCCGGGCGATATTAAATATTTGGCAGGGTCATCATGGGAGAATCCAGTAGCGCTTAAAGTATATGTTATACTGTCCCATTGCGTACTGACGATTCCATCGGCTATCGACATGTCGTTTATAGGATCTGGAAATCCTAAAGTCGATTCCAATATGCCGATTATATTCTCCAAGTAACTATATTTTTGGTTGAATATTCCACTGGGAGAATATTCCAAAAATTCTCCCCATCCAGTTATATCGGAAGCGCCGATATCATACCCCAATGTGCAAAAGCGATAATCGGCGTATCCTTTTACATAAGTTCCATCGGTTTTAAAATATCCTTCTAATGTATGAGGAGGATTGTCGGAGAACTCTTTCCAGTCCACACTGAGATAAGATCGTCTGGAGTTAAGTATTATTAACGGAGTAATATCTCTATAAACCAATGAGAAATGATTGCTTCCGACTGTCTTATAGTACCCGATTTCAAATTTTTTAATTTTATATATTTTATGATTGAAATGGGCTTTAAGATCTTGAAGAGTCATGGAAGAAACGCTGGTATTTCTGAACCCTAAATCTTCTACAAAGGTTGTCACAGAAGAATTGGAAAGAGCATCGACGTAATCCCTACGGATTCTATCGCAGTATTCGTCGCCGTTCATCATCCAAGAACGGAAATTAGATCCTGGTATCTTTGAGATGTTATAAGAAGTTCCGTTTCTTGTTATTGTGACGCTGGGTATTTTGTTATTTCTCTTAGATAAATCTAAGCGAAGAATCATCCAGTCCCTGACCACTGGTATAGAGTCTTTTGTATTGAAGAGCCTAGTCAAAGCATCTTTAAAAGTCGGGTTATTGAACGAGGTCTCTGGGGCACTTACGCTTTTGAAAATTTCTAGGTTAGAATTAAAGTCGGAATTGGTTTCTGCTCCCGATAAAAAATATTTGTTCGTTATTGAATATACTAATCCATCCGATGTCGTTTTTATTTTGGGACAATAATCATCCAAGTAATAAGAAACCCAATCATAAACAGATCTTCCTTTTTCTTCTCTGGGCTGAGTTATTGTTCTATTGGGAAGAATTATTTTTTCCAGACCTTTGGTTTCGCTGACTAACGATATCTCATAATTAAAATAATATTCAGTAACATCGACTTGACTTCTCTTGATATTTCCAATTAAGAAATGGTGATAAAAGTCGCCGGAATTTGGAATGAATACTCCTTTACCTCGTTCAAAAGATTTCTGCTTGTAATTATAAATAAGACCGCCAATCAGAGCGCCAGAAGCATTGTAAATAGCCGGACCATAACTATGGATAATGATATCGTCGTATGGTTTGGCTTCCAAAATCTTGCCAATATGTGGAAGGATGACGCTCCCGCTATCCAAAGTTTCGCTGAGATTAAGAGAAAAAGAAGCCCCATAGGCTATCGGATAATCTTCTCCGTCTATGTGAGCCCAAAGATGAATTCCGTTTAAGATGCTTGCCATGTGCTAATTCTCCGTGCCAGAAGACCCGTTTATTAGGCCATATCTTTCACTATTATAATATTGGCTATAAGCCTGATTGTCCAAAGATATATATGATTTTTGAACGTTCATATAAGCATTATACGCCGTTGTGAATAGTCCTGAAACCGTTCCTACCGCTGCTCCGACAACGGCTCCGACTGGTCCAAAGTGCTTCCCTATAGAAAATCCAGCCATTGCCGATGTTCCTATGCTTTTCGCTGTGGATATAGCCGTTTTGGCATTGGAAACATTGGTTTGACCTAAATAATCTTCTTCCGTCTGATACCACACGTTAAGCGCTTGGTCTGCTACTTCTTCAGTTTGCTTCATTGCATGGTTCAAAAAATACATGGCAACTGCTTTTTTTGCCAATTTTTCATCTTTTTCTTTTGTTTTTTTCACACTGTTAGAAACATTCGACTCGTCTTCGTCTTGTTCAGCGGAAGGATCTTCATTTCCGCTATCGTCTATTATTTCTATCCTGATTTTTGCGCTAGTCATTTTCAGTCTCCTTTGCTTCTGCGAACGATATGGAAATGGTAGAAGTGTTGCCTAAATCTTGAATATATTGTATGCCAGTAACAACAAACCATCCATCGATAAGCGGGAGGTAACTTCCACTGACGATATTACCAGACGTGTCTCTATCTGGAATGTTAGTCACCAAAATAAAATGGTACTTTTCGTTCATGGCGCTTCCATTGCAATGCTTGATGATTTTGCGCGAAAAAACCGTTGCTCTAGCCATGGAATCAGTGAGTCCACTCGTCGAAAGTGATTCTCCGAAATCGAAAAGATATGTAGTGAGACCAAACGTTCGCGTCGTTTGCTTGTTCAAAGACTTTGTACCGCCACCCGTCATACTATATTCGCCGTTAGATGAAACTAATTCGGGGAAAACTTGAGGGTCTGGAGTAGAAGTTTGATTCAAACTTATGCTTATGAATGGAATGTCGGAAGGAGTTGAATCTTTATCTCCGAATTTTACATTAGTAACTATAAGAGTAAGAGGAGACGCATTAACTATCTTAATATTTCCAGACATCGCTACCAAAGAACGATACCCGTCATATATATCGCTGCTTGCTTCTATTACTTCTGGCGAAAAATAAGTCTGAATTATACCATCGCTGTACTCGAAGTTTACGGATTCGGCATATCCTCTAAGTATTTGCTGGGCCCCATCCATTCTTCCCTGCTCGCTAAGAACTTCAATCGACACCTGCATATTGATGACGGCGAAATTCTGCTGCCCTTTTCCAAATTTTATGACGAAATAAATCGTTTTGGCCTCTTTTTGGTCATCTGGATTCTCTTGACGCTCTTCTACAGTCTTATCAAAAACACGTTCTGGGCAAATTACGATATGATATTGACTGGAAGAATTTCCCAAAACGGACTCCAACTGACTGTTGAGCCCATTTTCTATGATTCTCGTTATCTCAGAGATGGTTTTCATTTGACTATATATCTTATCTTTATCTCATTATCGAGTGCCCAAGCCATGACGCCTTTTCTTATAGCCCTAAGCGCATAGTTTTCGTATTTCCCTTTAACGTTTTGCTTCGGGGAATATGCCAATGCCTTCTTTTCGTTTTTGGTGTAATGGCTCATGAATTTTATCGTTTCATATCCAGTCAAACCTTTTTGCGCATTCCACTTTGTGTATTTCAAAAGAGGAATAATGACTTTGTAGCCTTTGGGAGACGATTCTATATGCGTATCTTCTCTGAAATCTCTTTTTACGCCCATGGATTTCATTTCTTCATGGGAAAAATCTTCTATTTTTTGGGCAAGGCTTAATATGTTGTATTTATCCTGTGGCATCGTTATCTCTTAAGGCTTATAACACAAGTATATACCACGGAGTTGGAAAATTGGCGCTGTTTTTGATAGACCTTGCGCACAATGGATGTGACATTCCAAAGCCTATCGCAGAAAAGCACAAGGTCTTTTGTTTTTAAAGTGTTATAAATATCATCGTTCGTCTCTATGGCTACTTCGTTGCTCTCGAACACAAAAGAACTGATGGATTGGTCGCCTTGCGTGAAGTCATTGAATGGCCTCGCATAAAAGAACCCTTTGGGTTCGAGGTCATGCATGATTTTGTCGAGGTCTTCGTCAGGAACTTCCGTTCGCTTCCAATAAAGGCATTTATCCCACATGGCATGATGGCTCGTGTGAAGGAAACTGCTTAGGTCTTTAGCCATGGGTTATTTTCCTCCGTTCGTTGTATCTTTTGACCCTTTTATCGCGTTTTTGATGATATCAGTAAGCAGATTTGACTTGCGTTCAAGATTATTCTGAGCAGCCCATTTCGGCATCGGATTGACGGGGATGGCAAGCGCCTCGAAAACGAAGACGACTATCAGCGCCTCCTCGAAATAAGAAACATTGGTCTTTATCGTCTGAAGTATGCCGATGACGGCCAAAAGAGGGACCAAGGCCGAATAACCGTCGATGCATTGCACGGCCATGCTACCTTCTGGCATGCCTTTTTTTGCTTTTTTGACGATATAAATGAAGAATATGGAAAGAAGGACGATAGATAATATCCCCCATCCGCTCAACGACACCCCAGAACCACCGCTTTGGCTAAATAAACCGTATCTCCATGCCAAAAAGGCCACTGGCCCTACAGCCGCCAGCAATGACCATATCGAGAATCTTATCCAAAACTCCTTTGAAGACATCTTGGACGTTGTTTCTTCGCTCATTTTGAATTACCCCCTATCATTTTAGGACTTTCCTTGACTTCTGGGGTAATGACGGCATCGGCGGCCGCCTTTTTGGCTGCTTCTTCAGCCAATCTGCGCGCTTCGGCTTCTTTTTCTTGGCGAGCGTACTTGGCTTCGTAATCCTCGGGGATGAATTCCTTGTTTTGTATGGCACTTTGGTATTCCGTGAGGAGAATCGTCTTGTTGTCCAATTCTTCGGATGCCAATTTGGCGTCTATGGTAGAACTTCCCCATCCGCTTAAGAATGAAGTAAATAAAGCGGCAAGGCGCGAGATAAGGTTCATCCACGCTTGCGTGTTATCCCCCGCCATGAAGTCCTGAACGGTCAAAAATGACCACATGACTGAGACGACGATGGTAAACGAAATCTTCCAAATTCGGTTGAAGTGGCGGGATTGGACTCGCTCTTTCGGTATCTGAACGCCTTTTTCGATGGTTCCTTTTTGCTTAATGTTGGCATTGGCGGAAAGGAAGTAGGCGTAGTTCGGCGCGTCCAAAGTTATGGCAATCATATCATTGAGCACCGATCCTTGGTCTTCGTTGACTTGGCATAGACCGATTTTGCACCCTTTTTTGTCGATGACGGATATCGGGCCATGGGTGATGGCGTCGACGTCTTTTTTCGTCAGGTTGTCGACCAGCCGTTCGGCTTCGTCGCCGTCGAATCCATTGGCCACGAGGAACGATATTTTCTTTTGGCGAAGTTCCTTGGCTTCCGATTTGATGTAATATTGTCCAAAATAGTTGAAGAACGGAGTTATGGCGTCGTGTATGGCTTTATACGCCGCAAGCGACGTCTGATAAAGGCTGTCGGGATTATCTTTATCCGTGGACTTATCTTTCCCGATAGATTCGCCCATGAGCAATCCGAAAACGGATATGCCAACCAAAATAAGGGTTTTGGACAGCCACACAAAGAAGTCAAATTTAGACGGGTCAAAAACGATATCAGTCACCGTCATGAAGACGATGAGAAGAAGCCCGATGACAAGCGTTGATCCTTTAATGGCCTTCTTCGCTTGGAACTGCTTCAAAAGTTCTTTTGTGCTTGTTTTATGGCGCTGTTCTTTTGCACCAACACTATTCGCGTCTTTAGCGCCGTTGTTTTGCTGTTCACTCATGACTGTCATCTCCCATTTTTCCCCAATACCAAAGATAACTCGCTACAAAGGCCCAAATAATAACGGCTGCGTAGACCATGAAGGCCCAACGCGAACTGAACCATGCCAGTAAATTGGAGCCCGCTATCCAAAATCCCAACGCGATGCAGACAAGACCGATTATGCAGAAACCGACGCTCCCTATAAGCACCCACCCACCATGCTTAGCCAACCACTTTTTGAAGTTTCGTTTGGCCAATCTGGATTTAGCGCTCATTCGGTGGGGAGTCCTTTCTTAGCAACGCTTTCTTGGTCAATCGGGGTGATGCTTTCATTGGCCTGCTTAGCGTTTTCTATGGCTTTTTTATTCGCTTCGTCTTTGGCTTTGTTCTCTTCAATGGCTTGTTGGACTATCGCTTTGACTTTGTCGGTCGTAGCGGCGTCGTTGGTGCTCAGTTTTTCCAGTTCTTTGGCAATGGCCAAACGCGCTTCGGGCGTATCTTCCTGCGAAAGGGTAAAGCAACGAAGCAATGTCTTCATCGCCTCATCGGTATCGGAGAACTTGATGTTGTACTGATTCAAAATAGGCGTAAGCGTGTTTTTGAAGAAGTTATCGAAGACCTCACACACCTTCTTGTTCAGCGTGTCGGTGACGGTATCGACGATTTGGCTCGTGGTTGACGCCTGTATCTTTTTGCTCTTGATTAAGGTAATGAAGAAACCAGAGCCAAGGAAAATCATGATGGCCCACTCAATCAGTTTGATTAGGTTGTCCCAAGTCAACAGGCTTCCCCAGTTGATATTGGACATGTCCGTAACCCTGAGATTGTTCGTGCTATCGAAATAGGCTTGGATAAGATACTGCCCTTTTTCGGTCAATGGTATCTCGACGTATTTCGAATTGTTGTCCGTTTTGATTTCGGCATGGACGGGCGTATTTCCGTTGACGGTGTACCACACTGCGGTGGCAACATATTCGAAAACGGTTATCTTGGTCCCGTTGACGTCGAAATCGGGGTTGCTGTAAATATAGGCTTTGAACGAATCGGGCTTATCCGCTTCGTAGAATCCGTCTTTGGCATCGACGACCCCGCGAGAAGACGCCAGTTTGAATGCCCCGCTTTCGGTGTATCCGACTTGAGATGTAATCACATAATCATAAGGAGCCGTTGTCGCCGAAGACGAAACCGTTTCAGATGACGTCGGCTCCGAACTTTCAGACGAAGAAGAAACCGCAGAAGCGGATTCGGCCTCCGCTTTTAGCGCCGAAGGCTGAAAAGCCGCCAACGCCATGAGCGATACGGCCAAAGAACCGGTCGCTAACAGAAACATTTTCCCGTTTTTCATAATCATTTGCCCTCCGTGGTTTTATTAACCACTTGATTAACCAAGTCGATGAGCGAAGAGTTCGCCGTTTTGATGTTGGAAGAAAAGTTGTTGAATTCTTGGATGATTCTTTTTTCGAACTCGTCTTCTTTTTTCTTCGTCTCTTCCTGAATGTCCAAGGCCGCTTGGACTTTGGCTTCAGCCTCTTCGACCATCTTCCTAGTCGACTTCAGAAGTTCGGAAGGACCGACGAGATAATAGCAGTTGGTGTTTCTATCAAAAAGAAGAACGGAACCGCTCTCGGCTTTAGATAGATTCTCAGTCGACTTGACCCGTATGACGACGTCTTTGTAATTGCTCATGCCTTTTTAACCTATCTTTATTATTTATTATATAGCCCCGTCAAGACAACAGGCAATAAAAAGAGGTCGGTGCATCACTCCCGACCCCGAAGTAGCAAATAAGGCATGTGCTCCTTATCTGCGAATTTATTTTAGCAACTTCTCCAACGATTTGCCATATCTTCCTATTTCTTGGTCGATTTGGTTGCCACGGAAGTCATGGTAGGATTGGTTGTCGCCTTTGATGGTGTTAAGCGCCGCGATTACGTTCTTCTTCCCGTACTTTTGACACAGTTCTTTGATGGCGGATACGACGGACCCTTTATCTTCCGGGTCCCAACTTCTGACGAAGCCATGCACGACGTCTTCGTTTTCGGTTAAATCGTCATAGGCTTTAGACGCAGTATCCATATTGAGGTCCATGTTGTCTTCGGGAAGGTCGTTGACAGCCTGTGAATAGGAATCAATCGCTCCTCCGTAATCGCGGAACGAACGTTCGATGTCCTTTCTCTTGACGTCGAATTTATGGCCATACTTATCTTCTTTATCGGCAAGATACTGCGAACGGCCGTTCGGGTCGAACGCCTTGAAATAATCGGGGCCCTTCTTCGAACGGATGAAGTCGGTGCGCTTTTTCTTGACGAAATCGGAGAACGACATATCGGGGACGTCGTTTTCGTCGATTACCCCGTCGAGTTCTTTGTCCAACTGGGCCAGCACATCGGGGGTCGCTTCTATCTGAGGCATTTCCCCGCCGTTGGGATTGGGCGTCACTTGCTCCGTTGGAACCGCTGGCTTCGCTTCCGCGTTGACGGCTGGTTTCATGCTGATTTTCGATTCGTCGATGGGTTGAGTGGCGGGGTTATAGTAATCCCCGACCATTCTGTCAAGGTCGTTTTGGGCATCCCCAGCCAAAAGTTTTTCCAAAATGGCTTTGGCCTTTGGATTCCCAGCCTTGGCTGCTTCTTTCAATTCTTGGTATTGCTTTTGCTTGATAAACGCCATAAACCGTTCCCCTTATTTACCTTTATATCCATGCGCGTACGCTGCGCGCGCCTGTTTGGCGGCCTGACCTTTGGTAGGATAAACCTTGCCATGGCCTCCCCATTTATAACCGCCTTTGACTTTCCGTATCGGCATAATCAAAATCCCATTAGGCCCATGGCCTTCTTTTCGTCGTCGGAGTCTTCGCCTTTTTCATCGTCTCCGCCGTTAAGAAGGGAATCGAGAGCCTGCTCATGGCCTTTTTCTTCGTCATGGTTCTTTTTGAGAACGGCAAGGATTTTATCCTTGTTCGGGTCATTGGATTGCTCGACGAAAGCGATGCCGGCTTCGTACTTGTCTTCGGCCTCTTTTTCGTCCCCGATGTTGTCTTGGAGAACTTCTTCCACGCTAGAGTAGTGGGGCTCGTCCTTCTTTTCTTCGGGCTTGCTTTCGCTTTCCTCGTCTTCGTCCTCATCTTCGGGCTTTTCGCCTAAAGTATCTTTATCGTCGTTTTCCATGGTATTTTTACCTCTTTATCATCAGTTTATCACTGAAATGCAAACAAATAAAACATTTATAAGCCCAATGCTTTTTTTGCTCTGGCTTCGTCGATTGGCTCTTGCTGGTCTTTCTTTTTACAATACGCTATCTTTTGGTTTTTGGAACAACCTTTAGTTACGTACTTCGAAATGCCTTCGACAACGTTTGAATCCATATTAAAAAGCCGTCCTTTCAGGTTTAGGCATAATCGCCTCGACTTCGGCAGCGCGTTTGTTTATCCATTGCGAATTTTTTCTGACGAATGCTATCGTTTCGTCGGAAATCGGTTGGCTTGGATTTTCAATGTAACCGTTTAATTCCATCAACACGCCGTACGGGATTATCCCGTTGGTGAGGTCGCGCAAAGTGGCTCGGAGGATTTCCTCTGGGGCATTGCACGACGTCAAAACGTTAATTTGGATGGTTTTCATCAAATGTTTCCCTTTCCGTATACATGCATCTTCCGTTTAATAATAGCAGATATCCGCCTTGAATGGCATCATAACCAGCGATAAGAGCGCCGAAGTGCGGGTCGTATTTTATGTTGTTTGCAACCAAATCCCCCATTTTTCCGGCTTCTTCATCGGATAATTTCCCTTTGAATTTGTCGACAACGGATTGCTTCACCTTGTCGATGTTAGCAATAAGATAACTTTGTATCCTATTGACGTCTTTATAAGTGGCCATGTTCGCGTTTTTACGGTCTATTATCATTCTTATAACGTGAGAATGATATCCGTTTTCGGCATAACTATCTGCCACGTCTCTGCTTGGCGATGTATAAATGCCTTCACCTCTAGCGCCCATGGTTATGAGAAGATCTGGCTCGGTTCCTCCGACATATCCATCGAATATATTTCTCAACGCTTTCTCGTTTCCTATCCCTATCCCGCGATAAGTAAGGCCATACGGGACTTGCGAAACGGGTCCACTGTGGAGAAATCCTTCGTCATTGCCGAAATAAAGCCTATTATTTCTTATTTCCTTTTCTTTTTGGTCGAAACGAGCCCTTGGAATCAGGCCGATAGGAACCCATCTTTCTTTGGCTACTTCATTGGTCAAGAACTCGGAAGTACCATAATTGGTATGAGGTCTTCCGTTGGCGTCGAGATACATGTAATTGAAATTGTTGGCCCTTGCTTTTTGAACTATGGCATCGGAGATGGCATTGGGTATTTCGCTCAATACTTGCTGTTCGTTCAGAACTGGCGACTGTCCGCGTTTTTTCTCATAGGAATCCTGAGAAAGTATTCCCTGCGAATTGCGCAGACGAAGAAGGGCTAGTTTTATTTTTATCGAAGCCGAAGCGTCTCCAGCAATACTTTCATAATAGGATTTGAATGGGCCGGTACCTGAAGACGTCGGAGTTTGGGTTTGCTGATTCTCGGTAGATGACGCAGTGGATCCGTCAGAAACGAACTGCCCGTTATCGGTCGAGTAGTTCTCCGGCTTTCCTGCACCGCCTGGTTTTTTTTGAATTCCGCCGTCTGCCATAATCACAACCCCATGGATTTCTTTATCCGTTCTATTTCATCATTGCTTTGATCTTCGGCATTGGGATCTCCTTCGCCGTTTTCAAGCAAATCGTAAAACTCTTGGTAACTTTGCCTAGCCAAAGAAGGCGCCGAATCTGTCAGAACGTATTTTCTTTCTTTTTCGCTGTATTCGTACCAACTCGGGTCGCTCATGAAATAAGGTTTTTTGTCTATGGTCATATCATTGCCCTTTCCATATTTTATACTTTTCCAAGATTTTTTTAAGCGCCAATGCGTAAGGATTGGGATTCCCGCCGAACAGAGACGAGAACGTCTCAGCAAAGAACTCCTTGCTGTTGGTGTTCCCGTATGCGTTTCTCGGGTAATACTTTGCATACATTTTTCTCGGGTCTGGGTCCCCTTGCTCGGCCAAAGAGCATATCTCGTTCTGAATTTGATTCGACACTTGAGTATAAATTGTGTTTTTCGATGGGGAAAGAACGGAAATCAATTCTCCTTCGACCGCGTGTCCGCATTCATGGATGAAAGGTCCAGCGGCGTAGTTTTGATCGTTTCCTTTTTCCACGCTGAAGAAGACTTTTGCATCGGTTTTCTGACCTCTTATGAAACCTGTTGGGCTAAGGCCCCTGCCATAGAAATGGGTAGACAGCAAGATGGTGTGCTCCCACCCTTTCGCATCGTTCCATGTTTCGTGGTCGTTCTGACCGATTATTCCAGCGTTCCCACCAAAATCGCTAAGCCTTACCGTAACGTTTTTAAGCGTTGTGTTCTTCTGGACTTCGGCTAGGCCCCTAAGGTTAGACACAAGAAACTGCTTATTTGGAAAAATGGTCGCGGGGTCGTCGGCGAACGAGAATACTCCGCCGCTTTTCAATTCGTTGAGAAGCGATGGTATCTCGGCATCGCATTCTTCGTCGGACATTTCGAATGCCATTTTCTTGACGCTTGGTTGCTGAACGTTCGCGGTTGCCTTTGAGCGAAGAAGGGCTAATGCGTTTTGGACTTTGGACGGGTCGACTTTATATTGGAAAGAAGGCGAAGCGTCTTTTTTTGACTCTTCGTCTTTCTTTTCCGCGCCTGAGCCTTTGATATACTGGCCAGTCGAGGAATCGTAGTTTTCTTCTACGTATCCTTGGCCTCCCGTTTTCGTTGGCATTTTCTAAACATTCTCCTTAGATATCGCCGTTTTCGATAAGGGTCATGATTTCGTCTGACGTCGCCCCGAATTGCTTCGCAAGATTGTCGACGGTGGACTTCACATTGGCATCGCTGGTGTATCCCGAACGAATATTCTTACGGCCTTCGTCGGTGAATTTGTTCTCCGAGTCGAAATAGGATACTTGTTTTTTCGGAGCCGTCGGCTGAGACGGAGACGACGTCGGCTGAGAGCCACCGCCCTGCGCAGAACCTTGCTGGGCGTTGTAGGCTTGGTTGGCCGCTTGTTTGCTTGCGCTGATGTTGGATTGATTGGCATAAATGGGTTTTCCCATAAGAGGAGGCTTATGCGCTGTTGCGGCTTGGTAATCCTGAGCCGCCTTGGCCAACTTGGCTTGAATAGAAGGGCCAGCCTTTGAGATGTCGTGATTTCCCGCGACTTGGATTCCGCCTTGGGCAATCGCCGCTTTTTCTTTTTTGGACGGAGCGCCACTTTTGGCTTTGAATGCTCCGGAATCGAGGCCCATATAATGGCCTACGCCGTCTTTTCCTTCAATGTAGTATTTCATGTTGTCGATGAATTCGTCTTTGGTCATGTCGACGGGGACCCAATATCGTTTTCCGTTTGGCCCAGTCATGACATCGCCTTTTTTGACATAGTCGATTTTCCATCCCCTCATGAAAAGCGGGACGCCTTTGCCGCGGGATTTGTATTTCAGCGAAAAGTTCGCCGAAGAATTGTATTCGAAATGCCCTGTGGATGGATCACGAGGTTGAAGGACGCGTTTTTCGCTCGTCCATTTATGGCCTTTTTCGATGGGCTCTCCTCCGCCAGTCGAAAGGTTGTTGGCCCGTAATTCGTCTGCGGTCGGGGCTCCTTTGGTTTCGTTTCTGACGGCTTGGGATTCTTTCCCTAAGCCACCAGTAGTGGTAGTGGTCTTTGTTGCATTAGCCATAACAAAACTCCTTTTATGGATTTACTGTGATTCTATTATAAAGTCAAGAAAGGGAAAATAAAAGAGGCCGTTCTTACGAACGGTCTCTCTTTGCCTTGATAAAAGGCTGTGGTTACTCTGCGACAGTCGTGACGACTTGCAGGACTTTGCCATGCATAATGGCATAGAGCGTAGCGCCAGTGGCGACGGCGGAGCCGACTCCCACAAGGGTATCCTTGGCGGGGTCGTAGGTGTAAGCACCGCCAGCGGTAAGACCAGCCTGAGTGGTCGAGATAATCGACACGAGACGGTCGCCCGGATTGACGATGATATGAGCAATCTTGCCAGCCTTGCTGATGGTAACGCTGACGGTCGGCTCAATGCTGACTTGGGTCGAGAAGGCGCCAGTGTGGACGTAAAGGGCCACGCGCTGGTTGTCGGCCACGAACACATCATGATAGACACGGACGCAGAGGACGTAGCCATCCATGTGGGTCATCGCAAGGGCGAGGTCCCCAGAGAGGATTTTGACCTTGTTGTATTTGACGACGTGGACGGCGGCGCGCTTCGCCATGAGAAGGAAGTCGATATCCTTGCCAGTGAAGTGATAGCCTTCGGCATCGGAGACGAACCCTAATTTGAAACGGGCGGGCGGAACGACGACGATCTTACGGCCTTCATACTCGGTCAACTTGAACTTGACGTTCTTGTCGTAGTCGGCCTGCATAAGGAAGCGTTGGAGTTCGCCAGTGTCGTTGCGGAGACCATTCATGTAGTTCGGGCTGATGAAGAGGATTTGGTCTTCGGCCGGAATTTCATGGTTATCGAAATAGAGGAACGCGTCATTGATGGGAGCGAGGAACTTATTGTCCGACACAATCCCATCAACGAGGTTCTTTAAACCGACGCTGGCCTTCGACGCGATGGTCGAGAAGCAATAGGCATCGACTTCGGGGACGACGACGGTGCGCGAGACTTCGGTGGTCGCGGAACCAAGGACTAAGTCCGCGGCTTCCTCGTTGTCGAAGTATTCGATCGGGTAGTAAGCGGCGCGGTCTTGGGAGATGGTGAAGTCTTCCCAAGTGAGGCCAGCCTTGCTCGACTGATAGCCGAACGTGCCGTCGCCAGCCGCTAACTGAGCGGTGCCAGTCTGGTCGCTGTTGCGGGTATAGTCATGAAGACGGCCGAAGGCCACCTTAGCGATTTTGCAGGTTTTGGCTCCAGTGAACTGGAGGAGGCCCTCCTGCGCGTCGAGCAAACTCGACATAGCCTCTGCTTTGTAGACCTTATCCCAGCCTTTGGTGCTGAATTTAGTGATAAGGCCGATGTTGTTAATGGCGTCTGCCATAATGTGATTCTCCTTGGGCTTTTGCCCTAATGCAGAATTCGGGGGAAATCACATGCTTGCTTGCTGCTTCGTTTTTCTACTTGTCTAAGCCATAAAGATGCATGGCTTTTTTCTCGTCTTCGGAGTCGTCGGAACCTTCGCCTTCCTTAGGCTGTTCGGCGGGCGCTTTCGCTTCATCGCCGTCTTCGCCTTTAGGGGCTTCGGATCCTTCTTTGGCCTTGGGCGGTTGTTCGCCGTTCGGGTCTTTCTTGGCTTCGTCGACTTCTGACGGCGTGACGCCTTCCTTAGGCTGTTCGGCGGGGGATAGTCCCTTCGTCTTCTGGTCCTCGGGGCTCATGGCTTTGAACTCGTCCGTCAACGCGTATCCGAGGATTCCCACTAAGGAACCCAGCTGGTCCACGTCGATGTCGCCGTTCTTGAACATGAGATACAAGCCGCCGAGCAGGTCGTCGTCCGACATGCCTTGCGCCTTGAGTTGGTCAAGCGCCGATTTGGCTTCTTGGTCTGTCATAGGTTGTTTTCTCCTTCCCTATCACTTGTCGAGGCCATAGAGGTGCATGGCCTTGGTTTCTTCGTCGACCTCTGGCGCCCTTCCGGGCTCCGCTCCCAACCGAGTTATCGTGCTCGGCGTCGGCGTCGGGGCGTTTTGGGCCCGCGCCTGAGACTGCGCTACCGCCTGTTCGCCCATTTGGGGGGTCAAAGGCTGTTGTTGGGTTTGAGGCTGGGCCGCTTGGGCCGAGCCGACCCACTCAGGATGCGTCGCCAATTCCATTTGGATGTTCTCGGGCGTGACGTCGAGTTGGTCGAAGGCCAATCTCGCCTTGACGTCGTCCCATCGGGATTTGTCGATATTGCTGGTGAGGAGCGCGTTCTCGCTTTGGAGTTGCTTGAGGTTGTTCCCCTGTTCGGAGAATTGGTCGTTCAAACCGTCGTAGCGCTGCCCGTTCCCGAACAATTCGTCCAAGGCTTCGGGGGTATCCACGCCGTACTTATCGTAAAGTGCCTTCAAGGCGGACTCGCGTCCTTCCTGACGGGCTTTGCCGACGAGTTTGTCGACTTGGCTTTGTGGGATCATCTTCTCGGGCGATGCCTGCGATTGAGCGGGCTGTCCTTGGTTCGGGTCCTGCGTACCCTGAGCGGTTTGGGCGGAGGGAGCCGATTGGGTTTCTCCCTGGGCTGGAGTGCTTTGGTCTTCCGCACCATCGGCCGACGGGGCCGTTGGTTCGCTGGTCCCCTGAGTTGGGGCCGTCTCTTGGGGCTTCTCTGCCGAGCCTTCGCCTTCGGGCGTTCCATCGACGGGCGAGTTCTTCGTCTGCGACGCAAGCGCTGCGGCTT
>Ga0183101_1000680_pt1 | contig 43301 bp, 35 predicted proteins | sample Biomet3_FD_127790 | JGI IMG/M metagenome (GOLD analysis project Ga0183101, IMG submission 127790) | Microbial communities from bioreactor (seeded with sewage sludge) at LBNL, California, USA - Biofuel metagenome 3 | ecosystem: Engineered > Bioreactor > Anaerobic > Unclassified ... | reverse complement strand
TATAAACATATCCTTTGTCTTTTTTCTACTTGTTTGTTTTCTCTATTTCTTTAATTCGGGTTGCAAAGTAAACACTTTTTTTTGGATTAATCACCATAAGTTGCTGATAAATTTTTATTGCCTTGTCTTTATAACCCTGTTTTAGATAAACTTGCGCCATTGTCTCTGTTACAATTTTAAACTCATCTGCAACACTTTTTTTCACTATTTCACCAACAGTTGGCTCTTCTTTTTCTTCATTTTGAAGTGTATGTACTTTTGGATTTTCTATTTGCAAGAAACGTTCAACCAATTCTTCTTTTGTTGGATTAGAAGATATTTCAGGCTCACTGTATGAGTCTATTTCTTTAATAATATCATCTTCTTTTGTCAAAGGTTTGTGATTTTCACCACCAACACCATAGAGCGCTTGCAACTGTTTTATCTTTTCATTTATCAAATCCAAGGAATCTTTTGGCTTTTGTGGTGCAATATCCAAAGACTTATTTGCTTCCTTTTCCATTTGTCTTTTTAGTAAAACCTTGTCTGTTGCATACACTCCGGCCAAAGCAAGATACTTCTGCTCATCATAAGAAAAACGCTTTGACATTTTAGCCATATATAAATATAGTAGTGAGAAGTATGGATAAGCCTTAAGGGTACGCAAAAGCTCTGAAAGCATTTGAGCATCATAGTCTTTGCTTTGCATTTGCATTAATTTATTTATAAAACCCTTATCCATTTATTTATTCTTATATTAGTGCTTATAAAGCCATTTTGAAAGTGCAAAGATAGAACTTTTTTGCTTGTTTTCATTGTCAGAATGAAAAAATGTTGTACTTTTGCCATCTCATTTGAGGTAAAAAGTCGTCTTATTTTGGCGATTAAATGAGTAAAAAGCAAAAGAATAACAGATAAAATAGATAATAAAGATGAAAAGAACTTTTCAACCTTCAAGAAGAAAGAGAGTAAACAAGCACGGATTCAGAGCAAGAATGGCAACAGCTAACGGAAGAAGAGTAATTGCAGCTCGCCGTCGTCATGGCAGAAGCAAATTAAGTGTTTCTGACGAAAGATAGTTTTATTTACTAAGAGAAATTTTTAATAAAGGAGCATTACTTTGCTAAAAGGAGTGCTTCTTTTTTGTGTTTATAGCAATGAGTAGAAAGAAAGACAAAGAGCAACCTATACTTGAAAACATAGAAATACTTGATGCTGGTAGCGAGGGCAATTGTATTGCCAAACAAGACGGCATGGTTATTTTCGTTCCCTATCTTGTACCGGGAGACAGAGCAGATTTGCAAATTCTGAAAAAGAAAAAGAATTTTGCACAAGCCAAAGCAGTAAGAATAACAAAGTTTTCTGACAAGAGAACAGAAAAATTATGCCCTCATTTTACCATTTGCGGAGGCTGTAAGTGGCAAGAAATGCTTTATAGTGAACAAATAAAATATAAAGAAAAACAAGTTCTTGACGCTCTACAACATATAGGAGGGGTAAGCACCAGTTGTGCTCAGCCAATCCTTGGTAGTCAAAAGACAAAAGAGTATCGCAACAAATTAGAGTTTAGTTTCTCTTCAAAACGTTGGATAACCGACCAAGAGGTGCAAAGTTCTGAATTTATAGAGAACAATGGCGGCGTGGGCTTTCACGCTCCTTCTTCTTTCTGTAAAGTTGTTGATGTAACCTATTGTGCTTTACAGGAAGAGCCTTCAAACGAAATCAGAAACTTTGTAAGAGATTATACTCGCACTCACTCTCTTAGCTATTATGACACAAAGACTCACGAAGGGCTTATGCGCAGTATGGTTTGCAGAACAACACAGCAAGGTCAGATTATGCTGATTGTTGTCTTTGCTTACAAGAGTGATGAAATTGAGCCATTGCTTAATGCCATTGCAGACAAATTCCCTCAGATAACTTCCTTGATGTATTGCATAAATACAAAGTTAAACGATTCTCTTGGAGACCAACAGATGTTGCTTTTCAAAGGTCAAGAATATATTTATGAGTACATGGAAGCTTTTGATAAAGACTCTGAATCATTGAAATTCAAGATAGGACCAAAATCTTTCTTTCAGACAAACACTCTGCAAGCTCAAAGACTATATAACGAGGCTGCAAAGTTGGCAAACCTGCAAAAAGATGCCTTGGTCTATGACCTTTACACAGGTTGTGGCACAATAGCCAATTACATTGCTAAAAGTGTAAAACAAGTCATTGGTATAGAATATATAGAAGAAGCCATTACAGATGCAAAAGAAAACTCCCAGGTCAACAATATCACAAACACTGTGTTTTATGCAGGAGATATGGCCAAAGTATTCAATAATGATTTTGTGAAAGCCAATGGCAAACCTGACATAATTATCACTGACCCACCAAGAGCAGGTATGGCTCCTTTGGTTATTGAACAACTGTTGGCTTTAGAGGCAAACCAGATAGTATATATTTCTTGTAATCCTGCCACACAGGCAAGAGACATTAAACTATTAAGCGAAAAATATAATATAACAGCCATTCAGCCAGTGGATATGTTCCCTCACACTCAGCATGTGGAGAACATTATTTCTCTAACAAAGAAATAATTTACTATTTCTTTGTTTTAATTTTTTCTTTCTTTGTTTGCGTGTAAGCTTTCTTTGTTTCAATTTTAAGAATGCAAACCGCAACAATATTCTTCATCACATGGTATAGTTTCAAACTCCAATGTTGTGTGAGTAATTTCTTTTTGAGAAAGAATATGCTTTATTTGTTCTTTCAACTCTTGGGTTTGAGCCAAAGTTGTATTCTGTGAAACAACAATATGTGCTGTTAGTGCATTTTCTCTTGTACTTAAAGCCCAAACATGTAAGTGATGAACACTACAAACTCCTTGCACCCGACAAATAATCTCTTCTATTTGGGCTATATTTATGTTTATTGGTGTGCCATCAAGGGCTTCTCTTATGCTACCCTTGAGTAAATCCCATGTAGAGTAAATTATAACCACAGCAATAACTAATCCCACTATTGCATCTATTACATATACATGAGTGTAATAAATAACTATTCCACTGATAACAACTCCCACACTCACCAAACCGTCAGCCAACATGTGCAGATAAGCCCCTTTGACATTCATATCTTCCTTTTTGTCTTTATTAAATAGTAAAGCTGTTGCAAAATTGATAACAACACCAACTGAAGCTACTATAATAATGTATGCTCCTTGAGTTTGCTGCGGAGAAATAAACTTTTCTATACTTTCTTTTATTATTATTGCCACAGCAACCATCAAAACTACAGCATTTAACAAAGAGACAAGTATTGTTGTCTTCTTATAACCGTAAGTATATTTGTTTGTTGCACTCTTTTTTGACAGCAAAAGAGCTATCAATGACAGAAATAGTGAGGCCACATCGGTCAAATTGTGTCCTGCATCACTCAATAGTCCCATACTATTGGCAATATAGCCTGCAATAAATTCTACAATAACAAATGTTATGTTGATTACAATTCCCCAGACAAAAGCCTTGGTCAAATTTTCAACATTATGTTGGTGGTTATGGTGATGATGTTCGTGTTCCATACTTAGATATTTGTGTTAGAAAGCAAAGATACATTATTTTTTTGTTTTTATGCTCCTTTTTATTTCGTAATTTTGCAACTTCAAAACAAGGGGTGTCGTATCAAACTTTGCTATACCCAATTAAAAAGCAAACACTTTTGTATATATGGACTATAATTTTAATGACATTGAACCTAAATGGCAACAATATTGGAAAGAAAACCAAACTTTCAAAGCACAAACAAACTCAGAAAAGCCTAAATATTATGTCTTAGATATGTTTCCTTATCCCTCAGGAGCAGGATTACATGTTGGACATCCTCTTGGTTACATAGCATCTGATATTATTGCACGTTACAAACGTTTAGAAGGTTTTAATGTTCTTCACCCTATGGGTTACGATGCCTATGGTTTGCCTGCAGAACAATATGCTATTCAAACCGGACAGCACCCCGCCATTACAACAGAAACAAATATAAAAAGATATCGCAGTCAACTTGACAAGATTGGTTTGTCTTTTGATTGGTCAAGAGAGGTTCGCACTTGCAATCCTGACTATTACAAATGGACTCAATGGACTTTCATTCAACTCTTCAATTCTTACTACTGCTATGACACAAACAAAGCTCGTCCAATAAGTGAATTATATGAAGCCTTTGAAGCTGGTCAAGCTGATAAACTAAATGTTGCATGCACAAAAAAGCTCTCTTTCACAGCTAAAGAGTGGAAAAGCTACTCAGAGAAAGAAAAAAGTGACGTACTGATGAATTACCGCTTGGCTTATCTTTCTAACTCCATGGTGAATTGGTGTAAAGAATTGGGGACAGTGCTTGCCAATGATGAAGTTGTTAATGGTGTAAGCCTCAGAGGAGGTTATCCTGTGGAAAGAAAGTCAATGTGTCAGTGGTCACTACGTATCACAGCTTATGCTGAAAGACTTTTACAAGGGTTAGAGACACTCGACTGGACAGATTCCCTAAAAGAGATACAAAGAAACTGGATTGGCAAAAGCCATGGAGCTACAATGTTCTTCCCTATTGAAAACTCAGATAAGAAACTTGAAATATTTACCACTCGTGCAGATACTGTGTTTGGCGTAACCTTCATGGTGTTGTGTCCAGAGCACAAATTCATTGATGAGCTAACCACTACAGAACAAAAACAAAAAGTGCAAGAGTATGTTACTTGGGCAAAGAACCGCAGTGAGCGCGAACGCTTGGCAGAGGTTAAGAAAGTAAGCGGAGTTTTCACTGGTTCTTATGCCATAAATCCTATAAATAAGGAGAGAATACCTATTTGGATTTCAGATTATGTACTTGCTGGTTACGGCTCTGGAGCCATTATGGCCGTAGCTGCTCATGATAGCAGAGACTTTGCTTTTGCTCGTCATTTCTCACTACCTGTTCGTCAAGTGGTTGTACCAAAAGGTGAACAAGAAGAAGACACTGACACATGGAAAGAGAGCAAAGACTCAAAGGAAGGCACACTTGTAAATTCAGATTTCCTCAATGGACTTAACGTAAAGCAAGCAATAACAATCGCAATAGAAAGAATAAAGGAAATGAATGTGGGTTACGGCACCATAAACTACCGTTTGCGTGATGCAATTTTCTCACGTCAAAGGTATTGGGGTGAGCCTTTCCCTATCTATTACAAAGATGGAGTACCTTATTCTTTGGAAGAAAAAGACCTACCACTTCAATTGCCAAAAATATCTTCTTATCTGCCAACAGAAAATGGAGAACCTCCTCTGGCAAGAGCAGAGAATTGGTGCACAAAAGATGGATATCCTTTGGACACTAACACAATGCCGGGCTTTGCAGGCTCAAATGCTTACTCAATTCGTTACATGGACCCACACAACTCAGAGGCTTTGGTTTCCAAAGAGGCAAACCAATATTGGCAAAATGTAGATTTATACATAGGAGGCAGCGAACACGCCACTGGACACTTGCTTTACTCTCGCTTTATAACTAAATTCCTCTATGACATTGGCGTGTGTTGCAAACAAGAACCTTATCAAAAGCTCATAAATCAAGGAATGATTCAAGGTCGTTCAAGTTTTGTTTATCGCGTGAAAGGAACTAACAAATTTGTTTCTTATAATCTGAAAGACAAATACGAAACAGATGCCATACATGTAGATATAAATATGGTAGATAATGACATTTTGGACACAGAGTGTTTTAAGGCATGGAGAAAAGAGTTCAATGATGCCGAGTTTATATTGGAAGAAGGAAACAAATACCTTTGTGGTTGGGAAGTAGAAAAGATGTCTAAGAGCATGTTCAACGTTCAAAACCCTGATGACTTAGTTTTGCGTTATGGAGCTGACACTCTCAGACTCTATGAGATGTTTTTAGGACCATTAGAACAGTCAAAACCTTGGGACACTAAGGGTATTGAGGGAGTATTTCGTTTTATTCGCAAGTTATGGCGTCTTTACACTGACAAGGATAATAACTTCTGTGTAAGTGATGATGAGCCTAAAAAAGAAGAGCTAAAGTCTCTATTCAAGGCAATAAAGAAGATCAAAGAGGATACAGAGAGATTTTCTTTCAATACTTCAGTTTCTACCTTTATGATTTGTGTTAATGAGCTTTCAGAGCTTAAATGCAACAAGAAAAAGATACTTGAGCCACTTGCAATAATTATTTCACCATTTGCTCCTCACATTGCAGAAGAGTTATGGCAAAGATTGGGACACACAGAAACTATTTCTTTTGCTCAATATCCTCAAATAGATGAAAGCTTACTAGTAGAAAACTCATTCAAATACCCAGTTTCTTTCAACGGAAAAATGCGTTACACTATTGAATTACCTTCTGTTGCCACTCAAGCCGATGTACAAGAAGCCATAAGCAAGAATCCGGATACAGAAAAATACCTTCAAGGCAAGCAAATAAAGAAAATAATCTTTGTACCAAAGAAAATTATAAATATAGTCTGTTGATAGCTTGTTTATTGGTAAATGTTTATTGGTTACTTCTCTAATTGCAAAGTCAAAAATAAGCATTCAACAATATTAAAATATGGTACACTTCTTTTTTTGGAAGAAACCTATCTTTGTTGTTATTGTTAGACCAAAGGTTTGATACCAATCCTTTGTCTGAGGATTGCCTCTCATTGAGCCAGCCTTGTTATATGTGTTTTGATAACCTGCAAGCTCGTGTGTTCTGTCAGCTGCAGCAGCAGATTCCAAACCCGCACCATTTATTAAGACTGTTTGGTCTACATAATCTTTGCTTACGTCATCAATATAATCTGTGAATGTCTTTCTCAATCCCCATTCCAGACCTATACAAACATATTTTCCTAAAGAGAATTTAACTCCTAAACCAAATGGAATAGCTATTTGCATAAGAGAATACTTACCCTCATAGCCTGCAATACCCTCTCCCTCTGTGGAAAGGTCTCTCAGATAAACCCATTCTTTCTCATAAGTCAATGGATTGGTAATCTCTGTGCGTGGATTTATCCAAAAAAGGCTCACTCCTGCAAATATATATGGTGTAAGCCTATGGCGCGAACTTCCTGTTTGATAATCAAAGAAATTAAACTCACATGTAGCTCCCAATTCGTTTATCTTGCTTTCAAAAGACAGGTTTCTTATGTTGCCATTGTCCGCATCGTTAGCAGAAACCTTGCCAAAAGACAAATTAGCCTTCAGCACCCAACGCGGAGTGAAGTTATAACGATATATAACTCCTAACATCAAGTGAGTATTCTTAAAATTGTATTTGTTATTCAAGTCTCCAATGTAGTTCATTCCTCCACCTATGAGGCCAAACTCTGAACGTTGAAAAAATTGTGCTTGAGAGCTCAAAGCTATTATGAAGAATAGTGCTGTCAATAAAAGACGTTTCATATCTTTTTCTTTATTGTATTATTATTTGTGTGCAAAGGTAATAATTCTTTTCTTCATATATGGCATAAAAGCCCTAAACTTCACTCACACTACTACGATCCATTTCCATTATTTCAAGGTCTTTGGGTGTTCTTTTATCTATTACAAAGCGCACCATAGTGCTTTTAGTGTGAAAGCCACTCTTTCCGCAAGCCCCTGGATTGATATGCAGCAGCATATATTTCTTATCATACATCACTCTTAAGATATGGCTATGTCCAGAAAGGAAAATATTGGGTTTTTCTCTTGCAATCATTTCTCGCATAGCCTTTTCGTAATGTTCAGGGTAGCCTCCAATGTGTGTCATTAGTATTTTGCAATCCTCAATCTTAAAGCACTCCACCTTTTTTATTTCTTGATAAATCTCAGCCCCATCAATATTACCATAAACCGCCACAGTGGGCTTGAATTTCCTTATCTTCTCCAACACTTGCCAAGAACCAATGTCTCCACAATGCAAAATTATATCCACATCTTTGAAAAACTCATACATCTGTCTTGAAACTATTCCGTGAGAATCAGACATCACTCCTACCCTTGTCATATTCTATTTATTGTTTTAGGGAACAAAAGTAACAATTATGAGCAAAAAAATTCGGATATTTGCAAATTATTTTTCTGAATCACTCAATATGGTACACAAACTTTACGGTTACATTGCCGTTTTCTTTTCTATGATTCTATGGGGCATAAGTTTTGTTTGGACAAAAGAACTCTTAGAGGCTCATTTCCCTGTAATAATGATTGTTACCTTTCGTTTGATAATTGCAGCCTCTCTTATGTTACTTGTTTTCTCCTTAACTCATTCATTGGAAAAGGTAAAGAAAAAAGATATCTCTACATTCTTTCTACTGGCTTTCTTTGAGCCGTTCCTATATTTTATTGGTGAGAATTTTTCTATGCAATTTGTGGAAGCCTCTTTTGCAGCCATTGTTATTGGGGTAATACCCGTGGTGGTGCCTTTTGCTCTTTTTATTTTCAATAAGGAAAAAGTCCATTGGGAGATAATATTTGGTGTGGTGCTTTCAATAGTTGGTATTGCTTTTATGTCTCTTGGCAAAGGCTTTTCTTTCAATGTTGATATTCGTGGAGTGCTTTTGTTGGTTTTGGCTGTGCTTGCAGCTGTTGGCTATAGCGTTGTATTGTCAAGACTCTTGGGTTCTTACGGACCAATCACAATAACGACTTATCAAACCCTTATTGCCATTTTATATTATTTGCCTTTATTCTTCATCTTTGACTTTAGTAGCCTTGCAACTCTTAATTGGAGTTTTAAGGCTGTAAGCGATATAGTACTTTTGGCTGTACTTTGTTCCTCTGGTGCTTTCATTCTCTATAACTATGCAGGCAAAAAGCTCGGCGTTGCAAAGTCTTCGGTATTCACAAATGCAATTCCCCTTGTTACAATAGTCTTTGCAATCTTGGTAGGACAAGAGACACTCTGCGCAAACAAAGTAATTGGCATGGCAATAGTTATTGGAGGAGTTATGTTCAGCCAATTCGGTCTAAAAACAAGACAAAGATTTAAACAAAACGCAAAAGCAAAATAACCAAACAAAGCTTTAGAAAACGCTTTCAGTCAAAGAGCTTTGTAATAATGGCATTATTGCGCCACAATAATGGCATTATTGAACGATAATAACCGTATTATTGAGCTCCAATAATGCCATTATTGTAAAGCTAAAACAAAGATTCATTTTTCTAAAGCTTTGTTTGGCGCTGCTAAAAGCAAGAAAAACGCAACATTGTCTTGAAAAAGCACTTCAAGTAAGCTAATTTATCTAAATAAAAAGGTAAAGAATGTGGCTATTTTCAAAAAACGCCTTATATTTGCACCCATGAAAGTAAATATAGGTACCATTCAACTTGCTTGCTCAAAGGATAAGGCAGCAAATATTGAGAAAACAATCTGTGCAATCCGCTCTGTAGCCCAGCAAGGTGCTAATATAGTCTGCTTGCAAGAGCTTTTTGCATCATTGTATTTTTGTGATACTGAAAACTATGATAATTTCCTTTTAGCCGAACAAGTACCCGGACAGACAACAGTGTTATTTCAAGGGCTTGCAAAAGAACTTGGCATCGTAATTGTGGCCTCGCTGTTTGAGAAAAAGAGAAAAGGACTTTTCTTTAACACCACCGCCGTCATAGATGCTAACGGAGAGTACTTGGGAAAGTACAGAAAAATGCATATTCCTGATGACCCGGGTTACTATGAGAAGTTTTACTTCACTCCTTCTTCAGACGGCTACAGAGTTTTCAAGACTCAATTTGGCACAATAGGCGTTTTGATTTGTTGGGACCAATGGTATCCAGAGGCTTCAAGGATTACAGCCCTTATGGGTGCAGATATAATTTTCTATCCCACAGCAATAGGCTGGGCAGATGACCAAGACCAAGCCACAAACACAGAACAATATAACGCATGGCAAACAATGCAACGCTCACACGCCATTGCTAACGGAGTGCATACCGTTTCCGTTAATCGCACTGGCAAAGAGGGAGCAATGCAATTTTGGGGTGGTAGTTTCATTTCAAATCCTTTTGGGAGCATTCTTTATCAAGCTCCACACACACAAGAAGCCCTTGCCGTAACAACAATAGATACTGAGCTAACAGACCACTATCGCAAGCACTGGCCTTTTTGGCGCGACCGCAGAATAGAGACTTACTCACCCATTACTAAAAGATACATAGATACAGACAAGAAATAATGAGCACACATCAATATATAATTGGAGATAGTAGAAAAATGAATTTGATTAAAGACAAATCAGTTCAGTTAATCATAACTTCACCTCCATATTGGCAACTAAAAGACTATGGAACAGAAAATCAAATAGGATTTCATGACAGTTACGAAGAGTATATCAATAATCTCAATCTTGTATGGCAGGAATGTAATAGAGTGTTATCCGATGGTTGTAGGTTGTGTGTTAATATTGGAGACCAATTTGCAAGAAGTGTGTATTATGGAAGATATAAAGTAATTCCTATTCGTACAGAAATAATCAAGTGTTGTGAAGCATTAGGTATGGATTATATGGGAGCAATTATTTGGCAAAAGCAAACTACAATGCATACCACAGGAGGAGGAGCTATCATGGGAAGTTTTCCTTATCCAAGAAATGGGATACTTAAAATGGATTATGAGTTTATTCTTATATTCAAAAAACTTGGTTTGGCACCAAAGCCTTCTATTGAACAAAAAGAAGAATCTATAATAACGAAAGAAGAATGGAATACATTTTTTGCTTCACATTGGAATTTTGCAGGAGCTAAACAAGATGGACATATTGCAGTGTTTCCAGAGGAATTACCTTTACGACTTATTAAAATGTTTTCTTTTGCAGGAGAAACAGTGCTTGACCCTTTTATGGGTAGTGGAACAACAGCTCTTGCTGCAAGAGATTTAAATCGTAATTCTATTGGATATGAGATAAATCCAGATTTCCGTCAATATTACGAAACAAAATTAGACATTAATCAAATGCGTATGCAACAGTCTTGTTATGAGTTTTTAATAGATAATTCTTTCATAGATGCAAAACAAGATATTCACTCCTTACCATATATATTCAATGACCCGCATAAAATGAATAACCAAATAGATGTAAAAAAGCTACAATTTGGTTCAAAGATAGACAAAAATACTTCTCAAAGAGAAGAGTATTATACAGTAAAAGATATTATTTCTCCTACAGAATTAAAGTTAAACAACGAAATTGCAATACGTCTTTTGGGAATAAAAGAAAAAGAAAACCTTGATAGTAAAGCCACTGAATTTATAAGAGAAAAAGTAAGTGGAAGAAAAGTTTTTATGCGTTTTGATAAAGTGAAATACGATAACAACCATAATTTATTATGTTACCTTTACCTTGATAACAAAACCTTTATCAATGCTCATTTATTAAAAGCAGGTTTGGTAAATGTTGATTGTAGTATAGATTTCAAGTACAAAGATAAATTTTTAAGTATTTAAATGACAATGGAAGCAAAACACTCTAAAGAATTTGGAATAAAAGGAAAAGTATTGAACTATGCTTGTCAGACATATCATCTTTCACGTCCAAGCAAGGTTGGTGCCGTTATGGAATTGATAAGATTGTGTAAACCTAAAAGTTTTGACGATTGGGAACAATGGTATTTTGCAAATGCACACACTGCAACTAAAGATAACATACTAATAACAAAAGGGACATTAAGAGAATTAGGTGAAAGATTATTTTCTAAAATAACTGAGATAGTAAAGCCTCAATGGTTAGAAGTTTTTGATACACTTACAGAACAAGATTGTATAGACTACGTTTATAATTTAACTATAAACAGAACTTATGATGGGTATATTAGAGAGAAGTCTGTAGTATATGATGGTTTAGCAAAAATATTTCCTTCACTTGTTTTTGAAGAAAGTAGTCCAGAATTAGACCACAGTGGAGATGTAGATTTTGTTGCAAAAGTTGGAAATTATTCCATAGGTTTTCAAATTAAACCTACAACCGTAAATTCTAATTTTGCTGGTTACTCTTTGACTGAAAGGATGAAAGGTAGCTTTAAACATTTTACGGAAAAATATGGAGGCAAAGTTTTTATTGTTTGTAGCGTAAAAGGAGAAATAGCTAATAAAGAAGTTGTTGAAGATATCAAAGACGAAATAAAAAGATTAAAAGACAAGAAATGATAACACCAAAAGAACAAGGATATGTCTTTCCAGCAGAGTGGCACCCACACAGAGCTACTTGGCTTTCATACCCTCACAATGAAAACTCATGGCCTGGGAAGATAGAGACCATTTTCCACTCTTACAATCTTTTTATTAAGGAGCTAAGCCTTAGAGAGAGGGTTTGCATAAATGTTTTGAATGAACAAATGCAACAAAACCTTACTTTGCAACTGAGGAATATAGGTTGCAATATGCAAAATATTAGTTTCTACCCTTTCAAGACAAATGATGCTTGGACAAGAGACCATGGTCCTGCTTTCATTCTAAATGAGAAAGAAGGGAAAAAAGCTATTCTTAATTGGAAATATAACGCTTGGGGAGACAAATACCCTTGCGAACTTGATAATTTAATCCCCTCTCAGATTGCAAAGGAATTAGGCTTAGACATATTCAACATTGATATGGTTTTAGAAGGAGGTAGTGTGGATTTTAATGGCAAAGGCACTATTCTTACAACCACTTCTTGCCTGCTAAACCCTAACCGCAATCCTGAGCTTTCACAACAAGATTTGCAAACAAATCTTTGCCAGAACTATGGAGCAACTAATGTGCTATGGCTTGGCGATGGAATTGAGGGAGACGACACTGACGGACATGTAGATGACATTGCACGCTTTGTAAATGAAGATACTATTATTTGTGCCGTAGAAGAAAAGCATTCAGATGCTAATTACTTGCCTCTAAAAAAGAATCTTGACTTTCTTAACAAAGCAAGACTTGAAAATGGTAAACAACCTAACGTGGTAGAGCTAATTATGCCAGAGCCTTTGCACTATGATGGTCAGCGTTTGCCTGCTTCCTATGCTAATTTCTACATTGCAAATGATTGCGTTATTGTTCCTGTGTTCAAAAGCAAAAACGACAACCGCGCCATTTACACCTTGGAGCAGTGTTTTTCTAAAAGAAAAGTTATAGGTATTGATTCCACAGACATAATATGGGGTTTGGGCTCTTTCCATTGTCTATCTCAACAAGAGCCTTCAATATAGTAAAGGAGAAAATTAGTAATGAAGAAAATCGTTTTATTTATATTAGTATTATTTAGCTTTAGTGCTCTACGCTCTCAACAAGATACAACAAATAATATCTCTTTTGTAAGCAATGTCCTTAAGAGTGAGTTTGATTCTTTTAGCAATGTAAAAGACTTAGGTGTTGATGATTTGTTCTCTTTTGAAGTTGGTGGCAAAGTAGGCATTGTAACAAAACTCGGAGTAGTCATTTACAAGCCTTTTTTTGATGATATACAGCGTTACACTTGTGAATACGGCACATATCTCAAATGCAAAATAAAAGGAAAAACTGCTCTGCTCTCCACATTGGGCAAAGTTGTCTTTCAACCTTACTATGAAGATATATTTTTCAGAGCAGACAATTTGTTGCTAACAAAACAAGACGGCAAATATGGTATGGTTAATACTGACGGAACAGGCTATCTTTACCCAGAATTTGACACTGTGAGGGTGGAAATAGACCAAGACACATTCTTTGTTGGCTCTATGGGAGAAAAAAACATTGTATTTAATACTCAAGGTGAGAAAGTACGTTACTTTGACAAAGATACAAGCATTGTTTTCATAGAAACTGACTCTGTGGCTTTGTTTCCTTTTGCATGGATTGCTAAACCACAATACGATATTGTCAAGTACCTTGGCTCAAACGTCTTTTTCACAAAACAAGGCTCTGATGCCCGTCTGATAGACAAACGAAGCCAAGAGGTAAGCAGCAAACAAACACCAATAAGCAATGATAAAATTGTCAATTTTGATTGGCAAAGAGTGCTTTATAAAGAAAATGGACTTGTAGGTATGCTTTCTTACAATGGAAAAAAGATAGTAGAGCCTAAATATGAAGATATGTCTATCATAATTCCTTGCGAGGTGTATTCTTTTAAACAAAACGGACAATGGGGTTTGATTTCCCCTGAGGGCAGAGAGCTTACAAAAGCTCAATTCACTGGTTTTGAAACTCAGACTGTGGCAGGGGTGCAATACATAAAGACTTTGAATGAGCAAAATCGCCGAGCTGTGCTGACAAAAGAAGGTCATCCAATCTTTCAACCTTATTTCACAGACATAAATCCTGCAAACGAGAAAGACTTTTTCAACCAAGAAGAAAACGGAGGCAAAGGTATTATAAACCGTAGAGGGGTTGCCTATGTGCTACCTGAGTATGACGAAGTAAAAATCTGTATATGCACAGACACTTTCTTTGTTGCACGCCGAGATATGCGTTACACAATATACGATACCAAACATCAAAAGATATATGATGGTCAAAACCAAATCATAGATATTATTTCTGACAGTGTTTTGTTCTTTGACGGCAAAGCTCTCAAAAAAAGCCTTATCACCAAAAAAGGTATTGCCCCTCAAGGACGCACAATCAACACTCCATTCTCTGTAATAAAACTGCTGGACAACACAGCCCTTATTGCCAAAGACCGTAATGGTTGGGCTTATCTTGACCACAACACTCTAAAACCTTTAAATAACAAAAGATTTGAATACCTAACTCCTTTCTGTAAAGGATATGCTTTTGTGGTTCAAAAAGACAAACTAAACATTATTGACAACAACTTTAGTGTTGTAATGAACGTTATTGGTAAAGAAATGATTAAAGCCGAGAAAGAACAGAGTGCTTACTTGCTATACAAATCTTTCAAAGATGGTATGCCTTTTACTTTGGTTCGCAATGGTGATAAATATGGTATTTTCAGACTCACTGCCCTCAAAGGCAAGCGTGTTAATACAACAAAATAAGATACATTTTAAAACTAACAAGATATGAAAAACAAAAATTTAGTTATTACTTGTGCATTTGCAGCCCTTGTGTTTGGCTCTTGTGCAAGTTACAAATCTTACAAAACAACATCTGACTTGCAAACAAAAATAGATGCAAGCAAGCAATATTGCAACTATTCAATTCCGCAGACTCAAATAGCCTTTAAGGTAACAATGGAAAAGACCACTCTAAACCATGGAATTTATGCAAACCGTTGCAATTTGCTTGGCTTAAAAAATGTCATAACAAAGGACGAAGTGCATTACACAATAAAAGATGTACAAATCTCTGCCTTGCCTGCCTTTGATGGAGCAACAAATTATATTTTGGAACTGCCCAACCAAGACTACAAAGCAAAGATTGACCCCTATGGACAACTAAAAGCCATAATTTATAAAGAAGAAGGCAAAGGCAGAAACAAAGAAAGAAAACTCCAAAACAAAGAAACTAAAAACACTAATCAAGAGACAAAAATCTCTAACAAAGAAACTGAAAACGCACTCTTTGCTGTGCAACCAATTTATGAGGCTCAAATGCAACAAAAAGGTATGTTAGAGACCACAAAGATGTCTGCTGAAGAAGTAACTAAAAAAATTGAACAGCTGAAAGAAAAACAAATAGAAATACTATCAGGAACAATTGACGGCACATATATGAACACAACCGTAAATTATATGTATAAGCAATTAGATGAAATAATCAACAATTATGTTTCTCTTTTCACTGGCACAAGCCAAACAGAAACAGTTACATATACTTATTACATTACTCCACAAAAGCCCCTAATTGTACAAGAAGATCTTTTGATGAAAATAACAGACAATCCTATAAGCATCATTGCTCGTTTCCATGCTCAAAATCCTTTACAACAAGTCTATGTAACAGACACGCTAAATTCATATAAAGGAGTTTTTGTACCTCAAGCTCAAATGGTTCAGATAAGTATTGAAGGCACAGAACATAATTTTCTAACAACACTGCCATTAAATCAATACGGCACAATCAAAGCAATACCTTTTTCCAAAGGAACTCAAAAGTTCTAAATTTAAAACAAAGAAATAAAACAACAGAACAAAGAAAGAGTGAATTGTATCTTGATTACAATTCACTCTTTCTTCATTTTAATAATATGGTTAAGCAATATGAGTTTATGCACCTAAGGCTTGACAGATATAATCCGTAAGTTCAGCAAGAACAACATTACTTTGCTCTCCAGAAACCATATTTTTGACAACAGCTTGCCCTGCTTCTAACTCCCTCTGTCCTATCATAACAACATAAGGCACATGTTTATCATTAGCATACTTCATTTGCTTTTGCAATTTTGCACTTTCTGGATACACTTCCACCAAGACGTCTTTACCTCTTAGCTCTGTGGCACTAAGCAAACACTGACTAACTTCTTTGTCTCCAAAATTTAAGAAAACAACTTGAGTATTCAAATCAATATCTTTTGGAAAACGCTCTAAGGTTTCCAAGCAATCATAAATTCTATCTGCTCCAAAACTAATTCCCACACCACTAACGTCTTTCAAACCAAAAATTCCTGTCAGATTATCATAACGTCCTCCACCTGTAATGCTGCCCATGACTGTTTCTTCGCACTTCACTTCCACTATTGCACCGGTATAATAGTTCAATCCCCTTGCAAGAGTGATGTCAAAGTCTATAGGAGTTTTCAAATTCAAAGTCTTTACATAAAAAAACACACTTTCCAATTCCTCTAATCCTTTTTGGCCTATCTCTATTTGAGAAAAAACCTCTTTTAGATTTGAAATCTTATTTTGAGCAGAGCCTTCCAAATGTAGAATTGGCTCAATAGTTTTTATATCTTGCTCATTTAATCCTCTTTCTTTTAGTTCTGAGCAAACAGCCTTAAAACCTATCTTATCCAATTTGTCAATACAAACTGTTATGTCTGTAAGCTTGTCGTCCTGACCTATCATTTGAGCAATGGCAGCTAAGATTTTGCGGTTGTTTAGCTTTATCTGCACCTTTAAATTCAAGAAAGAGAAAACCTCATCTATTATTTGCAACAGCTCTACTTCATTTAACAGAGAATTAGAGCCTATTATATCACAATCACATTGATAAAACTCTCTGTATCTTCCCTTTTGCGGACGGTCAGCACGCCAAACTGGTTGAATTTGATAGCGTTTGAATGGAAAAGTAATGTCATTTCTATGTGCCACAACAAAACGTGCAAAAGGCACTGTGAGGTCATAACGTAATCCTTTTTCGCTTATTCGGTTACTTAGTTTCTTATAGTCTTGTGTTTCGAGGTTTGCAAAGTCAATTTCGTCAAGAAAGTCTCCGCTATTCAATACTTTGTAGAGCAATTTGTCACCTTCCTCTCCATATTTGCCCATAAGAGTAGACAAAGACTCCAAAGCCGGTGTTTCAATTTGCACAAAGCCGTGAGCCTTATACACTTTCTCTATTGTTGAAAAAATATAGTTTCTCTTGTTCATTTGAGAGGGCAGGAAATCTCTTGTTCCTTTTACTACGTTACAATTCATCTGTCTTTAGTTTTTCTAATTTATACGCTCTAAAACTTTGCAAAGATAGTCAAAAGTCTTATGTCTTTTATTTTTTTAACACTTTTTCCCATACAAAAGTGATATACTTTTGTAAAAAAACACTGTTTATGAAATAAAGAAGAATAAATAGTTGTAACTTTGCATAACCAAAACATCATTAGCAATGAAAAAGATAATTTTATTTGTGGCACTAAGTGCTGTGTTTATGCTTTCAACACTTCAAATAAAAGCACAAGAAGACTCAACTCTCAATTACACATCAAGGGTTGAACGTTTAGATTCTCTAATTGCTATTCCAGATGGCATTGAGTGTATTGACACAAATGATCCAAGTAGCTTATGTGCAACCTTACCTTTAAGGTTCACATCTTTTTCTCAAACAGATACCGTTCAAAGCCCAAATGACATAAAAAGCATTTGTGTTAATATGGAGCACTCTTTCATTGGAGATTTAACAGTTCAAATTGTTTGCCCTAATGGTCAATCATCCATTTTGAAATGGCCTACACATTCAGGTGCAAGTCACTTAGGTTTATCATTTGATAATGGAACATCTGGTTGTGATACTTCTATTATACATGGATATTCTTGTTGTGGCATAAACCCAATAGAAACTCCTACATGTGATTGTTCACCAGGCACTGGTTGGACTTATTGTTTCTCTAATCAATATTTAGACAGCGCACAAGGAGTTATTGGCAACCAGGCAGAAAGATTAATTATGAGGGATATAGAAATAATTGACAGCACACACATTCAGACCAAGAGAGGATATTTTCAAACACCAGTACAAACAAGAATAACAACATCATTTTCTGGTTGTGTCGGACCTTGTGAAACAGTGGACACTAATGGATTTGCCACATTGGTTGGTTGTCCTTTGAATGGAGAATGGAAACTTAAAATAGCTGATAAATGGGCTTCAGATAATGGATATATATTTTGGTGGCAAATGGAACTATCACACCGTTCTTCTTCAGAATTAGAAGATATTGCTCAAGAGGGAAACTCTTACATAAAAATATATCCAAATCCAACAAAGAAAGACATAACAATCTATTGTAAAGGCAAAACAATAGAAAATATTTCTATCACAGACATGCAAGGTAAAACTACAACAGCAAATGTACAAAAAACATCAAAAGACACTTACTCTTTAAACCTTGAAAACTATCCTTATGGCACATATATTATAAATGTAAATGCTGATGGCAAGAATGAATCCTTTAAAATAATGAAAACAAAATAACTTTTCATATTGAGTGTAACTAATTATAAAACAAGACAAATAGACAAAAAGGCACAACCAAACAAGCTGTGTCTTTTGTTTTTTTAACACTTTTTACCCTGCAAAAGTGATATAGTATCATTAAAAAGGTTGTTTATTATAGCAGAAAAGAAAAAAATGATGGCATTATGCCTTCAATTAAATAATATATCTTATATTTGTAACCTGAAAAACAGTAGATAAAATGAAAAAAACAATTTTATTTTTGGTATTAAGCACAGCGTTTTTGCTTTCTACACTTAGTGTTAAAGCACAAAATGTGTGGTTAAATGCTAGCACAAACCAATCAACAGTAACAACCTGCAATGGTTATTTCTATGATGATGGAGGTCCAACTGGTAGTTACTCTAATAGTTATGATTATTGGGTAGCTTTTTGTCCAACAGACACATCATTGAATAGAGTTTCTCTCACATTTGAGAATGCAGATATTCATATCTCTGACTCTATTTTCTTCTATCGTGGTATTGGAGTAAATTATGCAAAAGCTCTTCCATATGATGCAGAAGGTGATACTCCAACAGGAGATGGAAATTTTCCATTTACTGTAACACAATTACTCTCTCGTCCAATAGAATCTCCTATTATTGAACCTAACGGATGTATGACTGTTAGATTTAAATCTAGTACCAAGAATGTTGGCTCAGGCTGGAAAGCAAAAATAGAATGTATTGGAAGATGCCAATACCCTGTGGCTGCATTGGATACTTTCTTCATAAAGTTTGACTCTGTAACAGGAACGATGTCTCATCGTCCTGTACGTTATTTTGAAGACACTACTTGGAACGATTATCATGATTCTATTTTGGAACGAGACCCTTACTATGCTATAGATATATGCAAAGGAGACTCTGTAATCTTAGTTGCAAAAACAGTTTTCCCTGACAACAATAGCACTTATCATCAAAGTGATTCAACTTGTATATTCTACTGGGGATTGGGTGGCAGTGACATTGATACTGTAAGCTTCACTCCTCGATCTGATGGGCATAGGTGGAAAGACGCTATTGGTTACGACCTAACATTATCTGTACTTGATACAATGAATGGAGGCTGCAAAAACCGTAACAGCTTACCAATAAGATTGCGTACAGCCATAAACCCAATCAAAACTGTTTCTCCATTGCCAGATATGTGTTCTGGACAAAAATACCAATTAAATGTATCTCACTCCTCAAATTCTTCTATAACACTTGACTCAATAGACTTCTCTCGAAAAGAAGTTCAAAGATTTGACTCCACTATTTTTATTCCTGACGGACCTAATTGTGGTAGCGGAGGAGTAACAGTACCTTACTATTCTCCTGTAACATTCACTGAATTTCCTTCTGGTGCTGTCCTAAGGAAGAAGGACGATGTAGTCAGTCTTTGTATGACAATTGAGCACTCATGGATTGGAGACCTTGGTTTCCGCATAATCTGCCCTAATGGACAATCAACAGTTTTGAAATGGAATACCCACCAAAATTCTTCTCATCTTGGTAGGGTAATAGATGATGTTTCTGGTGGTTGTGATCCATCTATTATCCAAAACTATACTTGTTGTGCAATGAACCCAACATTTGATTCAAATTGCGATTGTTCACCAGGCACTGGTTGGACTTATTGTTTCTCTAACCAATATCTTTCCAATCCACAAGGGACTCTTGGAAATGGAGGCTCTGCTACAACTACAACAAACATAATGTCTCCTGGAGGGATCATCGATAGTACACACATTTTAGATACGACTCAATATTTCCAAACTCCTGCACAAACAGGTGTAACAATTTCGTCAACAAGTCCTTTTTTTACTGGACCTGCCGATTCTGTTGACTTAAATGGATTTGCCACATTGATTGGTTGCCCACTTAATGGAGAATGGAACCTCGAAATATATGATAACTGGGGAGGTGATAACGGATTTGTTTTTGCGTGGTGGTTGGCATTAAATAATTCTTCTGCAGCAAACTGGACTTATCAAGTAGGTTTGGATACAGTTATGTGGAATGGACCATTCATCAGTAGTATTGCATCTGACAAAGGAGAAATTTTCCCTCCTGTAGACTCTTGTGGCAACTACAAATACAATATCGGTATTGTTGATGACTTTGGTTGCACTTGGGACACAATAACACACCTTAATGTTGTATGCTCTCCTACTCCAAATCTTGGACCAGACACAGCTGTATGCGAAACAGTAGATGTATTGCTTGACCCTCACTTCCCTAATGCTACAAAATACAGTTGGGAACCAACAGGAGACACAACATCAACTATTGTTGCTCACGCTGCAAAGAATACAAATGACACTGTTATCTATGCTGTTCAAATAATGAACACTAATGGAAAAACATATTGCTATGGATTAGACAGCATAAACTTAATTGTTCACCCACCAGTTATAGCCTCTTTCTCAACAAGCAAAAGTCCTTTGGAAGGTTGCGAACCTTTAGAATTTACACTCAATAGCACTTCGGAAAATGCAGCACAATTTGATTGGACTGTTGGTGGTCAAAAGGCCTACACAGCCAACCCTTCATTCTCTTTCCCTTATGGAAGCTATGATGTGAAATTAAAAGTTACTTCTCCAGAGGGTTGCACAGACTCAATACGCCAAGATTACTTTATAAATGTATATAAGAGTCCTAAAGCAGAATTCAGCTGGACACCTTTAAATCCTTCTGTAACAGTACCAACAATAAGTTTCATTAACCTCACAACACCTGACGATGCTACAAATCAATATCACTGGAAGATTCAGAAAGCAAAACAAAGCCCATTGATAGAAAATATATTTGGCAAAACACCTTCTTACACTTGGATAGCAGCACCAGGTGCAAACACAACAGGAGATTATTCTGTATCCTTAGATGCTTATAGTGTAAATACAGCCCCAAGTGGTTTTGTATACGAATGCCATGATACAATTTCTAAAGTAATAACTATCATCAATGACAGCCTTATCTTCCCTAATGTTCTTACACCTAACGGAGACGGTATAAATGATGTATTCACAATTCGTAATCTCATAGATGGTCAGGCTTACCCAGATAATGAATTCTCTATCTACAACCGCCTTGGCAAGAGAATATTCTTCCGTCAAGACCTTCGTTCTGGTGAAGATGTTTGGGACCCTAACAAGACAAACTCTCCTAGCGGAACATACTACTACCACTTTGTAGGTCGTGGTCCTGTAAAGAATGTAGATTTTAACGGAGTTATAGAGGTATTAAGGAACTAAAAGCTCTTGCACTCTTGAGTGCTTAACAACATAAGAAAAAGGGAATAATCCAAAAGATTATTCCCTTTTTTGCTGTCCGTACTTTAGCGCTGTGCTTTCTTTGTTTTGCTTTTACCAATGACTGATTCCGTTTACCCAATCAGTCATTTAGATTTCTGAATCAGTCATTGCGCAGATTGAATCAGTCATTGGCAAGAGGCTATTAGTACTTTTTACTTCTTAGGCTTCAAAAGGCTGTTATACATTTTGTCATTCTTCAACACCTTGATTGCTTGTTGCAACACGTCGTCAGTATCTTGAATAGTTTGATAGTAATATCTTGTTCCATAAAGGTTACGAGCTATTATGGCTTTCAATGTTGCTGCAATATATATATTAGATTTATCATTTATTTCACCCAATCTTGCATCTTCAATCTTTGCTTTGTCTTTCAATTCTTGTTGCAACTGAGCAGAAGACAAAAGTGCCTGAGTGTAGTCTTCATAAGAAGTGTATGCAGTCTTTGTTGTGTCTTTTGATTGCTTTTGCAAATAATCCAAAAACCAACCATTGACCCATTCTTTCTTTATATCCTTAGCACTGACACCCTCTTTTGTGGCATAAGCTGTAAAATCTTCCATTAGATTTAACTTATCATAAGCCTTGCAAAAGTCTTCGTAAGTAGGATTTTGCTTCAAGAACTCTGCCCTATGCTCTTCTGCCCAATTAAGGGCAAAAGTATTGAACAAACCTTTTGAACGTAAATTGATAAGATAGTCAGAGGCACGAGAAGTATCCATTGGCACAAAAACATCTGGCATAATACCACCGCCACCATACACAACGCGTTTGTTAGCAGTAAAATACTTCAAACTATCTGGGAAATGAATTGAATCAGGTGTAATAAATTCTTTATGCTGATAGCGTTTCATATAATCTTTGAAGTAATCTTCCACTCCATCATTATATGGCTTTTGAATACAACGACCACTTGGAGTATAATAATGAGAAGTTGTCAAACGTATTTGAGAGCCGTCAGGCAAATTAAAAGGTCTTTGCACCAAGCCTTTACCAAAACTTCTTCTGCCAACAATGACTCCACGGTCCCAATCTTGAATAGCACCAGAGACAATTTCAGAAGCAGAAGCAGAATTTTCATCTATTAATAATATGAGCTTACCATTTTCAAAATTTCCTTTAATATGAGCATCAAGGTCTTGACGAGGTGAAGAAACTCCTTCGGTATAGACAATCAGTTTATCATCTGAAAGAAATTCATCACATATCTTAAAAGCAATATCAAGGTATCCACCTCCATTACCTCTAAGGTCAAAGATAAGACTTTTCATACCTTGACTTTTTAAATCCTTTATGGCTTTTACAACTTCATCTCCAGACTCTTGAGCAAAACGATCAAGCCTTATATAACCTATTGTTTTGTCAAGCATAAACCATGTATCCACGCTTGTGAGAGGTATTTTGTCTCTTGTTACATTAAAAATCAATGGTTCTATACGTCCTAAACGCAAAACTGTTATTTGAACCTTTGTACCCTTAACTCCTCTGAGGTGTTTAAACACCCAATCATTCTTAATACTATCTCCAATTGCCACATAATTGTCCACTTTCAGTATCTTATCCCCTGCAAGTATTCCAACCTTTTCAGAAGGGCCTCCACTTATGACATCAACAACATGAATTGTATCTGCCAAAAGCTGAAAACTAATTCCAACTCCGTCAAAGTTGCCAACCAATGGCTCATTCATTTTTTGCACTTCATCTTTTGAAATATACACACTATGAGGGTCTAATTCCTTAAGCATATTCACTATTCCTTTTTCAACAATTTTAGGAACATCAGTCTTTTGTGTGTAAAAGTTTCTTATAAGGTTAAGGGTGTAAGACATTTTGTAGTCTGTTGCCAAAAGCTCGCTTTTATCTACGTTTTGCGCCTGGCAAAACAGCGGCAAAAATAAAACCAATGTTATTATTATTTTTCTCATTACAATATTTGTTTATATTCTTTCGTTTTTATTTTTGCAAAAGTAGCAAATAAATATCATTTTTCACCAACAAAATAGAAATTAAATGACAATACATGAAATTTTACTATTAATAATGATAGTCCTTTTTTTTGCGGGATTATGGAGGATTTTTAAAAAAGCAGGGCTAAAAGGCTGGCTGGCAATAATACCTTTTGTAAATATATGGTATGGGGTAAAAATAATTGACAAGAAATTTTGGTGGTTTATATATTGCTTAATTCCCTTTGTTAATGTCTTTGTGATTATGCTTATGATTGTGGAGATAATGAAATGTTTTCGCAAAAATGGAATTCTCATTCAACTATGTTCAATTATCTTTCCTTTTATTGTTTTGCCTTGGATTGGATTTTCAAAGAAAGAACAATACACAGCTCCAAAAGATTTGCCGAAAATTCATTTTTCTTCAACAAGAGAATGGGTAGATGCTATACTATTTGCTGTTGTAGCTGCCACAGTGATAAGAACTTTCGGCTTTGAGAGCTATAAAATTCCTTCTTCTTCTATGGAAAAATCACTCTTGGTTGGTGACTTCTTATTTGTAAACAAGTTAGCTTATGGTCCAAGAACACCTAACACCCCTCTAACTTTTCCTTTGGTTCATAACACCCTACCAATATTGGGAATAAAATCTTATTTAGAGTGGATACAAGTACCTTATCATCGTTTCTTTGGTTATTCTAGTATAAAAAGAGGTGATGCTGTGGTATTCAACTTTCCTGACGGTGACACCCTTTCAACTGCATATCAAAGCAATGAAAGCTACTATTCATTAGTTAGACGTTATGGCAGAGATTCTGTTTGGAATTACAAAGAATTTTTTGGTGACATAATAACAAGACCGGTTGATAAACGAGAAAACTTCATAAAGCGTTGCGTGGGCTTACCTGGTGAAAAATTAGAGCTAAAAAATCAAGTGGTTTATATAAACGGCAAAGCTATAGAGTCTCCAAAAGATTACCAAATAACATACAGAATAGAGACACAAGACAACCAACAACTAAACGAAGACGAATTGTTAAATATGGGCGTGTCAAAAGAAGATATGTTAATGATGTATTCCTCAACTTATGCTTCCTTAACAAAAGACGAGATAGAAATTCTATCAGTACTGCCTGACATTGACGTAGAGCCACTAAGCAATGGAACAATGAATTACCAATCACTTTCAAAAGCACTCTCTAACATAAATTGCAAGATAACTTTCCGCATGATAGATACTTCTCAATTCCGCAAAGAGAACAATTACACTTCTTTGTGTGCTTATGTATCTGACCAGTTATTCCACAACCCAGAGAAAAATAAAGCCATTTCACTATCACTATCAAAAGGCACAAACTACCCAACCCTACCTTTGTCAATAGAAATACTTCAAAAGATAAAGAAACTCCCTTATGTTAAAAGAATTTCTCCAGTCTTGTGCATGAATGGATTTAAAGACAAAGATCTCTTTCCTTACATAGCAGATTTGAAATGGAATATAGATAATTATGGTCCTATACTTATTCCTCGCAAAGGAATGAGTGTAAACTTGAACCCTGTGAATGTAGCATTTTACAAAAGAATTATCAGAGTCTTTGAACACAATACGCTCTCTTACTCTTCTGGCGCATACTATATCAATGGTAAAAAAGCAACAACTTACACTTTCAAAATGAATTACTATTGGATGCAAGGAGATAGCCGTCACAATAGTGCAGATTCTCGTTTTTGGGGGTTTGTTCCAGAAGACCATATTGTTGGAAAAGCATCTTTTGTTTGGCTATCTATAAACAAAGATATGCCTTGGTATAAAAAGATTAGATGGGATAAGTTATTTAGATTTGTGCAATAAAATAAAGAGTTAAACTTTGCATAATTTTAAACCTTAGACTATTTTGTTTGTCTTATGATAGTAGTAGTATAAATATAAAATACGACCACTAATAATAAAAAAAATAAATATGAGAACAGTAAACATTTTATTGGCAGAAAAGGATGTAAATTTGGGACCTATCCTAAAGACATTTCTTGAACAAAATGATTTTCCTACAACATTAGTTTTAGATGGAGATAGCGCTATAAAAGTGTATTCTTCTGATGAAATTGATTTAGTTGTATTGGGAGACATTAATCAAACTTTGAGTTTCGTTGACAAATACGCAGTTTTGGAAAAGATTAGAGATTTAGACCCTAAAATTCCTATCTTAGTAATTTCTGATAAGGTCGATGAGAAAGATGTAATTAAAGGTTTTGATCTTGGTTGTGATGATTATCTTCGCAAACCTTTAGCTATGGAAGAAATGCTTTGCAGAATTAAATCCATTGCCAGAAGGTCTATGCTTCACAAACCAGAAGATGACGTCTTCAATATTGGAGACAACTATGTTTTTGACTACGCTCGTCGTGTTGTTAACTTCAAGGGCACAAAACAAGCTCCAAAGAAAGAAATTAAACTCACAGGCAAAGAAGCAGAATTGCTAAAGATATTCTGTCTTTCAATTAACCAGACAGTTGATAGAGCAGTTATTTTGCAAAGAGTATGGAAAAATGATACATATTTCAACGCAAGAAGTATGGACGTTTACATAACAAAATTAAGAAAATACATCAAGGACGACCCTAATGTAAAACTTGCAAATCAACATGGAGTTGGCTTTAGATTAGTAGTTCTAAAAGCATCTTCAACTATCATTAAGTAAGACACCTCTATATAATTATCATTTGATAATTGAAAGAAAAGGCAATTGTAAATAGGCAATTGCCTTTTCTTTTTCCCCAAAGTAAGAACACAACCACACATAACAAAAAAGGGCGTATGCAATACACCCCTACGGTTTTCTATATATAAAAATATATTGTTGTTACTGAACAATGAGTTTTCGGCAAAGGCTCTGATTGTTCTTTGCTACAATTCTAACATTATACACTCCCTTTGCCCAACCTGCAACGCTTATGTTTACCTGCACTATCTGTCTTCCTTGAATGTCATAAACCGTTACTTGTGCCTTATCCTTTAAGCCCTCAACTTTAAGAGTTGCATTGTTTGTTGCTGGATTTGGATAAATAAAGGCTGAGAATTGATTATCGCTATTCACCACATCTTCCTTGAGCCAACAGTAAGATAAAGTACCTTTAGGTCATAACAAGCGTCTGCGTTTTCTGTTGCATTAAGATATACTCCTGTTGAGTCAGCATTAAAGCCGTTTAGCGCATATGAATCGTGATTGATATGGGCTGTGATTGTTGTATCAGATGAAAAACCCTTAATGTTGCTAAATTTACTACCCCAATCACTATTTTGATAATCAGAAACAGAAGAACAAAGAACATAAACAGGAATAGTAACATTATCAAAAGAAGAATTATCTATCGCTGGCGGAGTTGTTGCCTTGCAAATTATAGATGTTAAGCCTGTGCAATCCCAAAAAGCATAATCACCAATACTTGGAAATTTTTACAGCGGTTAAGCCTGTGCAACCATGAAAAGCATATTCACCAATACCTATTATATTATAAGTTATCCCACTATGTGTAACAGAAGAAGGTATTGTTAACATTCCAGATATTGAATAATCAGAATTATATGTAATATATGTACCATAAATACAGTTTTTATACGTTAGAAATACAGTATGATTGATTGAATCAGTAATATTATAATAAAGTGTATCACCATCACTATTTACAGCAGAAAAGTCGTATGCTTTTGCGGTGTTTGTGCTAATACATAAGAGTATTACAACACTGACCAAAATTTTTAGTACTGCTTTTTTCATAAAGTATTTGTTTGAAATCACCTTAAACATTATTGATTAATTGAGAACAAAGGTATAATAAAGGTTTTAATTGGCAAAGAAAGCGATAAAAAAAACGAAGTTTCGCTCTGACGAAACAAAGAAATAATTTCACAAAACGAAGTTTCGTTTCATTGAATTAGAAAAGTGTTTTTCTGACTAATATTCTTCGGCTATGGATATAAACACTCCCTCTTGATAAAAGGAAGCAAGGCTTACCCTTGTGCTGTTTTCGCAAATTGATATTACTGGTTTATTCTCTTTAATGAGTTTAAAGGAAATGGCAAACTTGTCAAAGTTATTGGCTATGCCTGTGCCTGTGCATTTGACATAAGCCTCTTTCAGAGTCCAAAGCCTTGTGAAAGCCTCGTTTTTCTCATCTTGGAAATTGAAAGACTGTAAAAACTCATACTCTTTAGGGTGAAAAAACCTCTTGACAAGCATAGGCTTATACACTCTGATCTTTTCAATATCTATTCCTACGCTATGATTAGAAAAAGCTATGCCAATCCAATCTTGATTGTGAGAAATAGAGAAATGGGACTCTGGGTGATAAATAAAAAAAGGCTTACCCTCTCGCGTAAATTTGTATGCGCAATTAGATAAACCCTTTCTATGTGCTTTTCTTATCAATAACTGCTTAGACCAATAGGACATCTGTCTATTCTTTGAAGTTTGTAAGTAATCTCTTCCAAACAGACCTTCTGCTCTGTCCTTATGATATAAGTAATATTCCAATTATTGTATTCCTAATAGTTCTACTTCAAAAACCAAAGTACTTCCTGAAGGAATATTTCCCACAGGTGCATCACCATAAGCTAAGTCAGCAGGGATAAAAAACTTGTATTTGCTTCCCACGCTCATCAGTTGAACTCCCTCTGTCCAGCCTGCAATCACTTGATTTAAAGGAAAAGCAATAGGCTCACCTCTTTGAACAGAAGAATCAAACACAGTACCATTGAGCAAAGTGCCATGATAATGCACTTTCACTGTATCAGTCTGCTTTGGTTTAGCTCCATTGCCATCTTTCATTACTATGTATTGCAAACCACTTGGAGTCTCTGTAACATCTTCTTTTTCTCTATTTGAACGTAAGAAAATCTCTCCTTCCTCTCTTGCTTTTATGCCTGCTTGTTGGTTTTGTTTTGCTTTCTTAGCTTGCATTTGAGTTTGCCATGCTTGCAAAACCTTGTCTTTTTCTATATCAGTTAAGTCTGTAAGTTTTTCTCCATTGAAGGTAAGCTTCATTGCTTCAATAAGAATATCAAGATCTATCTCATAACCATCTCTCACAAATGAAGAGCCCAAATCTTCGCCAATGATATAGCTAATTTTGTCTTTGTCGTTTTTTAGTGTCATTTATTATTTTATTATTTGTAGTTCGTCAATTAGGTTCTTTGCTCCTGCATATTTGTCAATAATGAAAAGAACGTAACGTATATCAACGCAAATTGTTCTTTGTAATTGTGGTTCAAAAGCAATATCTCCACTCATTGCTTCCCAATTACCGTCAAAAGCAAGTCCCATCAATTGTCCTTCACCATTAATAACAGGTGAACCAGAGTTACCTCCTGTGATATCATTATTTGTAAGAAAGCAAACAGTCATTCCACCATTCTTGTTAGCATATTGACCATAGTCTTTAGTTGCATAAAGGTCTTTTAGTTTGCTTGGCACTTGGAATTCATCACTACTTTCGTCTTCTTTTTCCATTACACCATCAATAGTTGTTGTGTAGTCATAATGAACAGCATCAGCAGGATAGTAATCCAAAACAGAGCCATAAGTCATACGCATTGTCATATTAGCATCTGGATATTGAACCAATGTTGGATCCATTTCTCTAAGAGCTTTCACAAACATACGGCGAGCATCTGAGATATTACTTTCTGCTTTCTGAGAATTTTCATCATTAAAGTAAGCTATAGCACTTTCTGCAGCAAAAACAATCAAATCTCCTTTAAGTTTCTTTGCAGAAGGGTTTTTACAGAACTTATCAAAATCTTCTCTTGTTGCAAAGATACTCTTCTTGAAAGCTTTTTCTACATATTTATCTACATTACCGTCAAACTTTTCATTGACTACTTTTGTAACTTGAGAGTTTTTGTCATTCTCATATAACATTTGAACAAAAGCGCGGAAGAGTTCTTTCTCTGTTGCAGGGTCATATTTTGCATAATGCTCATCACCATTTGCTTTAACCTTCGTTTTAATTGTGTTTATAATAGCATCTTTTTGTTCCTTTGACATCTCTTTATTGTTTTGCATTGACTCCATTGCTGCTATTGTTCTCTCAGTTCTAAGAGCCATAAGTGTAAGTTTTGAAGCCATAAGTCCAATGTTTGCATACCAAGAATATTTTGTTGTCTTTGCGCTTGCAAGAACGTTATTTGCTTTTTGCAACTCACTCAACACATTGCCATACTCTTGCTGACGAGAATTATCCTGAGAAATCCAATCTGCCAAACGGTCTTCTATAGCTTTCTTTTTATCAAAGACATCAAGGCGTTTCAAACCGCGCAACTCTCCTTGTTTGTTTTTCCAAACATTCATCAGTTCTGCATAGTCAGAGGCATATATAAGACGTACTCTATCTTCCTTATCCATAAGTTTTTTCATCGTTGGCAACATATAACTACCTGCCTTATAAATTGAAGGATTGATTACATTGATTGTATTAGCAACCTCACCAGAAGTCATATAACGAGAAGTAGAGCCAGGATAGCCCCATATCATTGCAAAATCATTCTTTTGTTTTTCCTTTAAAGAAATTGGCAAGAAATGTTTTGGAGTCAATGGCACATTGTCTTTTGAATAGTCAGCTGGTTTGTTGTCTTTGCCAGCATAAACTCTAAAAATAGAGAAGTCTCCTGTGTGCCGTGGCCACATCCAATTGTCTGTATCTCCACCAAACTTACCTATTGATGAAGGTGGTGCCCCTACAAGACGAATGTCTTTGTATGTCTCATAGATAAACATATAATACTCCAAACCCTCAAACAAAGTCTCAACGCTAACTTCATAATGTCCATTTTCTGAATACTGTTTCTCTAAAACTTTGCTTCTTGCAGCAATAGAGTCTTGTGCTTCTGGAGAAGAAAGTTGCTTTGCATTGAAGCCTTTTGTAATTGTGGCTGTAACATCTTCCATTCTAACAAGGAAAGAAACTGTTAAACCAGCAATAGGCAACTCTTCCCCCTTGCTATAAGCCCAAAAACCATTTTTTAAGTAGTCATGCTCTACTGTTGATTGGCTATTAATTGACTCATAACCACAATGGTGATTCGTAAACATCAAACCTTCGTTAGATACAATTTCGCCTGTGCAGAAATTACCCATTCTTACAATAGCGTCTTTTAGGCTTGAGTGGTTAATACTATAAAGATCTTCTGCTGTGAGTTTCAATCCCATTTTCTGCATTTGAGGGTAATTTAATTTCTGCAAAAGGATTGGCAACCACATACCTTCGTCTGCCTTTGGTGCTTTCTTAGCAAAAGCAACGCTTGTTGAAAACAACAAAGCAGCTAAAACTAAAACACCAATTTTCTTAATCATTCTACTCATGATAAATAAGTTATTTGTGAATACTGTTTATTATTGAATACTTCATTTGCTACTTCTTGCAACTGCAATGAACTTAATGAGTTTATTTCTCGGTTCATTTGTGCAAGCGTATCTATTTTTCCATAATTCAAAAGGCTCTTACCCATTGATATTACTTCGTTTTGATTGTTTTCATATTGAATTGCCATTTGCCCAATAAACTGTTCTTTAGCTTGTTTTAGTGCCAAAGGAGTCAAAAGTTTGTCTGCAAAAGAAGCAAGTTCGTTAATTATGAGTTTAATGGTCTTTTGTGTTTGTTCAAAGTCCATTGAAGCATAAACCATAAAAACTCCAGTGTCTGAATAAGCTGTATAAGAAGATTCCAAAGCATAAGTCAAGCCATACTTCTCTCTTATATGCATATTCAAACGACTATTCATTGCTCCTCCTCCCAAAATATTATTGAGTAAAGTAAAAGGAACTCTCTTGTCATTTTTATAAGAGTAAGCCCTATTGCCTATTGCAAGATGAGCTTGATTTGTATCCTTGTGGTAAACCTTTGTTTGCACAGAGTATTTCTTTGTTTGCGTACGATGATTCTTTGTTTCATTTTTTGCAAACGAAGAAAAAAATTTCTCACACAATCTCACCCATTTTTCAAAGTCAATATTGCCTATTGTGCTAAGCACCATTTTATCCGTGGCATAGTTTTGTGCAATAAAATCTTTTACTTGCGCAGATGTAAAGCATTGAACCCTATCTTCTGAGCCCAAAATATAGCGACCTAAACCTGTGCAACCATAGAGCAAAAGTTCAAAATCATCAAAAATCTGCTCACTTGGACTATCTTGGTAAGAGTTTATCTCATCTATTATAACGCTTTTCTCTTTTTCTATCTCTATCTCAGGAAACACAGAATTGAAAACAATGTCACTAAACAAATCCAATACTCTCTCATAATAAGGCACCATAAAAGTAGCATAGATACAAGTTTCTTCTTTGGTTGTAAAAGCGTTTAGTTCTCCACCTGTGGCATCTACCAAAGAAAGTATGCGTCTATTGCTTTTGGTTTTTGTACCTTTAAATATGCAATGCTCAATGAAATGTGCCATTCCGTTTTCTTGCACTCTTTCATCGCGCGAACCAACATTTATGGTTATGGCACAATGAGCAACTTGTGAGGAAGTATAGCGATGTACCAAGCGTAAGCCATTACTCAATGTATATGTTTGATAAATTTCCTTAACTACAGAAGGCATATTTAATTAACGTGATATAATATAAAAACCTCTATCTCCACTCTTTTTGCTAATCTGTTTCATGAAAATATTTGCCTCACCAGATGTTCTGCGTGAGCCATAAGATACATAATACTTGCCATTTTTTGAAATAATATAGCTATCATAGCCTTGTGAGCGTGCAACTCTGGCTGCTTGTTCTGCTGTGGAACGATTTGTGGCTGTAGAGCCAACAACATCAAATCCCAAACGAGAAACACTTTGCATCATTATTGGAGTTGTGTAATCTATCTCTGCTGTTGGTTGTGGTGGATTGTCTTTCTCTCCACTAACCTTTGCTTTCTTAGCTGTTTTCTTAGTTGTTTTTGCCTTAGTAGTTTTAGCCTCTGATTTAGTTTTTACATTTTTTTCCTGTTTATCAGCTTTTGCTTTTGCAGGCTTTTCTTTTGACACTGGCGCAACGGTATATTCCTTTGGTGTTTGTGTGGTTGGTGTTACAACCTCTTCCATTGAAGTTTCTGTAGCTGTTTGCGTTGGAGAAACAACAACTGTTTTAGCTGGCGCAACTCTATCACACTTTGGCACAATAAAAGTATTGAGCTTTGCAGACAAAGTCTTGCATTGTGGACATTTCTTTAACCAGCACATATAGTGAGCAAATATCACAAAAGCACACAAAAGCAAAAGCACAAATATTATCACAGAAATAACTTTCCAAAATCTTTTTGCTCTCTTTGGCATTTTATGACTATGGTGTTTCTTAGACTCAATGTATATATGTTCTTCTGTATATTGGTTCTCTGTGTCTTGTATTTGATTTGCCTGTTCCTGCTCTTCCAAACGCTTTTGCACCTCTTGTTGATTTTCTTTTATCTGGTTATCATCTTCTTTTATTGCTTCTTTTTCTTCAAAGATGATGTTTTTCTTTTCGTTTTGCTCCAAATCAATAGAAGACTCATTTTGTTTATATTCTCTTGTTTTTATGTAGTCTCTCACAGAAGGTTCTTGCTCTTTGCTTTGCTCTGCGCTTTCTTGTTCTTTGGCTGTAGCTATAACTATGCTCTCAAGATTTCCAAAGTTTTGAACTTGTTGCTCTGCACCCTCTTCTTTCTTTTCCTCTGGAGCTATTGGTGCCAAAGGCTCTTTAGTTTTTATTGTGTCAATATAGTCGCCTTTTTCAAAAGTTTTTACATTCTTAAGTGCAGAAAAAGCAAAACTTCTCTCCAAAAGGTTCAACCCCTCTTGCTCTATAAAATCATAGCCTGAAAGAGTTCCTTTTTTCAACAATCCTAATTGTCCCACTTTACATTCTCCTGCAATAGCAAGTTTTTCTTTTATGCTATCAGAATACTGTGTTATCCACTTCAAAGCAGTATCCTCTGATATAAATTCACTCTTTGCCAAACTTTGAACAAAGCCCATGTCTTTGTTTTGTTCGTTTGAAAAAGTCACCTCTCTCTTTGGAGGAGTGAGAGTATTTGTTATAGGACTCATAGATGCAGGAGTATTCTTTGCAAAAAAAGTTCCTATACCAGTAAGTTCTACACTATCATGTGTTTTCAAATAATCTAATAAATTGGCTGATACATTCATATTACGTTACTGTATTTGTGTGTATTCTATATTTGTCTGTTTAATATCTCTTCTACTTTTTGCAAATCCTGTGGGCTATCCACGCCAACAGAATCATCTGTTGTTATTCCCACTTTTATTATATAGCGATTCTCTATCCAACGCAACTGTTCCAAACACTCAATTTTTTCCAATTCTGAAGGATACAAATCCACTATTTCTTTGAGCACTTGTGCTCTATAAGCATAAAGTCCCAAATGTTTGTAGTAATATCCTTTGGCTATACCGTATTCAAGTGTGGTTTCTCTATTGTAAGGCACAACAGAACGAGAAAAATAAATTGCTTCTCCATTATGATTCATTACTACTTTGACATTGTCAGGACTAAGCAATGTTTGTTCGTCTTCAATCACTTTACACAGTGTTGCAATTTGTGTTTTATCCTCACGCATTGGCAATAGCACTTGTTGTAATTGAGTTCTTGAAATCAGTGGTTCATCTCCTTGAACATTGACTACTACATCATATTTCTCACCACTTTCTTCTAAAATAGTCAAAACCTCTTTGCAGCGTTCTGTACCGCAAGAGCAATCCTCTGAAGTCATAATAGCAGTATATCCTTCTGCTTTAGCAACAACATAAATCTGACGACTATCTGTTGCTATTACAACTCTGTCAAATAAATTGCTTGTTTCCACCCTTTTTGCCACCCAAAGAATCATTTCTTTTCCTCTTATCTTCGCCAAAGGTTTGCCAGGAAAACGACTAGAAGCCCAACGGGCTGGAATTATTGCTAATATTCTTTTCTTTTCTGTATCCATTGCCTTAAAACAATCCATTAATTTCTGCACTTACTTTTTCTATCACCACTCCCAAATCTTCTCTTTTTGTTGAAAAATCAAGATTGTCAATATCTATTGTAAGCAACTTACCGTCTTTATAGTCTCCTACCCACTTGTTATAGCGGTCATTAAGTGAGGAAATATAATCTATTCTGATTGTACTTTCATAATCACGACCTCTCTTTTGAATATTGCGAATAAGTGTAGGAACAGAAGCTCGTAAATATATAATTAAATCTGGTGGAGCAATGAAAGAATTAAGCAATTCAAACATATTCAAATACGTTTCATAGTCTTTGGTAGCCATAAGCCCCATTGCATGCAATGTTGGCGCAAAAATGTAAGCATCTTCGTATAATGTGCGGTCTTGAATCAAGTTGTCGTGTTGTTTCTTTTCAGAAATCAAATGACGAAATCTTTTGTCTAAAAAATATATTTGTAAGTTAAATGACCACCTTCTCATATCATCATAAAATGAAGTAATGTATGGGTTGTCGTCCATTTGCTCAAACATAGATTCAAAGCCAAACTCCTTAGCCAAAAGCTCAGTAAGTGTAGTCTTTCCACTACCAATATTTCCTGTAACTGCAATATGCATAGCCTGCCTTATAATTCGTTTAATTTGAATTGGCAAAGTTAAGAAATATATTTTGCTTATGTAGAGTTTATGTCGGTTTTTTTTACTTTGAGACTTGTTTTACCTATGCAAAAGAAAAACAAAACCCTATCTTATCAATATTTTATTGTAATCTTTTAGCACCCCAGCAAAATAAAACAAAAAACAATTTTGCCAAACAAAAATCTATTTTGCGTTTTCTTTGTTCTATTTTTCTATATTTCAACTTAAAAAAAAGGGAAAAGAGTTGCTAAACAAAACTAAAAAGAACAAATGAGTTTTCTCAGTAATAACTATTACAATTCTAAAAATCAGCATTTTGTTTTCAAAATTCTATTCGTCTAAATGTTAAAAAGGGAAAAAAAGAACAAGGAAACTAATTTAGTTTATACAGTTTTCTGTAATTTTGTCGTTCATTTAGCCAGAAGAAACAAATATGGAATTAAGAGAAAGAATAATAAAAGAGACATTTAACTTGATTGTGTCAAAGAGTTACAAAGCTTTAACTATGGATGAGATAGCTCAAAATCTTGGAATCAGCAAAAGAACACTTTATGAGCAATTCCCAGACAAAAATGATTTGCTTGTAAATTGTTTGCGTACATTTTTAATGTCCCATGTCAAACATTGCGATAAAATATATTCATCAAACGAAAATGCAATGATAAAATTCCTAAAATTCATGGCAGAAAGCATTGATTCTATGACAAAGATTGGCTATGAGAGGATTGAAGAATTGCAAAAATACAATCCTACAATATACTCGCACATATTCATTCCATTATTTGGATACAATAAAAAAACATCAATTAATCTTTTAAAAGAGACACAAAAAGAAGGTTATATTTTAGACACTCTTGATTTTGGCTTCTTTTTTAATATGGTTAAGGAAAATATGTTTCTCACTACATTATATGAATATTTGAAAGCAAACTCTTCTTACACTCCAGAACAAATAGCAACCACACATATATATATCATAATCCGTGGCATTTGTACTATAAAAGGGATAGAAGCAATGGATATATTTACAAAACCTTATATAACAGCCTATGCAAAAACAGTAAAACAAGATAACAAAAAAAGAAGAACATAATATAAAATACAAGAAAACAAATAACAAAAATGAGAAATAAAATTTTTAGATTACTAACCTTAGAGTTGTGCATGATTTCCTTTGGCGCAATGGCGCAAAACACAGACACCATTTCTTTAGATTTGGCTACTGCACTAAAAATTGCCCATGATAACAACCCTACAATAAAGATTGCTGACATAGAAATTCAAAGAATTGACTATTCAAAAAAGGAAGCTATTGGCAATCTTTTACCACAATTGTCTGCAAGCGGACAATATACAGACAATATCAAAAAATCAGTTATGTTTATGCCAGAAAGCTTTTCTGCAATGATGGGTGGAGCTAAATATATGGAGATTGGCTACAAGAACTCTTACACTGGCACCTTATCAGCTGCACTTCCTTTGGTTAACTTCTCACTTTGGGAGACTTTAAAGAATAAACAAGCTGACATTGACTTAGTTTTAGAGAAATCAAGAGCCTCTAAAATTGATATGACTAATCAAGTGAAAGATGCTTATTATGCTTGCCTGCTTGCAAAAGCCTCTTTAGATGTGCTGACAAAAAGCATTAACAACGCAAAAGAGACACTCAAGAGCACAGAAAACTCATATAAGAATGGTGCTGTTTCAGAATATGACTATATAAGGGCACAAGTGCAAGTGAATAACCTTAATCCATCATTTATTTCTGCAAAGAATGGATTACAACTGGCTATTTTGCAACTCAAAATGTTGCTTTCCCTACCAGCAGAGCAAGGTGTGAAGATTACAGAAACTCTTGAAGATTACAGCAAAGAGCCTTTGACTTATGATACAAGCAGAGACCTATCAACCAATTCAGATTTACGTCAGTTAGATATTAACATTCAAAAAACAGAAAACAGTCTTAAACTAATCAAAACTCAACATTTGCCTTCTTTGTCTGCCTTTGGACAATATGTTTACCAAACTCAGGCAGAGGATTTCAAAATAGCCGACTACAATTGGGTAGGTAGTGCAGCAATAGGACTATCTCTAAGCATACCAATTTACAAGGGCAACACAATTATCAATCAACAAAAACAAACAGAGTTAGCTATAAAAGAAATGCGCTTGCAAAGAGACTACACTTCTGATGGTTTGAAACTTCAAATTCAATCTGCCATAAATTCAATGGAAGCAGCCAAAGAGCAACTCTTGGCAAACAAAGATGCTATTGCCCAAGCTGAAAGAGGCTATAGTATTGCCAAGGTACGTTATCAAACAGGCACAGGCACAATACTTGAATTGAACGACAGCGAACTTTCCCTTACTCAAAGCAAACTAAACTATCAACAATCATTTTACAACTATCTGACAGCAAAAACAAATCTTGACAAAATACTCGGAAAAGAATAGAAAACAAAACAGCAAAAAAAGAAAACAATAATAATATGAAACAGATAATTTATTTAGCAGCATTGGCTCCATTGGTACTTTTTGGATGCACAAAGAAAGATGCAAAACAAGCAACCCAAAACAACTCTCCTGTAAAAGTTAAAATAGAAACGGCACAAACACAAGAAATTGACCAAATCTATGATTACACTTCTACAGTTGATGCGGCCGTAAAGAATTACATTACTTCTGCCGGAGGAACACGTATAGAAAAGATATGGGTAGAGGTGGGCTCTCACGTCAGAAAAGGACAACGTCTTGTAACTATGGAAAGTACATCACTGGCTACAACAATGGATCAATTAGCTAACATAAAAAGCGAATTAGATCGAATGAATGCTTTATACAAAAGTGGTGGAGTGAGCAAACAACAGCTTGACCAAGTGCAAACACAATATGATGTGGCTCGAAAGTCAGCAGATAACCTAAGAAGGAACATTGTTCTTTCTTCACCTATCAATGGTGTGGTAACACAAAAAAACTTTGACAATGGCGATGTTTCTGGTTCTCAACCAATACTTCAAGTTATGCAAATATCACCAGTGAAATTAAAATTCTCTATCAATGAAGCCTTGTATTCAAAAGTAAAAATAGGTATGGCAGTCAAGGCTACAGTAGAGGTGTTTGGAGATGAAGAATTTTTTGGTAAGATAACTCTTATTTCTCCAACAATAGATCCATCTTCAAGAACTTTTGCTGTGGAGGCTTCCTTTGCAAATGGCAATCAAAAGCTAAAACCAGGAATGTTTGGTCGCGCAACACTTAACCTTGGTAAAGCTATAAAGATTTTGGTTTCTGACAAAGCCATTGTAAAACAAGAAGGCACAAACAACAAATACGTTTATATTGAAAACGGTGGCAAGGTGGAATTTCGTCAAGTTGTCTTAGGACGCCGTTTGAACAATCGTTATGAGATTCTTTCAGGAATAAATGAAGGAGAAAACGTTGTTACCGAAGGTCAGAGCAGACTCAAGAACGGAGTAAGTGTCAATGTGGTAAAGTAACTCAAACAATCTAAACACACAAAAAAGAAATGAAACTATACGAATCATCAGTAAAGAAACCTATCACAACATCGCTTATCTTTGTTGCCATAATGGTGTTGGGTTTCTTTTCTTTAAGCAAACTGAGCGTTGACCTGTTCCCTTCATTTGATATGAATCAGGCTTTGGTTATCGTCTCTTATCCCGGTGCCAGTGCAGAAGATGTGGAGAATAATGTAACCAAGTCTTTGGAAAGTGCACTCTCAACCGTCAGTAATTTGAAAAAACTATCTTCTACTTCCAAAGAGAATACCTCTGTAGTAACTGTTGAGTTTAACTGGGGAACAAATTTGGATAATGCGGTAAATGACATACGTGATAAACTGGAACTAGTTAAACAGAGCTTGCCAAGCGGCTGTTCAACACCAATGATATTCAAGTTATCTACAGATATGATGCCTATCGTTATCTATTCTGTTTCTGCAACAGAGTCCCAAGCCGGACTTTACAAAATTCTTGACGATGGACTTGCTAATCCATTGAACAGAATTACCGGTGTAGGTTCTGTATACATAACAGGAGCTCCAAAAAGAGAGATTGCAATCAATGTAGACCCTCAAAAGAGTGAGGCTTACAACCTTTCTTTGGAATCCATTGGCGCAACCATTGCACAAGAGAACAAAAACACTCCTGCCGGAAGCTATGATGTGGGTGATGAAACTTACTCTATGCGTATTGAAGGAGAATTAAAAGAGAGTGAATTGTTGAACAATTTGGTGGTTTCAACCTTTGGTGGCAGACCTGTCTTTTTAAGCGATGTTGCCACAGTCAGAGACTCCCTGCAAGAGAAAGCTCAAGAGAGTTATGTCAATGGCAGAAAAGGTGCAACTGTTGTTGTTCAAAAGCAAAACGGAGCTAACTCTGTTGATGTAATGAAAAAAATACGTGCAGAGTTACCTAAAATTCAAAAGAACTTACCTAATGATATTCACTTAACAGAAGTAATGAATTCAACTGACAATATTCAAAACTCTATTGGCTCACTGAAAGAGACAATCTTTCTGGCCTTCTTGTTTGTTGTCATTGTAGTGCTTTACTTCTTAGGACAATGGAGAGCAGCCTTGATAGTGCTGATAACCATTCCAGTGTCACTGATTGGAGCCTTTATCTACCTTTACGTTTCTGGTAATACGCTGAACGTAATCTCACTTTCGGCCATAAGTATTGCCATAGGTATGGTGGTAGATGATGCCATTGTGGTGATGGAAAACGTCACCAAACATATTGAGCGAGGAGCTCACCCACGCGAGGCGGCCATTTATGGAACAAATGAAGTTGGTGTTGCCGTAATTGCCTCTACCCTTACCTTGATTGCCGTTTTCTTCCCATTCACTCTTATGACTGGTATGGCAGGAATTATGTTCAAACAGTTGGGTTGGATGATTTGTATCATTATGATAGTAAGTATTGTGTGTGCTTTAAGTTTAACTCCAATGCTTTGCTCTATTCTTTTCAAGAAAGACCAGAAAGAAAACCCTACTTTCAAGAAAATATATGCTCCTTTCAAACGCTCATTAGATGCTTTGGATAATGGATATGAGAAAATTCTGACTTGGGCTCTTAGACACAAAACAGTAACAATTTGTTCTGCCATTGCCTTATTCGCTTTCTCTCTTGTATTGATGAAATTCATTGGAACAGAATTTATGCCAGCCTCAGACAATGCGCAGATTTCAGGTTCTATTGAGTTACCTGCAGGAGCTAATGTAGACCGTTCAAAAGCCATTGCCTTGCGTTTCCAAAAAGAGATTATGGCTCAGTATCCTGAAATAAAAACTCTTACATACACTGTTGGCGTTCCTTCTGATGACGAATCCAATGCTATGGCTCTTATGTCAACATCTGGAAGTAACTACATCTCTTTCAGAGTTAAGTTGCCTTCTATCAAAGAACGTAAGCGCAATATGTTTGAAATCGCTGACGGAATGCGAAAACTACTTGCCTCTTATCCCGAAGTTAAAAAATCAGCAGTAACAGCCGGAGGACAAAATAGAATAACAGCTGGTTCAACTGTTGATGTAGAGATTTATGGTTATGACTTCAATACCACAACACAGCTTGCCGATAGCATTAAGGCTAAGATGCAAAAGATAAAAGGCTTCAAAGATGTAACTATTTCACGTCAAGACTACACACCTCAGTTTGACATAGATTTTGACCGTGAGAAATTAGCCCTCAATGGCTTGAATGTCGGAACAGCTTCAACATACATTAAAAATAGAATGAATGGTATGACAGCTTCTTTGTTCCGTGAGGACGGAGATGAGTACTACATTAAGGTTCGTTATGACAAAGCTCACCGCCAAAGTGTTGAAGACATTGAGAATATTCTCATGTACAACGCTCAAGGCAAGGCAGTGCGTCTGTCAGAAGTAGCTAATGTGGTAGAGCGTTTTGCTCCGCCTTCAATAGAAAGACAAAATCGTGAGCATATAGTAAAGGTTTCAGCCACACTTTATGGTTCTACTCTTGACGTTGCAACAAAAGCAATTCAAGGAGAAATAGACAAAATGGATATTCCTTCAAATATCTCAACAAAGATTGCAGGTTCTATTGAAGACCAAAAAGACAGTTTCTCAGATATTGGAACACTGGGTATACTTATCCTATTGCTTGTCTATATTGTTATGGCTTCTCAATTTGAGTCTTTCCGCTCTCCATTCATTATTATGTTCTCTGTGCCTTTTGCCCTCACAGGTATGCTTATTAGCTTATGGCTTACAGGTGGAACACTGAATATGATGAGTGCTATTGGTGCCATAATGCTTATTGGTATAGTTGTAAAGAATGGTATTGTGCTTGTGGATTACATAAACTTAAACAGAGAGCGTGGAATGGGTATTACCTCAGCGGTAATTCTTGGTGGTAAATCTCGTTTGCGCCCAGTGCTCATGACAACAGCAACAACCGTACTTGGTATGGTACCTATGGCTTTGGGTATTGGTGAAGGTAGTGAGTTGTGGCAGCCAATGGGTGTGGTAATTGTTGGAGGTTTAACCGTATCTACATTAATCACACTGATACTTATTCCTTCTATCTATTGTGTTTTTGCAGCCAGAGAGGGAAAGAATTATCGCAAGAAATTCAAAGCCATAGCTTAAAAGCACAAAGACTAATAAAGTATTAAGAAACAAAAAGATTAAAACATATAGTAAAGATGAAAGCAGCATTCATAGCATATAATCAAGCCCATGTAGAGGAAGTGGAAGGCATTTTGCATCAACTGTCAATCAAAGGTTTTACCCGTTGGGTTGATGTTCAAGGTCAGGGCACCAAAGACGGAGAACCCCATCTGGGTTCTCACGCTTGGCCAAGCAAAAATATGGCAACCCTCTGCATTGTTGATGACAATATAGCCCCAATACTCAAAAAGCGTATTCAGGCTTTGGACAAATCTGCTCCACAACAGGGCTTACGCATATTCTTTTGGGAGACAATAGATGTGTAAATCAAAAAAATAAGATATTTTTTTCATAGTGCATTCATAAAGGCGGGCCATAGTGCCTGCCTTTTTTATTTTGGTGTTTGCTTGCTTTGTTTTCGCAGTGCAGAACTTTGTTTTAGAAAATTCTTTTCTTGTTTTGGTAAATCCTTTCTTTGTTTTAGCAAGCACAACATGGCATGTTGAGCGATTATTTCTTTGTTTTAATTTTCTAAAACACTGTTTCATTGCGACAAGATGCCATGTTGTGCTTGCTAAAACAAAGTTTCATTTTTCGCTTTCTTTTATTTGATTTTCTATTTGACTCTCCTGCGTTGCAAAAACAGCGTTTAATCAAATTTTTTCTTTGTTTTCTTTTGCTATTGAATAACATGTGAATAATATTCCAAAATAATTGTGTTGTTATAAACTAATGGAGTATCTTTGCAATATCATTTTAAAAGATATATTATAGTTATGCGAAATTCACTGTTGATTGTTTGTATATTACTAATTCCTTTGCTGTCTTTTTCTCAGCAAAATAGTTTTCAAGGAAGAGTAATTAATGATAAAACTAAAGAGCCTATAGCTTTTGCAAATATTGCAGTACAAAACCAGCCTCTTGGAACTATTGCAGATGATAGGGGCTTCTTTTCTATTTCAAATATTAGAGCTGATAATACTATTGTTTTTAGTTGTGTTGGGTATAAATCCAAAAAACTTAGTTTTGAAGAACTTTCAAACA
>Ga0183101_1000021_pt8 | contig 43490 bp, 42 predicted proteins | sample Biomet3_FD_127790 | JGI IMG/M metagenome (GOLD analysis project Ga0183101, IMG submission 127790) | Microbial communities from bioreactor (seeded with sewage sludge) at LBNL, California, USA - Biofuel metagenome 3 | ecosystem: Engineered > Bioreactor > Anaerobic > Unclassified ... | reverse complement strand
TCGGCTTGCCGCAATATCCCAATAATCTGTTCTTCGGTGAATCTGCTACGTTTCATTCTTGTGCTCCTATGTCAGGAACACTAACTTTTCAATGGCATACTTTTCGGGGGGAGGGTCAGGATTCTAATATCCTGTCCGGCGCGGTCAAACCGTTCCGTCAGCAGCACGTTTTTTTGTCCCACGTTCTCCAGCATTGCATTTGGCGTGCTTATTCCAGATTTTTTTGCAAGACAAAGCGCAACATACTCCCACAACGGGACATCCCATTCATCAGTAACACTGGGGAATTTGGCCACATAAAGCTTATCACCGGTTCCCCTTACACAGGCCTTCGGTCGAGCCCCCCCCAAAGAACTGCCCGGGGAAAAAATATCCGTGAGCTCTTGATCGGTAGAATCATGGTTTTCTATTGCACGGGCTGCATCAAGAAGCCGCCCTAGTGATATGACCGGAGGCACCCCAGCAGAAGAAGCAAGAAAAGGTTCATCCGCTGCCCTTTTGAACCGAAGAGCCCCTATCCGCGCTTCATCATTTACCATCAGCAAAAAATCAATTTCGCGCAATGAACGTGGCGTGACATTTTTTTCTTTGGCTTGGCGCTGCGCCTCACGGTTCATGAGCGTTCTGCCCCAGCGATCAGGCGCGGAATCCCCAATAGCGCCAAACAGAGCTTTGCCATTGTTAGTATGATATGCGCCTTGCCCAATTTTCAGCGCAGGCTCCAAGGCAAACGCCAAGGGGGAGGCACACCATTCCGCAGCATACTGAAATGATGCGCTTTCGGTGCTGGCAGCGTGCGCCCACAAATGTCCAACAAAGTGCGGCTCCGCATTGAGGTCTACATAAACAAGGATAGGCTCTGGCATTTCAGGCCTCACTTTTCTCTTTTACAGTGACCATCAGTGGCCGAGCACGTTTGGGAAGGCGCTCTTCGTCAAGGGCCATCCCAACAGGATCATTGCCCAGGTCCGCCAGCTTCATCCATTCAGTTCCAAATCCCAGAGCAAAAATGACAGAAGCGTAGTTTCCCATGCTGACGCCGGGGTCGCCATTCTGAATTTTGGAGAGCGTTTCACGGCTGATTCCGGCGCGGTCACTGATAATCTCCATGGGAAGACGTCGACGCAACCTGGCCTTCTTTAAAGCTAAGCCCAATTTTTTCAGTCCTGATCTCACTGAAATTGGAGGGGGATTTTTCATTTTATGCCTATTTTTATTTGCAAATAGATTATTAATGACAACTATTTTATGCATTAAATATTATATGTCAATATTCTTCCACCGCTACCACTCTCACAGCACGCCCCATGCCGCGCCCGCTTTGGCACAAAAATAGGGTTTATTGTCATTGCGCCATATTTTTACGCAGACTAGCATGCAGGCATGAAAGATCACTCACCCGCAGCGGATTTCACCTCTTCCCGGCGCATCATCATGGCTGTGCATGAAGGGGCGGAAATGCTCGATATCACCGGCCCCATGAGCGTGTTTGCCACAGCAAATGCGCTGCATGCCGCCGCTGGCGGTCAAACGCCCCCCTACCTGACGGAGCTTGCCGGTGAACGTGCCGCAGCCCCGTTTGCCACATCTTCCGGCATTCGCATGTTGGCGGACACGGCATGGGCGCAATGCGGCAGGGCCCACACGCTGCTGGTGGCTGGCGGGCCGCAGGCGGAGCAAGCGCCGCAGGCGCTTGTGAACACGGTGCGCCAATGCGCCCCGCTGGTGCGGCGCGTTGGCTCCATCTGCACGGGTGCTTTCATCCTGGCGCGCGCCGGGCTTCTTGAAGGCCGCCGCGCCACCACGCATTGGCGCAGCATTGAACGCCTGCGGGCCTTTTCTTCCACAATCGACGTGCAGCAGGACGCTCTGCACGTCAAGGACGGCAACATCTATACCTCGGCTGGCGTGTCGGCCGGCATAGACTTGGCGCTGGCCCTGCTGGAAGAAGACCTTGGGCTGGCCATGACCCTTGATGTTGCCCGCGTGATGGTGCTCTACCTCAAACGCCCCGGCGGCCAGGCGCAGTTCAGCACCGCCCTGCTGGCCCAGTGCGGCGAAACCGGCGAGCTTGCCGAAACGCTGCAATGGATGCGCGCCAACCATCACATGAAGTTGCAAAACGATGACCTGGCACGCCACGCCGCCATGAGCTCCAGAAATTTTTTCAGGGTGTTCAAGCGCGAAACAGGCATGACCCCCGCGCACTACCTTGAAAAAATCCGCCTTGAAAGGGCCGTTGCACACCTGGAAGAATCCACGCTGTCACTGGAAACCATTGCCCGGGAAACCGGTTTTCAGTCCGGCGAGCATTTTTGCCTGGCGTTTGCCCGCCGTTTCGGCATAACCCCCAAACAATACCGCGACCGGTTCGCCACCGGTTTGCGACAAAAACAGGAAAAATAATGAATCACACATTCCTGCGGCATATTCTGCGCCCCACGGCGCTGCTGTTTCTAAGCCTTGTGCCCATGCTGTGCGTTCAGGCGCAGGCCCAATCCTCCGCAACCACGGAACAAAAGATGTATGAAATCAACCCTGCGCCAGCGGCACGGCAAGTCACCCTGGGCATACTGCTTTTCCCCGGCTTTGAAATGCTTGATGCCTATGGCCCCATGGAAATGTGGGGAAGCCTCAAGCATGCCCCCGCTCAGCAATGGGGCGGCGAATCCAAACGCACAGATATTCGGCTGGTCACCGTTGCCGCAAAGGCTGGCCCCGTGGCCTCGAATCAAGGCCCCAAAACCGTGGCCGACTTCGGCTTTGCCGACGCGCCGCAGTTGGACTATCTGCTGGTTCCGGGAGGCATAGGGGCCATCCCCCTTGTGCAGGATGCAACAGCGCTCGATTGGCTGCGCGCGCGGGCCAAAAAGGCTAAGCTCGTCATGTCCGTGTGCAACGGCGCTTCGCTGCTTGCCGCTGCGGGAATCCTGGACGGCAGACCGGCAACCACCAACAAAATGGCCTTCAAAACCTCCACGGCTCCAGGCCCCAAGGTTAACTGGATCGCCAAGGCGCGCTGGGTTGATGACGGAACGGTGGTCACTTCTTCCGGTGTTTCCGCAGGCATGGATATGACGATTGCCGTCATTGCGCGCCTGTATGGCCAACCGCTGGCTGACTGGGTGGCCCGCATGACGGAATACGAACCGCACAAAGATGCGACATGGGATCCCTTTTCCGCCATGGCGGGGCTTTCGAAGTAAGGCCTGATGGTTGCCTGCCGCCGTTCCCTTCGCAATGACAAGCCCAAAACGGAATGGACAACACCTTAGTTTCCATAAAAAACATTCCGCTTGGGCACGAGAGGCGTCAACAAAGCAGCACACATAAACGCGGTGCCGCATAAAAAACAGATATCCACTCGCATGCGGGTGGATATCTGTTTTTGCAAAAGAACGCTCAAATTGCCGGGGCAGTGCCAATCGCAAAAAAAACGCGTGTTCACAATATCGGCCTCGACGAGCATGGGCTTGCCCCGCCCGTGGCCCAATGAGCTGCTGGGGCTTTAGGCGTCAATGCCCACAAGCGTATACTTTTGGCGGCCTATTCCCAGCTTTTCCGCATAGTCAAGCGTGTGCGTGCCGTGTTTGGCTTCTATGCGACGGCGCAGCGAGGCGCTTTTTTTTGCATCGGCGGCATAGATCAGGTCCACGCAGGCCCGGTCCAGAGCAACAGGGTCAAATGACGCCAGAATGCCAATGTCCTCAAGCTCCGGCTTGGCCGGGTGGCTGTCGCAATCGCAATCAATAGAAAGATTGTTCATAAGGCTCACATAAACAATATGTTCGGCTCCCAGCTTGTTGATAACCGACCCCGCGGCCTCGGCCATGGATTCAAGAAACTTGTCCTGGTCCGTTGTGAAGCACACCGCAAAATCATCCCGATTGCGCGTAACGCCGGCGGTGTGTATCCACATTTTTCCCTCGCCGGAGGCAATGCCGATGGACATGTTTTTGATGGCCCCGCCAAAGCCGCCCATGGCGTGCCCCTTGAAATGCGAAAGCAGCAAAAAGGAATCATAGTTGGCAAAGTGCGCGCCAACATAGTTTTGCTTGATGTGCGTTCCCTTGGGATACGGCAAGGCCATGGACCCGTTCTCGTCCATAATGTCCACAGGGGCTATGCCGGTGAAGCCGTGATCCTTGAGCGCCTTCATATGCTCCGCAGTGGTGAAGCGCTTGCCCTTGTAGGCGGTGTTGCATTCCACAATGGTTCCATTGACCGACTGCACCAGATTTTTTATCAGGGCCGGATCAGGATAATTATGCCCGCCCGGTTCGCCGGAATGCAGCTTCACCGCGACACGCCCCGGCAATGCGCGCCCCTGCATGAGCCTTCCATAAATTTTTGTCAGGCCTGCGGGGCTGATGTCTTTGCTCAGATAGACGGGAGCCCCTTCCTGCGCATTGGCGAACACGCCGCGCCCGGTCATGGCAATGGTCGCCAGCGCTATGGCGCCGGATTTCACAAAATCGCGCCTGGAAATGTCGCTCATGCTCACCCCCTGCCTTGCGGCTGATTGTCTGAAGCCTTCATAACTTTTTTATACTATACATGTCGAATAACCGCATGGCACAGCTAACAGTATATTTTTATTGAAGAATTCACAAAGCATTTTGGCCCGCGAACATCATGAAACCGAGGTGTGAGGTGTGGCGAGGCGTGGCCGTTCAGTCACTGCTCCGTTTGCGCGGCCAGGCATCCACCACCATATGGCACACCTCTTGGTGCATGTGTTCCCAAATGTGGGAGCGCATGGCCCGCCGCGCATCCACATGCTACGCCTGAGCGGCCGTTGCATGAGTTATTGAGCCTGCACAGCTCGCGGCCCAATGGTCAGACATTGCGGCCAAATTCAAAAGCCTCCGCCATGCAGGAAAGCGCCTTAACATCGCCCTTTTTCCATGCGCCCACGCCATAGACGATGCCGCGTTCTTCCGCATTGTTGAGGCAGGAAAGGAATCCGCGAAAACTTTCAATGGTTCTCTCCATGTGGGGCAAGGAAGTGTCCGCCGCCGCGATGATGAGGTAAAATTGCTTGCCGCTGATCTCGGTGTAACGGGGCACGGTGCGGTCGATCACCGTTTTCATCTGGGCGTCTATCGTGTAAAAATAGACCGGCGAAGCCAGCACGATAACATCCGCGTCTATCATCTTGGCGAGAATTTCGGCCATGTCATCCTTTTGAACGCAACGGCCGCCGTTTGCCTGGCACTGCTCACACCCCAGGCAAAAGCCGATGTTCTTTTCCTGAATGCGGATTTTCTCCACTCTGTTGCCAGCTTCAACGGCCCCCTGGGCAAACTGGTCGCAGAGAATATCAGAGTTGCCGCCCTTTCGCGGGCTTCCTGAAAGAATCAACACGTTTTTCATGGCAATATTCCTTGCGCTGATGGCAGTGCATTGCATGCGGCCAGGCAAAACCATGCCCGACCCACCGCACTGCCGTGATGCATATTTATTTGATTTTCCAACAACCGTTAAAAATGACGCCGCCGCGAACAACAGCATGATCCAGACCATGGCCGAAGGCGCGCCGTTGCCGAAGGCCGCAAGCTACAGGAAGAAATGGACATAAACAGCGCGCCTGCAGTGGCGTTTGCGTTATTTCGCGTAGTGGTGCTATGCAAGCGCGGCGTAGTCCGCTTCCAGGACAGGCTCCAACCATTCATTTGTGGTGTTTTCTCCCGGAACCTCCACCGCCAGATGCGAAAACCAGCTGTTTTTCGCCGCGCCGTGCCAGTGCTTCACGCCTGCGGGAATGTTGACCACATCGCCGGGGCGCAGCGCCCGGGCGGGTTTGTTCCATTCCTGGTACCAACCGTGACCCGCCGTGCATAAAAGAATTTGCCCGCCGCCTTTGTCCGCCTTGTGGATATGCCAGTTGTTGCGGCACCCGGGTTCAAAGGTAACGTTGCCGATAAAAACCCCTTCGCGGGACAGAATGTTCAAATAGCTCTGACCCACAAAATATTTGGCATAGGCCGTGTTTTCCGCCCCGCGTTCAAAAATGCCGTTGCCGTTCTTGCTGTCGGGCATGATGTTTCTCCTTTCTCGTGTTCCCGGCACGCCGCGCCGGGAAAGTTGCATTGTTTATGGGGCTAGTTACCCACGCGGTTGGCATATTCCGCGCCGGAATTCATTTCTGAGCCGGTGGCAGCCATGGTGGGCACCGTGATGACCGGCAACGCGCTGGTGGGGATATGCCGGTTTTCCTGCCCATGAGCGATCAGATTCCACGGATCGCCGTCATACAGGGCGGCCGCCGCAATAACCTTGGAGGCATCCATCGCGCTGCCGCCGCCCAAGGCCACGATAACGTCGCAGCCCTCGCCGCGCACAGTCGCCACGCCACGGGCCACGGAGGCTATTTGCGGGTTCGGCTCCACTCCGGCGCATTCGGCAAAATCAATGTTGGCTGCCTTGAGACTTTCAATTGCACGATCGAACACGCCGCTCCGTTTAACGCTGTCGCCGCCCGTAACGACCAGGGCCTTTTTGCCAAGCCCGGCGGCAACCTCGCCAAGACGTGCAAGCGAACCAGCGCCAAAATAAACACGGGTGGGGTTGTAAAACGCAAAGTTCATTATTCTTCTCCTTACAAAGCCACAAAAGGGAAAACCGGGGTTTGTCAAACGAACCATCACCGCCTTCCATGTGGCCGTTTTTCTTTTCCTCTGATATAGTGCCAACACGTTACCCCGCGATAGACCGATTCTCTTTTATTGTTGCACGATCGTCCGAAAGCGGCGCATCCCCTCTTGTTCAAAACACGCATTGATTGGTAGTGAAGAGCTGCAAGGAGGCCTGCAATGGGCAAGAATGAAACACCCGATGTTGGCGCGGCCCGATGCGCGCTGGCAAACCTGATCTATCGCTGGACAGAAAAGAACGACCACCTCGAAACAGCGATTCCCGGCCTGATGCTGGTGCGGTATGAAACGACCACCGAGCCCAAAAGCGCCATGTACGAACCGTGCATTTGCCTGGTTGCCCAAGGGGGCAAGCGCGTTCAGCTGGGTGACGAAGAATATGTTTATGACGAAAACCACATGCTGATCACTTCTGTTGGCCTGCCGGTCATGGCCAGCGTGATCAAGGCCAGCAAAGAAGCGCCGTTGCTCAGCCTGGTGCTGAAAATAGATTTGCCCACGGTTGCCCGCCTGATGGTTGACGGCAACCTGCCGGAACCGCGCAACCAGTGCCCGGGCAGGGCTATGGCCGTGTGCGAAGTTTCCAGCCAGCTGATCGACGGGTTCATACGCTTGATCAACCTTCTGGACGCTCCGGAAGACGTGCCCATTCTTTCACCGCTCATTCTCAAGGAAATTCTCTATCGGCTGCTCATGGGCGACTTGGGGCCCCGCCTGCGCCAAACAGCCACAGCCGGAAGCCACGGCCAGCAGATAGCCAAGGCCGTTAGCTGGCTCAAGGGCAACTATGCAAAGCAGCTCAGGGTGGAAGGCCTGGCAAGGGAATATGGCATGAGCGTATCCACGTTTCATCACCATTTTCGAGCGATAACGGCCATGAGCCCCCTGCAGTATCAAAAATGGCTCAGGCTGCACGAAGCAAGACGCCTGATGCTGATGGAAAACGAGGACGCCACCACGGCGGCGCTTATGGTGGGTTATGAAAGCCCCTCGCAGTTCAGCCGCGAATACAAACGCCAGTTCGGCGCGCCCCCGCTGCGCGACATCAAGGTTCTGCAACACAAGGGGCAAAAGGAAGTTCTCTCGGGCATGGCCTAGCCGCCCGTAAAAATTTACGTAATGCTTGAACTATGCTGGCGGCTGCTCCATGCGGCCATGAGCCGATCATTTTTTGGCTGATCATTTTTTTGGAGGGTGGCCTGCCGCCGTCCGGTCAGCTCCCCTCATCCCGGGGTTTGCGCTTGCGGCTGGCCGTTTGCGGGGCAAAAAAAACCGCAGCGGCATTTCGCACAGAACATCCCTGCGAAAAACCGCCACGGCCTGCTGGTGGAAACGCCCACCGGCGCAAAGAGGTGTGGGCTATTTGGTGATGCGCACGTCCAAAGTATAGGTCGTGTCCTCGCCCCGCATAGCGCCGACGATGATTTTATATGTGCCGCTTTCGGGCAGCACGCCCGTCCATTCGGTAGCGTCGTCTTCCGTGCCCGCTTTGGGCAGGTAGGCCTCCGCCTTCCCCGGCTTTTGCAGGTGGAACAGAACCAGGTGCAAGCGGTTGGACACCTTCACATGCATGGTTTGCCCAGCCTTGGCCGTTATGGGGTAGATATCGCGGTCCATCCCCTGGATTTCGCCTTTGCAAACGGCGCTGTTCGCCCCTTTGGCAAAGGCGATGCGGGGTTTTTCCTCGGCCATGGACGCCGTGGCGGCGAAAAGCGTCATAAGGCCGGTCAGGGCCAGTGCGGCCATGCCGATGCGATAAAAACGTTTGGTCATTGTTGTTCTCCGTTGGCGAACGTTTCAGGCGGTTGCACAATACCGGTTACAGACAGCCGGGCGTTGTCGGCACATCCAGTGCGGCAGCGCGGCGTGGGCAAAAGCGCTTTTACGCCGCCCGCTATTTTTTCTCCCATGCGGCGGCGCATTCCTGCCGCATGTTCTCGCTCAGGCGCAACGACTGCTCGGGCAGCCAGCCCTCATGCCGTTTGCCCTTTGGGTCGGTATAACGAACCTTGAGCCAGCTGTCGTGCATGTCCAGCAAGGTTACCGGAGCGCCGGAAGGTATTGTTTCACTGGCTGGGCTGGCGTTGTCCGGTTTTTTGCTCAAGGCGGGATCTCCATCCTCGGTCGCGTCGGCGCAGGTTCCCAGCACGCTGCCGTGCATCCACCCGGTTTTTCCTTCAAACATCACGCGGAACCAGCCCTTGCTCTGCCCCTCAATGGCGACCATTCTCACGCGTTTGCGGCTCTCAAATGGAATAACGCTGATAACCTTGCCGGATGGGGCGTCGCGCATGTTTGTTCCCTGCGCGTCCCAGTCCACCACCATGACGGCATAGCCGCCGCCATCTTCCGCGCCTGCCCGCACCTCTGGAACAAGCAGGCACAACGCAAGCAGAAAAAAGATCAGTTTCATGGTTTCCTCTCTGGTTGCTGCCATTGAACACTGCAGCACGCGCGCATCAGTTTTGCATGTTGGACAACTGCAAGGCCGTTACAAGAATTCCGTCATTCGTTTTGTTAAGGCGAATGGAATAGACAGGATAGGCTGAAAATTCCTTGATCAAGGCCTGTTCATCCACATTGCCCTTTGTTTTGGTGTCTTCAGCTATTTTTTTGAGCATGTCATCACGGCAAAAAACCACGGTCATGGAGCCATCGCCCTGCTGCAAAAAGGCCTTCACTTCTTTTTGAAAAATGGCCATGAGCGCGTCGTTGTCCTTGCCCTGATCAATATATTGGGCATAGTCGGTCTGCTTTTTCTTGTCGCCGGATGCAACCGTAACAAGATACGGGACGGCAAGACGTTCCTGCATGTCCGTCAAGAACGTTGTTATTTTCCGTTCTTCAATGTGTTTCGAGGAAAGGCCAACCACCGCCACCTCGTTTTTTTTGCACACCAGCACCGCATCCCAGTGAACGCCCCCCCAAACGACGGACCCTTTCATATTGGCCCCGTCCAATTTCACAGCGCCCTGTTTTTGGGCATCGGGCACAGGCATGCCGGGGTAAAAGACGTCCAGCCCGCTTTGCTCTTCGCTGGGCGGATCCCCCTGCGCAAGGGCGACAGACGCGCAAAGGCAGAAACACAGGGCAATTACGGCACGTTGAAGTATTTTCACAAGACTGCTCCGTTGGTTTTGGAATGTCGGGACACGATGGCATAAACAAATTTCATGCCAATATTCCTTCATCCCATGAACCACGGCGGCAGCCAGCCATATTTTGCCCCGCAAGGCGCTGAACACGCGCAATCAGTTGTTGCCGTCGTTGCCTTGCGCTCGGGTGACAACCATCAAGGAAATGTCGTCATGCGGCGGGCAGCCCGCCATGTGGCGGTTTATATCCTTCAAGAGCCGGTCAACAACGCCCTGTGGCTCCGCATTCCGCGTTTCGCGGCAGGCACGGGAAAAAGCTTGGGCAAGGCGCACATCGCCAAACAGCTCCCCGCCAGGGTTCCCGCTGCTTTTTTGCGCCGGTCCCTGCGCTTCGTCGGCCCCGTCCGTGTACAACAGCACAGACTGGCCGGGCCGCAACTGCAGGCTGTGCGTGGCATAGCGCAAATGCGGCCGCACCCCCAGCACCAGTTCCCCCGGCCAGGGGGCAAGCCGCGCAGCCGGGCCAAAAGCGCCCTTTTGCGGCTCCGGGCCGAGGATGGGCGGCGGGTGCCCGGCGCTTGCCCAGACAAAACCGCCCTCCTGATCCAGAATGCCCACAAGCATGGTTACAAACATGGAAGAAGTATCCTGCCGCGCCAGCGCGTCGTTGATGCGCTCAAGCGTTTGCGCAGGGGAAAGACCAGCCAGCAGAAAAGCCCGCGCCAACGACATGGCGCGGCTCATGATGAGCGCCGCCGGAATGCCCTTGCCGCACACGTCGCCCACAACGCAGCAGATTTTTTGAGGATTCGTGGGGTCCGGCACAAAGCAATCGTTAAGATCGCCGCAGACTTCACGGCACATTTCTGTAATGGCATGAACACGCGCCCATGGAAGTTGCGGAAATTCCCTGGGCAGCATGGAACGCTGGATATTTCGGGCAAGGTCAAGTTCGTTGCGGATGCGCTGCTGCTGCGCGGCGCTGTTCACAAGATTGCGAAAAGAGGCCCGCACCGTAACCCGCACGCTCTCAAAAGTTTCAAGCATGCGGCCGATTTCGTCCGCAAAAAGCGCTTTGGGCACTGGCGCGTCAAGGTCGCCCCGGGCAAAACCCTCCAACGACGATGCCAGGTGGTGCAACGGGCGCAGCGTGCGCGAGGTTACAAACCAGGTCATGCAGCCAATGCACAGCGGCCCCAGAATCGCCATAAGAATAAAGACCAAAGGCAGTTCCTGGGGCGCGTCGCCAAGTTCTTCGCTTGAAACCAGCAGGGCGAGATACCAGCCAGGGGTTTTCATGGGATAATAGGCCAGAGAGGTGGGGCCCTGCCAGGGCAACGGCCAGGGCGTGGCATCACCGCCAAACACCGGCGCAAGCCGCACTTCGCCCTGCTCGCCCGCCAGAATGCGCCTTTCCAGCAGGCGCAGGCGGGGGGCCTTGTACTTGCGGGCCTCGTCCGAAAAACTTTGCGGCCCGCCGCTCATGCTTCTGCCTGCGGGAAATATGATATACCGTCCATCTTTGTTAACAAAGATGGGAACCGCATTTTTAAACCCGCTCAGGCCTTTGAGGGTTCCGGCAATCCAGGGCATGTTGATGATGGTGCCTATCCAGGCTTTATCGACGGCAGCCGCGGGGTTCAGCGGAACCCCATAGAACATGGCGGCATGGGGGTTTTCATCACCAAAGCGCATGAACAGGCTCTCCCACTGCGGCGGCGCGCCATGGGTGGCAACGCGGTTCGTCAGATCCTCCGCCAGCATTTCCCGCCTGGTTCCGCCCCCGCGCATATCATAAAGCCACGTTTTTCCGTTTACCCCCACCACAAGCCCCTGCACGGGAATTTCCGCAATCAGCGAGCGCAACTGCGAAACTTTTTTCAGCTCGCGCACCAGTGCATCGGGGTTCGCGGTCAGCTCCTGAAAGCCCGGCAAAAGCCGCGCCTGACGCGCCAGGGCCTGCACGGCCTCGCCAACTCTGTCCACAAAGGTTGAAGAAATTACCGACTGCGTGTGCAGGGCCTGCATGGCCCGGGCGGTTGCGTTGGTCACGCGCGCCTTTTCTATCTGCTGATAATACAGCGCCATGGCCCCCCAAATCAGCACCATGGCGCAGAGGGTAAAAACCACCGTGAGCCGCAGGGCCAGATTGCTTGACCACAGCGCGTACAAACGCTGCGCGGAGGAAAGCCCCCTTCGTTCATCGCGGTGCGCGTCCGCGCCGCGTTCGGCGGTTTCCGCTGTGCCCGCAAGGGGCAGATCAAGGCAAAGGTGGTTGCTCGCCCCAGTCCATCGGTATGCCTGATTGATGGTTAGCAGCCGCACAAGCGTGAGGCCGCGCCCGCCCACGGGAGTTGAAGAAATATTCGTTATGGGTTCTGGTTCATGGTGCAACGGGTCAAACGGCTTGCCCGTGTCCTGAAGCACAATGCGCACAAGACCTTGCGGCGCGCAGGCGGCATCGGCCTTTTCGCCGGGCCGGTCCATGACCTCCAGCCGCAAATCCACAAGTCCGTGGGCCTCCACCCCGCCATGCATGCAGATATTGCCCAGCAGTTCATCCAGAACAAGGCGCAGCGAAAGGCCGTCGTCGCGCGCCAGCCCATTTTGCGCGCCCCACTCCTGCACCAGGGCCAAAATGCCCTCGACCGTACCCGACATGGCATTGAAATGGAGCGAAAGCACCCGGCCGGATGTGCCCAGCATGTCGGCAGGCGCTGATCCATGGGGCTGCGCCGCATGGCGGTTGGCAGGCTGCCGCCCTGCGGCGTTTTTATCGGTTTCCTCGTGCTTGGCCATGCATCACCCATTCAGCCGTGCTTGTCTTGCCCAAAAAATGGGCATATCATAAATCATAATGCCCGATTGTTTGTCACCTGCGCAAGGAAGCATGGATTCTCCCGAACGTTATGAAAAGCTGGCCGCCATCTGCGAGGCCATCACCCGTGGCGAATACGAACAAGCCAAAACCATTTTTGACCCGCCTTTCGGTCAACAGAACGACAAGATCGATGTTCTGGCCGAAGCTCTGGGCATGATGCTTGTGCGCATAGAGGCGCGGGAATTCGAGCTTGGCCGCGCCATCGATGAACTGACGCAAACCCGCGAAGACCTCTTGTGGCACAAAAAACAGCTGGCGCAAGAGAACAACCGCCTGCGGGCCGAACTGCGCCGCAATAGCTCCGTAACGCGCCCGGTGGCCGCAGCCCCGGCCATGCAGCAATTTTTGCGGCAGGCGGAGCGGGCGGCGCTTGTGGATGCCACCCTTTTGATAACCGGAGAAACCGGCACGGGCAAAGGTGTTTTTGCGCGCCATATTCATGCCGTGAGCCTGCGTGCGAACAAACCCTTTATCCCCATCAACTGCGCGGCCATTCCGGGGGCGCTGCTTGAAAGCGAGCTTTTTGGCATAGAGGCCGGCGTGGCCTCCGGGGTGCAGGCCCGCATGGGCCGCTTTGAACAAGCCTCCGGCGGCGCAATTCTGCTGGACGAAATCGGGGATATGCCCCTGGAAAGCCAGGCAAAGCTGCTCCATGTTATCGAAACGGGCACAGTGGAACGGGTTGGCGGGCGCAAGCCCATCCGCGTGGGCGTGCGCATTATGGCCGCAACCCACCGCGACCTTGAAAAATGCGTGGCTGAAGGCTCCTTCAGGGCCGACCTTTTTTATCGCCTTAATGTCATGCGGCTGCACCTTCCCCCCCTTCGGGAACGCAAGGAAGACATTCCCCTGCTGGCGCGGATGTTTCTCTCACGTCTGAGCGCCCGCCTGCCGCTGGCCGCAGCGGACCTGAGCCGCGAGGCGCTTGCGCTGCTGGTGGCCCATTCCTGGCCCGGCAACGTGCGGGAACTGGAAAACGAGCTTGAACGCGCCGCCTTGCTGGCGGAAAATGCCGTTATCATGCCGGGCGACCTTTCGCCCGCATTGGGAGGAACCCAGGGCGTGGAGGCGGCCCCCCTTGCCGCCCCGCAAGAACTGCCCCCTGCGGCAAGCGCCCCCGCCCCAGGCGGGGAGGGAGTGCAAACCCTGGCCGATATGGAATCGCGGCACATCACAATGGTTCTGGAACGTATGGGCGGCAACAAATCCAGAGCAGCGAAAGCCTTGGGCATCAGCCGCGAAGGCCTGCGCGTTAAACTGAAGGCGATGGGCGTTCAAGATCAAAGCCGCCCTCCGCATCCTGACGCGGCGGAAGCGCCGGAACAGGCGGAATAGCCCCCCCCGCTTTTCCCCGTCCAACGCAGGGCAAAAAATGTCAGATCCTCCTGCGGCTGGCCGTCGGCGTGGGCGCACAGACTTTTAAAAAGGGCGCTGGCGAGGGCCTGCGGGGGCTTGTCGTTGCTCGCCAGAAACGCGCGCAGCGCGTGTTCTCCATAGGCGTTTCCCTGGGCATCGCGCACGGAAAGCAGCCGAGGCCCGGCAAAAAGCAGCGTTTCACCTGGCCGCAACCGCGTTTCATGCTCTTGATATTGTTCTTTTTCCCTAATGCCCAGGGGCATATTTCCTGTCCACGCCAGTTGCTCCACCTCCGGCCCCAAACAGCGAAACGGCGGTGATTGCCCCGCGCAGGCCCAACGGAACACGCCATCATCCACATTCAGGCTGCCCACAAGAACGCTCACCATGTGCATTTCGCCTGATTGCGAAGCCCCCAGCACACTGTTGATATATTCCAGCGCCTTGCCAAGCCCTAACCCGGTAAGCAGCAACTCGTGCAGCAGGGGAATAACCCTGCCCGTCAGCAGCGCTGCGGGCACGCCGTGCGCGGCGGCATTGCCCATGATGCAGCAAAGCTGCTGTGGCGTCTGAAAAAAATAGTCATACATATCGCCGCAAACATCGCCCGCCCTGTGTACAAACGGCGCTATTTCCACATTTGCGCTGGGCAAAAGCGGTTTGGGGCGCATGGCCTCCTGCATGGAACGGGCAAATTCCATTTCACCAAATATCCGCTCCCGCGTCTGGCCTATGAGCATGAGGTCGCGCACACGCCGGTGCAGCGCCTGGCGCAGTGTTTCAGTGGCGCGGTGCAGGCGCTGCGCCTCGTTTGGAAAGCGGCATGCGCTTCGGGGCTGCTCGGGGCCGTCAACGGCGTCGAGTTCTCCGCGCGCCAAGCGACCGGCAAGCGCTTCCAGCGCATTCAGGGGGCGCAGCACAATTTTGGATGTTCTGTGCAGGCTGTAGGCCGCCAGCAGCAACACGACCAGCCCGATGCCGCTGAGCATGTGGGTAAGCCGGTCAAGACCGCCGAAAATATCTTTGCGGGGAATCAGCAGCCCCAGCAACAGCTCGCCGCCAGTCATCGGCGTGTACACGGCGGTGTAGGGAATGTCGTTCCACACAAGGCCGCTTTCGCCGGATTTGCGGGCGAGCATGCGCTGCCTGAGCCAGGCAAGGGGCGCGTCGTCTTTGGCGGGCAAGGTCCAGCTTCCATCGCGCGTAAGAAAGAAAACTTCGCAGTTTCTGAACGGGCTGAAGGAACGCACGCGGTCGGCAAACCAGGATATGGCAAGGTTGGCGCTGCAAATGCCGACGGTCTTGCCCTCGCCCGTGCCCGACTGCGCCAGAATTGGCACGGAATAGCGCAACACAAAGTCGCGCTTGGCATCAACCATGGGCGTGTACCAGCGCGGGGCCGAAAAGGCCTTCAGCGCTTCCGGCGTAGGCCCGTCCTGCGGCGGCCCGGCATAGAGTAGATGCTGGCTGTCATAGCGGCGCAGCATGAGGCTGCCCGCGTTGGTGAAAAAAAGGATATCGACTGTTTGCTTGCCACGGGCATCGGAAATAACAGCGGAAAGCGCCTTATCCGCCTCTTTCTGCTGCGCCGTGGTCAGGCCGGGAAATTGCGCGGCCATGCGCACCAGCGGCTGCATGCCGCGTTGCAGCCAATTGCGGTTATAGTCGTCCTGCCGAGCGATGCTGCCGATCAACTGGGCAACCTGAGCTTTGGTTGAAGCGAGGATCTGCTCCCGGGCGTACAGATAGCCAAGCGTCAGCAACAGGGCAATAACACCCGCAAGACCGATCATGATGGGGATGGACTGGCGAGTCTCCAGGCGATAACGCCAGGGAACCGGCTGCGCGTTCACTCCCGCTTTCCAAACGCCTTAAGGGCGGCATCCACGGTGGGGAATACGGGGAACAGGTTGCCGAAGCCGCTTCCGATAAAAATTTTGCTCACTTGCGGTTGCAGGGAACACATGTGTATGTCCCCTTTCAGCGGCTCCAGCATTTTGCCCAGATTAAGCAGGCTGCGCAAACCGAATGAGCTTACATAATCCACCTGCGCGGCGTCGATAACCGTTGCGCGCATGCCCGCCGCAATCAGTTCGGCGCACTTTTGCTCAAAAGCGGATGCGGAAAACGTGTCCCACCGCCCTGAAAGTGTAATGATGTAAGCGCCCTGCGCGCGGTGAACCTGTATTTCCATAACGTGCTCCGGTCTGGCCGTGTGTGGCTAACTTGCCAAAAAACCGGCTGTTTTTCAAATGGCTTCTGCAAATTGCAGAGGGGGCTTTCGCCCCCTCTGGATTCGCGGCGGGCACCAGCCGCTAACGTGGATCAACATTGAAAATGTCTTTCCACGCTGTGCGTTTTTTGTAAAATGCGCTCGCAAAACGCTTGCGGGACAAACCGCTCGCTTTGCGCTGGCATTTCAACGTAAAAAACGGCTAATAGGACCGGTACTTATAGCTGATTCTGGCACTTTTGAACTTGGTCACCTTGATTTTTGCGCCGTTGGAAGAACCGAACCTGCAAATACGAAAACTGCTGGGGCGGCTTCTTTCACCGGGCGCGAGCTGGTCATGGAATGGCGGGTCTTCAAAAGAAACGCTGCCATCGCGTGTTTCACCGTTGCGTGATTCTTGCCAGGTGAACGAAATGGTGTTGATGCCGGTGATGACCCGGCCGCCGCTTGAATTGAAATAATAGCCCTCGGCACGCAGGCATTTTTTCCCGTTATAGTCAACAAATTCAAGCTTTTTGTTTTTCCACTCAATGTCCTTTGCCGTGGCCGTGGTAGCAACCATTGCCAGACAGAACAGCGCCAGCAGGGCAATGACGATTTGTGGGGGTTTTCTTGTTGTCGCCATGACGTTCTCCTTCCGTTGTGCTAGGGTTCAGGAACTTGCGGGTTGAAAGTTCCAAGGTTCACAGAAATGGATTCCACCGGCGCATGTTCAGGAAAGTCCTTCCATGCGGCGGCGGAAGGCAGGCAAAGCTTCTCTGCGTCAACCTCCCCGGCATCCGACGAAAAATGCGTCAGGGTGTAATCGCACAGGTCCGTGCCCTGCAACAGCGTTGTGCTTTTCTGGTTTTTAAAGGAATAAGCGCGGACGGAAACAGGCCCGCAGGGATCATACCCGCACTGCCTGTGGTGCGACGCCGCGTTCATGCTTGAAAACAGCACGCCCGCATCCCCGTTCCAAAGCAGACCGGGTTTTTCCCCCGCCTGAAAATACGCAACGCTGCCAAGTGGTTTAAGACCAGGAAATGTATAGAAATACCATGTGCGCACAAGCCAGGTGCCCGAATCCATGGCCAGCACGGAACCGCCGGGTGAAAGGCGCGCCTCGGAGCAAAATTCGGCGTCTTGCGTGGGTATGAACCCCGCCGCCGCACCCTGCCCGTCAAAGAGATACAGCCCAGGGGCCATGCCATATGGCTTGCCGCTCTTTTCCCCCACGCCGCAAAAAAACAGCTTTGCGCCAGGAACGCCCGCAGCGTCCAGAACCGGCATGACGGGAAAAAACTTGGACGGCAGCACCGTGGACGCTCCCTGTGCTGTCACAACAATGTTTCCTTCGTGAAGACGCAGGGCAGGCGCTGCCTGGGCGGGCGCGGAAAACATGCCAGCCCGCCACAACAGCAGGCCAATGGCTATAAACAGTGCAAGCTTCTTCATATCTCACCGCAATCATACATAAAAGCAGGCGGCCCAGATTTCCCCACCGGAAAAATGCACAAAACGCCCCGGCTTTGTCCGTCAATACGCGCCAGATGCTTGCATATGTCGGACCAAAGCCCAATGAGTGCCAATTTCCAAGGGTCGCGGCAGCCTTGAACAGGCGCTACGGCAAGGAGTTTTGCTCCCCCAAAGAAAAATTGCCAACAAAATGGGCAGATATGTTTATCAAGCGCCTGAATATGGCAGAAAAATTGTCACGTTTACTAACGATAACGTGCAAATGCAAACTGCGACAACCCATTTTTTGCCATGACGAGGCGGCACATTCCATGCAATGGCACAAGAATGAGCGGCAAGCCCATGATCGGCTTGGGACGCAAACAGGGCCTGCAACATCAAGCCGCCTTGCAATGCGAAGACATAATGGTGAAATATGGAAATCCGCCACACGTCAGAGATCACCAAAAAGCTGCGCTATCTGCTTATTTTCTGCTGCATTTTTTTTATTGCAGGGTTGCAGGTCTGGGTATCGTGCGTTTTGCTGCTGACGCGGAAGGCCGAAATGCTGATGCTTTGCAACATCAGCACTTCGGCCTTCTGGGCATGGTGTGGATGGGGGTTATGGCTCAGGAGATATTATGCGGCAACAGCGCTTGTTTCACTGTTGCTTACGGCAACGATTCTATTCGCGGCGCTGGCGCTCTCCGGCTTGTTAGGCGAGGGCGAGATTTTTCCCAATTGCCTGTGTGGCCTCTAGCGCCCGGGAGTGAAAGCCTTGCCCCGCCGCCGGGCACGCGCCGCATCCATTATTAATAGCAGGCGATGTTGCTGTCCGTGCGCGGCTCGGTTGCGCCCACAAGCACGCCGTTATCCAGCCGCACGATCATTTGCCCGCGCCCAAACGAAACGCTTTGCAGGGCAACTTCCACGTCGTGCCCGCGTGCCGCCAGCCCCCGCGCCGTTTCCACAGGAAAGGACGGCTCCACCAGAAAACGGTTGCCGTTGGTCCACTGCCAGCGGGGAGCGTCGAGGGCCTGCTGCGGGTTGAGCTTGAAATCCACAAGGTTGCACATAACCTGCACATGCCCCTGCGGCTGCATGTAGCCGCCCATCACGCCCATGGGCCCCACGGCCTGGCCATCCTTTGTTACAAAACCGGGAATGATGGTGTGGTACGACTTTTTGCCGGGCATGAGGCGGTTGGCGTTTTCCGGGTCCAGCGAAAAATCCGCGCCCCGGTTTTGCAGCGCAATGCCCGTGTCGCGCACCACGATGCCGGAACCAAAGCCCATGTAGTTGCTTTGGATATACGAAACCATGGTTCCTTCTTCATCGGCGGCGCACAGATACACCGTGCCGCTGGCGGGCAGATCGCTGACCCTGGGAACCCCTGCCTGCTCGGTGATTTCCCTGGCGCGGGCGGCACCGAAGGCGGGATCAAGAAACTGGTGGTAATCCACGCGCATATGGGCCGGATCGGTCACATAGTGGCGGGCATCGGCAAAAGCCAGTTTGATGGCCTCCCACTGCAAATGCCGCGCGCGGATTTCGTCGCAGGCCTCAAGAGAAAATTCCTTAAGGATATTCAGCGCCATAAGCGCCACTATGCCCTGCCCGTTGGGGGGAATTTCCCACAGGTCATAGCCGCGATACCTCACGCTGATGGGCTTTACCCATTCCGGCCGAAAGGCGGCCAGATCTTCCGCGCCGAGGTAGCCGCCAAAGGCGGCGCTTTCCGCCGCTATGCGCGCCGCCAGATCGCCACGGTAAAAATCCTCCGCCAGGCTTTGGCCGATAGCCCGCAGCGTTTGGGCGTGGCCGGGCAGGCGCACGATGTCCCCGGCCTGCGGCGTTGCCCCCTGTGGGGCAAAGGTTTTGTACAGTTCCTCAAACTCCGCGCCTGTGCAGTTTTTGCGGAACTTCTGAAAGGCCTCGTCCCACAAAAAAGCGAGCATGGGCGGCACGGGATAGCCTTCATCGGCATAGGCGATGGCCGGTTCCATCAGCTGCGCGAAAGGCAGCCGCCCGAACTTGGCCGAAAGTTCCGCCCATGCGGCCGGAGCGCCCGGCACGGTAACCGGGGTCCAGCCATAGCGCGGCATTTTGTCGCCGCCGCAGTGGGCTTTTACCTTGTCGATGGAAATTTTCTGCGGGGCCGGCCCGCTGGAATTGAGGCCGTGGAGGCTGCCCTTGTTCCACACCAGGGCAAAGGCGTCGCTGCCCAATCCGTTGGAGGTGGGTTCAAGCACGGTAAGCGCCGCCGCCGTGGCCACAATGGCGTCAACGGCGTTGCCGCCCTGGCGCAGAATGGAAAGGCCCGCCGCGTTCGCAAGGGCCGAGGAGGAAGCCACCATGCCGCGCCGTGCGTAAACGGGGATTCTGCGCGAGGGATAGGGAGCGTAGAGAGGGTCGAAGGCGAACGGATGCTGCATGGCGCACATTCCTCTGCGGTTGGTCAGATATTCCGGAAAGCGCCGCGTGGTGCCCATGACGGCAGCCGCGCGGCGCTGTGCATGTTAGGGGCGCGAAGCCACAAGGTCGCGCGCCACATGGCTGGCGCTGGGCTCAAGCAAAATGCTTGCCGCCCCGCTGGGCACCCGAGTGGCGCAGGCCAGAACGGTTTTGCCGTCAAGCTTCACGGCGCACCGGGCGCAGATGCCCTGATTGCAGGCGCTGTGCCGGTAATATGCCAAACTGTGATCGAGGTTGGAATAGATGTAGTCCAACACGTCCATAATCGTCATGGCGTCGGAAGCAACGGGAACCTCATATTCCCGCAGACCTTCGCTTTTTTTGATTTGCACGAGCATCAGTCGTTCTCCAGAATGGTTTGGGCTATGCATTCCGCAATGTTGGGGTAAACCTCCCTGTCGAGGGGCAGGAACGTTTCGCCGGGTTCGCGGCGGCCATAGCACGGCTCGCCGTCATCAAGCGCGGCAACATTGCTGAACAGATAGTTTTTGTTGTCCACCTGGGGGTAATCCTCGCGCAGGTGGGTGCCCCTGCTCTCTTTGCGTTCCAGGGCCGCGTGAATGCCGATTTCGGCGCACAAGGCCAGGTTGCGCACAGACACAGATTGCATCCATTCCAGGTTGTATTCACGCGCGGGCGTTGCGAGGGCCAGCGTGTCGAGGATTTTGCGCAGGGCGCGCACGGCCTCATAGGCTTTGGTAAGGTGCGCCTCGTCGCGGTAATAGTTGAATCCCGCGTCGCAAGCGGCATACAGGCGTTCCATCGCCTCCACCGGGCTGAGGCCTGCATCCGCGTGCAGCGGAGCCTCAAGCCAGGCGCATTTGCTTTCCAGGTCATCCGGCTGGGCCTGAGCGGCGGCAGCGGCAAACGCGGCCGCGCTTTTGCCCGCCGTGGCCCCGTGGGCCAGCATTTCCGTGAGGCCGTCGCCGCTGCGGAAAGCGCCGAACAGCCCGCCCGTGACTTCTCCGGCGGCAAACAGGCCGGGCACGTTGGCGATGGAAAAGTCAGGCTCAACCATCACGCCGCCCATGCTGTATTCGTTGCCATAGCCCACCTTGAGGCGTTTGCCGTTGGCAATGATGTCTTCGGCCAGCCGGGCCAGATCAATGCGGTGGTAATGCCCCTTGCGGTGCCAGGTTTCCTGGGATTCGCCAAAGGCCTTGAAGGCCTGCCGGATTTCATCGTCGCTGTAGGCGGAATAATCGTAGTAGAAAGCGTTGCCGTATTTCTCCCACTTTTTCCAGATGCCCTTGCCGTAAAAATAGGTCATGAGCAGCTTGTTGACCTTGGTGTCCGAGGGCTTGACCTTGAACCGCGCCGAATCGGGGAAAACAAGTTCCTCGCCGTCGAGGTCCGTCATTTTCGGGCGCGGGGGGAACATGGCGGGAATGGACATCAGGTACGGCAGCAGCGACCCCCTGGCATACAAAGGCTCAAGAATGGTGCCGATGAACAGCAAAAATTCCATATCCACCGCCGAGGCTCCGGCGCGCAGCGCCATGGCGATGCCGTCGCCCGTCATGTCGCTGATGGAATTTTGCAGGGAGAAGGGCTGATAGCCCCCGGTGGCCAAAATAACGGCCTTGGCCGCAAAATGGATGGTTTCGCCGGTGTACACGTTGAAGCCGATGGCCCCGCAGGCCGTGCCCTTGCTGGTCAGCACGTCTGAAATGACCACGTCTTCCATAACATTGATGGCCGCATTGGCCTTGAGCCCGTGGCGCAAAGCCGTGCCGAAGGGCCTGCCCGAGGTGCGCCAGCGCGAGGCCTTGGGCATGAACTTGAACTCCTGCCCTGAGTCCTTGACCCAGCCCAGCAGCTCGGCCACGGCAGCCGGGGCTTCATCCACAAAATGCCGCGCCATGCGCTGATCGCCGATCTGGAACGCGCTGGTCACAAGCTTGTGGAACAGCTTTTTGCGCGTATATTCCTGGTTGGCCTGCGGCTCGCCGCACACCTCGCGGGCGCTTTCGCCGTCTATGCCAAAGCTGCCGCCAACCATGATGGTGTTGCCGCTTTTGCCCACTTTGCCCTTGGCCGCCAGCGTGACCGAAGCCCCCTGGCGCAAGGCGGAAACCGCCGCCATAACTGCGGCTCCCGCCCCACCGATCACCAGCACGTCGCTGGTTACCGTTTGCATGTTCATTGCTGTTCCCCGCAGGTCTCTACAACGCCGCTTGTGGCGTTCTGGTTGATTTTATCGAGGATGTCGGTGACAAGCTCCGCCAGGGCCGGATTGTTTCTGTCGCGGGGATAGGGAAAATCAATATTGATGACCTCGCTTATCCGGCCCGGGTGCGCCGTCATGAGCACCACCTTGGTGCCCAGATAGACGGCCTCGCCCACATCGTGGGTGATGAAAAGCACCGTTTTTTTCTCCTGCTGCCACAGGGCGATGATTTCATCCTGAATGGAAAGCCGCGTCAGATAATCCACCGCGCCCAGCGGTTCATCCATAAGCAGGATGGAGGGATTATTAACAAGCGTGCGCACCAGCCCGGCCCGTTGGCGCATGCCGCCGGAAAGCTCGTGGGGGTATTTGTCTTCCCACCCGGTCAGGTGCACCATCTGCATATACTTGTCCGATATTTCGCGGCGTTTCTCGGCGGGCATGCCGTGCAGCTCAAGCCCCAGCGCGATGTTGTCGCGAATGGTGCGCCAGGGATAAAGCGCGGGATCCTGAAAAACCACGCCCACGTCCGCATTGGGGCCGCCGATGCAGCGGCCGTTGATGCACACGTCGCCGATTGTCGGGTCCGTCAAACCGGCAAGGAGGTCCAGGATGGTGCTTTTTCCGCAGCCGCTCGGCCCAAGGACGGTAACGAACTCCCCATCCTTGATGGTCAGCGAAACGTCCCGCACGGCATAATCCACATCGCCCGGTGAATATTTTTTGCTGACGTTGATCAGCGAAATACGTTCCATGGTGGTTCCTTTGCAGTGGAAAAACTAAGGCTTGGGAATGAAGCGCAGGTCCACATACTTGCCCGCGTCAACCTTTTGCGACTGCATGCCCCACTTGATCTGCATGTCCTGGGTGGCATCAAGCTGCTTGAGATCAATATTGGGGTTGTTTTCCCAAAGTTCCGCATCAACAGAAAGGGCCTTTTCAAGCAGGGCGCGGTCCATGTGCAGGAACTGCGCGCTCCAGGCCAGGAATTCCTCGCGGTGTTCCGGCTCTTTGACATACTGGTTCACGGCAAAATAGGCCTTGAGCATGCGGCGCACGGTTTCGGGGTGCTTGGCGATAAACGCATCGCTGGCCACAATTACGCCGGTGTGAAAATCGGGCAGGAACTTCCAGGTTTTGGCCAGAATTTTGCCCACGCCGTTTTGTTCCGCCATGGTGGCGAACGGCTGGTGAATGATGGTGGCGGCCACCTGGCCGGATTCAAGGCTGGCATAGGCCTGCTGGTGACGACCGTTGACGACGAGGGTCACGTCCTTGTCCGGGTCAAGACCGTTCTGCTTGAGGGTTTCACGGGTGGAGATGTCCAGCCCGCTGCCCTTGGTGCCAATGCCCACGGTTTTGCCCTTGAGGTCGGCAATGGAATTGATGCCCTTGCCGCCCACTAGCAGCCAGGCGCCACGGGTGCGGTAGAGCGAGGCGACCATTTTAATGCCCGCGCCACGGCTGCAGGCGGTGATGACCTGCGAGGTATTGGCCTCGGCCATGTCCAGATCGCCGGAAATCAGCGCGGGGATGGGATCCTTGACGTCAACAAGCTTCAGGTCGATGCCTTCCTTGGCAAAAAAGCCTTTGGCGCGGCCAAACCAGAAACCGATGCTGGTGATGCCCTTCATGGGCGCGTAGCGCAAAACTTCCATGGACGGGGCATCCCCTGCCTGGGCGGTTGCGGCCGAGCCAGCGAAACCGAGAAAGGCGCTCAGCGCGAGGCAGGCCATGCGCATGGAAACATTGGGTCTGTTCATGTGTAACCTCCGGTTATTTTTGCACGTCGGATTTGACGCTTACGGTGCGGCAGTGTTTTTTGAAGAACAAGCGCTCCAGAGCGTCCACCATGGCAACCAGCACCACGGCCAGCACGGTGACAATGACGATCAGAACGAATACACGCGGCGTGTTGTACAAGGCCGCCGCGTCTGAAAGCAGATACCCAAGCCCCGCGTTGGAGGCCTGCATTTCCGCAAAGATCACGCCCGTCACGCCTGTGGCGGCCGTAACCCTGAGCCCTGTGAAGATGGAAGGAACGGCCGAAGGCAGCATGACCTTGAAAATCAGCTGAGAACGGCTGGCCCGGAACACCTGGGCAACCTTCAGATAGCTTGCCGGTGTTTCGCAGGCCCCCGATTTTGTGCAGAAAAAGATGTAGAAGAAGGTGAACATGGTGACGATGACCACCTTCTGCATAAAGCCGATGCCAATCCAGATGGTCAGCAGCGGAAAGATGGAAACTTTCGGAATGGACATGAGGGCCGAAAAATAGGGCGTGAAAAACGCGTCCATGCCGGGGCAGATGGCAAAAACAACCCCAAGGCCTATGCCCAGAACAACGGCGATCAGGTAGCCCAGGCCAAATTCCTGCAATGTCAAAAGCAGGTTGGACCACAAAATGTTTTCCGTCAGGCACTTCCTGAATTCCGCAAGAACATCCAGCGGCGCGGGCAGGTAAAGCTTGTTGACCTGGCCGCCCTCAATAAGCACCTGGGCTAGCGCCAGCATGAGGAACAGAAAAAGGATCTGCCTGAATTTCAGCGATTTAACTATGCGCCGGATCAGCATATGTGTATTCTCCATCTGCAACCTTTTTATCGGGGAAGTATGATCGGGCGCAGGTTGGGTCGCCGTTGACGACGTTTTGCAAAATTTTGTGCGAATGATTCTGAAGAAACACCTCGCCCACCGTCGTATCGTTCACGTCGCAGTAATAGCTGGCAAAAGCCCTGAACCACGGCTCGCCTTCAATGCGCTTGAGCCACGATTCGCCATAGGGGCAATGCTTGTTGCCCATGGCCTTTACCCAGCCAAGATAGGGAATATCCTTGAAAGAATTGATATTTTCCGGCGTTCCCTGCACGCCCTGCGCGGCCGCGTGCGCGCGCATTTCCATGCCGCGCTCGTGGGCGCGGGCAAACAGCGCCTTGCGGCAAATATCCATGGTTTTTGCATCGCCAAACTCATCACGCAGCACTTTGACGAAAAAATAATAAAGGTCGGCAAACTGCGTGCAGGCAAGGCGCACCTCGGCCACGGCCCTTGCTTTTTCTATGCGTTCTTCCGTTTCAACCATGACATCAACCTCCGGTTAGGGCTTAAAAACTCGCCCGGCGCACTCCACAACGGCGGTTCGGCGTTTTCATTCGTCGTTAAGCATGATCTGCAAAACTTCTTCGTCGGTCTGGCTCATGCCCTTGTGACCAAGATCGCCGACCGCGCGGATGGTTTTTTCAAGATCGTCCTTGACGATCCCGTCCCCGGCCGAAAAGAAATGTTGTGACTGGGCGAGATAATGCCCCATGAAAGCGGCATCCACGGCGGATGCGATCTTTGCGGCGCACGAGGGTTTTGCGCCGTCGCAGATCATGCCCGAAACATTGCCGAGCACGTTCACGATGGTGTGCGAAATGTCGTCATACGAGCCGCCGCTAAGGTACGTTATGGCCGCGCCGCTGCCGCAGGCCGCCGTTACCGCCCCGCAAAAGGCCGATAACCAGCCGATCTTGCTTTTCTGGTGAATGGCCACAAGGTTGCTGACGACCAGGGCGCGGTACAGGCGCTCCTGATCCACGCCGGTTTCCCTGGCGTATTCAATGACGGGCAGGGAAACGGTGAGCCCCTGGTTGCCGCTGCCCGAATTGATCACAACCGGCAGCTCGCACCCGCTCATGCGCGCGTCTGACCCGGCGGCGGCGTTGGCCTTGGCCCGCACGGCAATGCCGTTGCCGCAGGAAGAAAGAATGGTGCGGCCCACATTGGCCCCGTAGTCGCCCGTGAGGCCTTCGCTGGCAATGCGGCTGTTGCAATAAATCTGCCGGGCGATGGGCTCGGTGATGTCCTCAAGGCGCACGGTATTGGCAAAATCCAGAATATCGCGCACGTTCAGGCTGTCATAATCCGGTTCTTCTTCCGGCCCGGCAACGTGGTCTTTCTGAAAAAGCACCACGCCGTCGCGCTCTATGCGCACAACATTGGTGTGTTCGTCGATGATCTCCACGGCAACGCTGTGCCCCCGCCCGGTGGCGATCAGCACAAAATGCAGGTTCGCGGACGAGGCCAGCTTGTCCACCCGGCAGATCTTTTGCGCCAGGTAAGCTTTGGCGACTTCCAGATCCTTTGCCGTAACGTTTGCCAGGGCCTCAAGTTTTCTATCCACATCACCGGCCACGGCCCCCACAACGGCCGCCGCATCCACGCCGCGCATGCCCCCGGTGTTAGGAACCACCACGCTTTTAACGTTTTTGATGATGTTGCTGCTGCATTGCACCACAATGCCTTCCGGCATGTACCCAAGATATTTTCGCGCCAGCGCCGCGCCCCAGGCCACGGAAATAGGCTCCGTGCAGCCCTGTGCCACTACCAGCTGACGCCAAAGAATATCCACATACGTTTTGTAGATTGTATCTTCAGACCGCATGGCGCATGTTCCTTGCGGCTTGCCCGCCATTTTGCATCCAGTATGTATGTTGCAAACGCATCAGGTATTCTCCGAAGAGGTTGTTCGTATGTCGCTGCCTTCACGGCCCCTTTGCTGTTGCATAAATTCCGGCAAAGGGCGGCCCAGCGCAGCGTTGATGCCTCTCCTAAAAGCAAGATGCAGGCCAATGTTAACATGCTGTTTTTATTTGATTTATTTATCAGAGGGCAAATCCGCTCGTCGCAACGGCGCGATGCCGTTTTTTCGGCGGCCCTCCCGCCTGCGGCGGCGCATGGGCCTGCGGGGCAATCTCACTTATGAGACCTCTTTCTCATTATTGCGAGCGGCTGAAAGACCCAGAGCGGCAAGCTTGCGATACAGCGTGGCCCGGCTGATGCCCAAACGGCGGGCCAGGGCTTCTTTGTCCGCCTCCGAACGGGCCTGCGCGGCCATGCGGCCAAGAAGCGTCCGTTCATAGGCGCGCATCAGCTCCGCCAGCGAAAGGCTTGCGCCTTCCTCGCCTATGGCGGCGGGGGCGGTTTCCTCAATATGCCGCCTGAGGTACTGAGGCAGATCGCCATAGCCAACCACCGAGCCAGCGGCGACGTTGGCGATGTATTCAACGGCGTTTTTCATCTCACGGACATTTCCGGGCCAGGGGTAGGCGCAAAAGGCGTTTGTGGCCGCCGTGTCCATGGAGTGCAGGTTCCTGTTGAACTTTTGGTTGCACTGTTCCATAAGGTAGTTCGCCAGCGGGAGGATATCCTCCTTGCGCTCCCGCAATGGCGGCAGCTCAATGGGCACGACGCAAAGGCGGTAGTACAGGTCTTCGCGAAACGTCCCCTCCTCCACCATGCGCTTTAAATCCCTGTGGGTCGCGCTGATAACGCGCACGTCCACGGGAATGGGATAGCCGCCGCCCACCCTGTCCACCGTGCGTTCCTGCAGAACGCGCAACAGCCGGGACTGCGCGGAAAGCGGCAGATCGCCTATTTCATCAAGAAAAATCGTTCCCGAATCGGCAAGCTCAAACTTTCCCGGTTTGCCCTCGCGCAGGGCCCCCGTGAAGGCCCCGCCCTCATAACCGAACAACTCGCTTTCGATAAGGTCGCGCGGTATGCCCCCGCAGTTGATGCTCACCATGGGGCGCGCGGCGCGCGGCCCGGCGGTGTGGATCATGCGGGCCAGCACCTCTTTGCCAGTGCCGCTCTCGCCCGTGATCAGCACGGAGGAATCCGTCATGCTGACCCGCGCGGCCAGTTCGTAGGCCGCCCCCACGGAAGGGCTCAAAAAATTATAGATGCCGCCCGCCGTATCGCAGGCCGGCAGGGTTTCGTCGTCCTGCTTTTTCCGGCGGCACTGCTCCAGCTCCTGCACCCGGTTTTCAATAAGGCGGCTCCAGGCATCAAGATAGCTCTGCAAGTTCTTGGCTTCGCGCCACAGACGCGCCCGCGCCTGCGACTGAAACGCGGCGATGCCGATAACGCCCAGCACCTTGCCGTTGAGAAAAATGGGGTGCGCAATGTTGGCCAGTTCCGAGCATTCCCCCCTGCGGGCGCAGCCGTTGCAGATATGATCGGTGCGCACATCGCGCACCATGCTTGCGGAGCCGGATGCAAGAGCATTTTGAAAAGCGGAACTGGCGGCGATGCGCTCGCCGATGCGCGAGGCGAAAATTCCCGTGCCCGCAATGCGGTGCAGGGAACTATCCACCACGGTAACCTCGACCTGGAGCAACCCGGCCAAGGCTACGCTGCAAGACTGGATGACGGACTGAATGCGCGAAAGTTCTGACATGGTTACCTGCCTGGTCGCTCAAAAAGCACAGCGTGTTCTGTTGTGTGGAAGCATTTTTTGCACCAACATCGTTATGCTAGTTATCTTAGCATGTTGATAGGAATAGCCGCGGCAAATTCAAAACTATTTTGTACTAATTCCACTATTGTAAAACAAATTTGTTTCATAATGGCAGCGCGTACAGCGAACTGACAGCCCGGCGAAACCAGGGTGAACTGCTGCCAGCGGAAGGACACGACGCGGAGGCGTGAGGGGGAAAACGAGGGGAAGATGCAGATGAGCCAGAGGGCGTCAGCCAGGCGTGAAGGGGCTTTTGCCGCTACAGGAGCAAGCAACGCCCGACCGCGCCCCGGCGATAGCCCAGCGCCGAAGCTATGCGAAACCAACCGCCTGGCGCAGCGCCGCAGAGGGATGCGAGGATTTTCCACTTCAAAAAGAGCCAGCGGCTATGCTCCTCCGCTGGCAAGAAGCACGGGCTTGTGTGGGGGGGGTAGTGATCCCGTCGCCTTGGAGCGACAGGCGCGCCGCCCCTTTACCGTGAGGTGGCCGCCGGGGGCGCGGTGGATTCGCGCACAAGAAGTTTGTGGCTGTATTCCACGCGGGTGATGTTGCGTTTCGAGGCCGCGCCGGTGATTTTATTGTGCAGAATTTCCAGGGCGTTGCGGCCCTTGTCGCACATGTAATGTTCAACTGTGGTCAGGGCTATGCCCGCAAAACCCGAAGGAAAGATATTGTCGAAACCGCACACGCTGTAATCGCCGGGAATGGAATACCCCGCCCCGCGCACAGCGTCGATCACGCCATAGGCCACCATGTCGTTCACCGCCACAAAGGCGGTGATTTTTTTGTCGCCAAGGCATTTGCGGGCCAGCTCAAGCCCCACAAGATGCTCGATCTGCAGGTTTTCCAGTTCCGTTTGCGGGGTGATGTCCCTGCTTTTCACCAGCACGCCGCCCTCGGGGCACAGCTGAGCAAACGTGTCGCGCAGCCCCAGCAGACGTTGCGTGCGGATGGGGTTGGCCTGATCCAGCGTTGTGGAAATGTAGGCCAGGTGCCGATGCCCCAGCTGGTGCATGTGCCGGGCAATCAGGCTGCCCGCGTCATAGTTGTTCAACTCTACGGTATCCACCTGCAGGTTCTGCCGCCTGTCGCCAATAACAACCATGGGCACCTTGCGGCCTGCCTGACGCAACACTTCTTCGGGATGGGTCAGCAAGGCAAAAATGATGCCCGCCGCGCCCATGCTGCGGGCCAGGCGCACAGCCGCTAGTTCGCTTTCAAGACTGCGATAGGTCGTGTAGATGCCGGTGGCATAGCCCCTGAGCGTGGCCGCCTGCTGAATGGCCTGAATAACCGTTGAGTAATAGGGGTTCGTCACGTTGGGAACCACCACAAGCACCAAGGGGCCCCCCACGCCAGGCACGGCCCTGCGCGAGCTGCGGTAGCCCATGCTTTCTGCGGCGGCAAAAACGGCGGCGATGGTTTCATCGGCAAACGAAACGCCTTCGCGACCGTTAAGCACCATGGAGGCCGTGGCCTGCGAAACACCGGCAGCCTGCGCCACATGGGCCAGGGTGACTTTTTTTGCGGCGGTGTGTTTGACCCGTTGGTTGCCGCCCGTTTCTTCTGTCATAACGCCCCCTTTTGGCCATGCCGGCATCCCTGCCCCGAGCCGCTGAGGCGCAGGGCAAGAATTTTTAAATGCCAAAATTGAAAAGATTTTTTTTATTTAATAAATATTCAATTGACATAAAATTTTTCTACGTGGTATCAAACCCTAAATTTAGCCATATTTGACACTATTTTCACACTGGAGGCAATTAAAATTTTTAATATTTTTGTTTTGTTGCGGCAAGCAAAGTATATTCAATTAAAATTTTAATTATCATCGCACATATTGTTGCGGTGCCCAGCCCACGCGGAGGGTTGTATGGACGAGAGCCAACAGCAAAAATACGTTCCATCAAAAAGTGAAATGCGCAAGGTTGTTATTGCCAGCCTTTTGGGCGCAACCATCGAATGGTATGACTTTTTCCTCTATGGCGTTGTGGCGGGCATCGTTTTCAACAAGCTTTTCTTCCCCACCGCCGATCCCTTCATCGGCACCATTCTGGCCTACAGCACCTTTGCCATCGGCTATCTGGCACGGCCCTTCGGCGGCTTTATTTTCGGCCATTACGGCGACAAGCTGGGCCGCAAGCGCATGCTCATTCTCACCATGCTCATCATGGGCATAGCAACCATGGGCATTGGCCTTGTGCCCACCTATGCCGCCATCGGCATTGCCGCGCCCATACTGCTGCAAACGCTGCGCCTCTGTCAGGGGCTTGGTCTTGGCGGTGAATGGGGCGGCGCGGTGCTGATGACCTATGAATATGCCAACGAGCGCCAAAAAGCCTTTTATGCCAGCATTCCCCAAATGGGCCTCGCCACCGGCCTGTGCCTTTCGGCGGGCATGGTGGCCCTGCTCTCGTGGTTGCTGGACAACGAGCAGTTTCTGGCCTGGGGCTGGCGGCTGGCCTTTCTTGTCAGCGTAGTGCTTATTGGCATTGCCCTCTATGTGCGCATGCATATTCTGGAAACCCCCGAGTTCCGCACTGCGCAGGCCAAGGGCGACACCAGCAAAAAAACGCTGCCCATCGTGACCGTGTGCAAAGACCACCCCGGCAACATTGCCCTGGGCGTGGGCGCGCGCTGGATAGACGGCGTGTTCTTCAACGTGTTGGCCGTGTTTTCCATCAGCTATCTTGTGCAGCAAATCCACACCTCGCGCACCGAGGCCCTCACGGCCGTGATGTTTGCCGCGCTGCTCATGTGCCCCTTCATCCTGATCGCGGGCCGTCTGGCCGACCGCTTTGGCCGTGGCCGCATTTACGGCATTGCCAGCATCGCCTGCGGCATTTCCATTTTCCCCTCGTTCTGGCTCATGCAGAACAGCGGCGGCAACATGTTCTTGATCGGCCTTGCCATCGCCATTCCGCTGAGCATCTTTTATGCGGGCGTTTTTGGGCCGGAGGCGGCGCTGTTCTCTGACCTATTCCCCGCCGAGGTGCGCTACACGGGCATTTCCATCGTTTATCAGTTCCCCGGCTTTCTGGTTGCGGGCATCGTGCCCGGCGTCTGCACGGCGCTGATCCGCTGGAACGACGGCAACCCCATGTATATCTGCCTGTTCGTGCTGGTGGCGGCCGCCACAAGCGGCTTCTCGGCTTTTGCCATTCAGGCTCGGCACAACAGGCTGGCGGCGCGCAACGCGGGAACGGCGCAAGGCTAGCATCATGCGCATATTGCAACTTTCAGACACGCATTTGCGGGGCGATCACAGCCTGTCTTTCAAGGTGGTGGATACTCGCCGCTGCCTGGACGAAGCCGTCGCCCACCTGAAAAGCCTTGCGCCGCAGCCGGACGCCATCGTCATCACCGGCGACCTGGCCGACAGCGGAGACATGCGGGCATATCACATTCTGCACGACGAGCTCTCGCAGCTGGGCGTGCCGGTTTATGCCGTGCCCGGCAACCATGACAGGCGCGACCGCCTGCGCGAGGTTATGCCCGGCTGGTGCCCTGCGGGGCAGGATATTGCGCCCTATCTCTGCTATACGGTGGAGGAAAAGGACGTTCGGCTGGTGATGATGGACAGCATGAGCCCCGGCTCCCATTCCGGGCACTGCCACGCCCCGACAGCGGACTGGCTGGAACGCGAGCTGGCGAAGCGCCCGGAAACGCCCACGCTGTTTTTCATGCACCACCCCCCGTTCATCACCGGCATGGGCGCCATGGACGAACCGTTTGAACATGCGGAACGCCTTGCGGACATTGTGGCGCGCAATCCGCAGCTGCGGCTGTGTTTTGGGCATATGCACCGCCCCATCGTCACCCAGTGGCAGGGGCGCGTGGCCATGACGGCTCCGGCTGTTTCTATGCAGATTGATCTGGATCTTTCGCCCGCTGGCGGCGACACCTTTCGCATGGAAACACCCGGCTATCTGCTGCACCATTTTGCCGACGGCGTGTGGAATTCGCACATTTGCCAAATTCCCACGCAGGCCACGTTTGCCGGGCCATACCCCTTTGCCGGTTCGGTTAATCCAACCTAGCACCCCTTTTCCACATGACCCCCCTCACCACGCCGGGGCTGTTCGCTTGATAGCGGCAGCCCCGGCGACTTTTCACAGCGGCGCGCCGCATGCTCCACAACGCGAATCAATCGGCAACGTTGGGCGCCCTCCGTATGCGTCCCCAGCAACAGACACAGCCGCATCTCGCCCCATTGGTGATTTTTTCGCCCCTGTGGCGTGCGCCGCGCGCTCTTTTGTTTTTCGTCTTCCGGGCATATGCTGCGCCATCACCGACAGGAGGGCATGATGGCGGCTTCCGTTGAAATATACACGCAGCAGATCACGGTTGGGCAACAGGACATAGACATGCAGCAGCGCGTCAGCAACGTGCGCTATGTGGCCTGGATGCAGGATGTGGCCGTGGCCCATTCCGCCGCCTGCGGCTGGAGCATGGAGCGCTATGACGCCTTGCGCCAGGGCTGGGTGGTGCGGCAGCACACCATAACCTACAAGCGCCCGGCGGTTCTGGGCGACGTGATAATCGCCGCAACATGGATAGCCGCCAGCGCGCCACGGCGCAGCCTGCGCCGCTATGCCTTCTGGAACGCGGCGGGCAAAGGCCTGCTTGCCGAGGCGGAAACACAGTGGGTTTTCATTGATATGGAAAGCGGCAAACCCGTGGCCGTGCCGCAGAGCCTCACGGAATCCTTCCCCATTGTCGCGGAAGAGGCCATGGCCGTTTTTCGGCGGTTGACGGCCTGAAAAGACCTGCCGAAAAGCCTGCGCCGCGCGGAAAAAACACCCGCAACCCAACGCAGACCCGCCAGCGGCAGCCGGGAACGCACGGTCACACAACGACGATCAATGCGATGCCCCAGTGCGGCAATCAGCCCAGCAAAAGCAAAGATGCTCCGCGTTACGGGTGGCCCGGTTGCAAGGGGCATATGCAGCGCAGGCGCGTTACGAAGGATTTTTCAGAAATATTTTTTTCAAGTAAAAAGAAGTTGTTACGCATAAAAAACGGCCGTGGCTTCCTGAGGATGCCACGGCCGTGAGCTTTTTGCTGGGCTGCGTTACTTGAACAGTTCGCGTTCCTGCACCTTGCGGTCGATACGGTCTTCAACCTCCACGCCCTTGGGGGCCGTAAAGGCGAAATCCGAACTTTTCAGTGAAACGTCGGGCTTGAACTGTGTAAAGCGCAGGTCATTGGAATTACCGTAAAAATCAATAATCGTCGTGCGGTGAATATAGCCGGTGCCCGGCTCCACCCACAACAGGGCCTCGACCATCTGGGGCGCGGGTTCCTTGGGGTAGAGGTGCAACTTCACCAGGCCGTCTTCCTGCCCTTCTTCCTTGACGTCAAAATCCTTGGTCAGCAGGGCCTGCCCTGTAACAACCTGAATAATGCTGCGCGAATCACGCACAAGATCGAGGGGGTAGCGATAGGCCACCTCTTCGTCCGCCAGGTAGTCCCATATTTCCTTGCTCGTCACCACCAGAGTTTCCTCATGGGGCTTGGCCGTCTGCCAGCGGATAAGCAGCGGCTTCTGAAACAGCAGGGTTCCCTGGCGCTTTTCCACAGAGCCGCTTTCCTTGTGGGTCAGCGTTTGCTCAAAGGTTGCGGAAAACGAGCGCAGCTTTTCGTACCGCGCCTGAATTGTGGACGCCATGTCTGCGGCCTGCGCAAGGGAAGCCGCCGCCAGAAAAAGCCCGGCGGCCAGGGCAAGCATGCCTGTTACGCGCATAACACCTCCACGGCCTAAGCCGTCAGTTGCGCTGTTGAATTTTATTTAACCACCGCGCGGGGCTTGCTGCCGTCCGCCGGGCCGATGATGCCGTCGTGTTCAAGCTGTTCAACCAGACGCGCCGCCCGGTTGAAGCCAATTTTGAACCGCCGCTGCACCAGGGAAATGGAAGCGCGCCCCTGCTCGCTCACAAAGGCCTGCACTTCGCCATACAGCGGATCCTGCGCGGCGTCGCCGCCGCTGCCTCCGCTGCCGCCGCTCACGGAATCCAGCCCCCACTGCGCAAAATCCACTTTGTATGAGGGGCTGAGCTGGCGCTTCCAGTACGCAACCACGGACTGCACATCCTCATCGCTGAGGAAGGGGCCGTGCAGGCGCTGCAAGCGACCACCGCTGGGCTTGTAGAGCATGTCGCCCCGGCCCAGCAGATGTTCCGCGCCCACCTGATCCAGAATGGTGCGCGAATCGTGCTTTGACGTAACCTGAAACGAGATGCGGCAAGGAAAGTTGGCCTTGATCAGGCCGGTGACCACATCCACACTGGGCCGCTGCGTGGCCAGAATCATATGAATGCCCGCCGCGCGGGCCAGCTGCGCCAAACGCACGATGCTGGTTTCCACCTCGCGGGCGGCCGTCATCATCAGGTCGGCCAGTTCGTCGATAACAATGACAAGGTAGGGCAAAGGCTCAAGGTCGGAAAAATCCGGCGGCAGATCGTTTTTATAGACCTCAAGCTTCTGGTTGAAACCCGCCACGTTGCGCACGCCCAGGCGGGCCATGGCCTCATACCTGCGGTCCATCTCATGCACGGCCCAATCAAGGGCGTTTTTGGCCTCGTTCATCTCCGTGACCACAGGATGCACCAAGTGCGGCTCGTCGGCATACACCGCCATTTCAATGCGCTTGGGGTCCACCAGCAGCAGCTGCATGTCCTTGGGCTGCGTGCGATACAACAGGCTGATGAGAATGCCGTTGAGGCACACGCTTTTGCCCGCGCCCGTCGCGCCCGCCACCAAAAGGTGCGGCATGCGGGTGAGATCGGCCATAAAAGGCTTGCCCGCTATGTCCTTGCCCAAAATCATGGTCAGCGGGCCGCAGCCTTTGCGAAAGGCTTCGGAGGCCGCCAGCTCGCGAAAGTTCACCGTTTCGCGGTTTTCATTGGGTATTTCAATGCCCACCGTGTCCGTGCCGGGAATTGGGGCCTGAATGCGCACAGCCACGGCCTTGAGCGCCAGGGCGAGATCGTCGCTGAGGTTTGCGATGCGGCTCACGCGAATGCCCGGTGCGGGCCGCACCTCAAACATGGTGACCACCGGCCCGGGCGTAACGTGCACAAGCTCGCCCTGAATGTCGAAATCCTTCAGGCAGGCGATCAGGGCTTTGCCGCGCGCTTCCCTGTCTTCACGGCTGGAGTTGGCCACCGGTTTTTCCGGCGGCGAAAGCAGATCCAGACCCGGCAGCGGAATGCCCGCCTTGCGGCCCGTAACACTGGCCAACAGGCCGCTGAGAGCGCCCGCCTTTTTGGCGGGTTCGGCGTGTTGCGGCTGCGGGGCGGCGGGTTGCGCCTCTTTGGCGGCAGGCGCGGCATGCGGCGCGGCGGATGCGGTGGGGCTTGCCGACGCAGCCGGAGCTACCGTTGCGGCGGCGTTGGCCTCCGCTTCAGCTTCGCCCGCAAGGGGCACATCGGGCGAAATGGGCACGCCGTTGCAGTCTTTGGCTATGGCAAAAGGATCATCAGCGTCCTCTGCCGGCCAAGGCGAAGACACGGCAGCCTCTCCCGGTCCGGCATGCGCCACTCCCGAGGCTTTTTCCTCATAGACTTCCGGAAGGTCTTCAGCCGTGGGCCGAATGTTCCCCAGGCGATCACGCCACCGGGTCCAAAAATCCATGGAAGGCAGGTGCAGGCGCGAAAGCAAACCAGCCCCTTCCTTTTTTTCTTCGGCGGGCCGTTCGGCGGCGGGTGATGCGCCGGAAGATGCCCGCTCGGCAGCCCGAGCGACGAGTTTTTCCTGCGCCCACTGCAGCAGACGAGCCCCAAGATTGAACCACGAGATGTTCCAGGCCAGCTGCATGCCCACCAAAGCCACAAAAACCCACACCAGGGCGGAACCACCCGGGCTGAGATAATGGCTGGCATTGGTTTGCAGCGCATTGCCCACCATGCCTCCTCCCCACAGGTCGCCCAGCGTGATGTCTGTGGCGGAACCTATGACGAGAAGGCAAAGGGTGAGCAAAAAAAGGCCCAGCCAGCGCGCCCAGTGCAGGCTATACGATGGGGAAACATAGGCCGCCCCAAGCGCGCCGAACACAAGCGGGCACAGAAAGGCGGCCACGCCGAAAACATCGTTAAGAAAACCGGCAGTGTACGCACCGAAAAGCCCGGCCTTGTTTCTTACCTGCGCCGCACCGCTGACCACATGATTGAGGCTGGGGTCGTTGGCATCGAAGCTGAGCAGGCTGAGCATAAGCAACAGCGCCCAGAAAATAAGAAAAAGGCCAAGAAGCTCGCGGCTGAATTTATGGGCGTCCGTAGGGCTACCCTCCAGAACCGGTCATCATTCGCGACCCAGGTATTCCTTGGTGCGCGTGTCAACCTTGATGCGGTCGCCCTCGTTGACAAAAATAGGCACCTGAACCGTAATGCCGGTTTCAAGCTTGGCTGCCTTGGTAACGTTGCTGACAGTGTCGCCCTTGGCGCCGGGTTCGGTTTCAACAACGGCAAGAACCAGGCTCAGCGGGATGTCGATATCAAGGGGGCTGCCCTTATAGAGCAGCACGCGGCATTCCTGGCCGTCTTTCAAAAAGCCTTCCTTGCCGTCGGTGGTGGTGACGTGCATCTCCATCTGTTCATAGGTGGTCATATCCATGAAGATGAGGTCGTCTTCCTGGCGATAAAGAAACTGCATGTCGCGCGTTTCAAGATCGGGCTTGCCCACTTTTTCACCGGAACGGAAGGTTATATCCTGCATGCGGCCGGTGAGGATGTTGCGCAGCTTGGTGCGCACCATGGCGCCACCCTTGCCGGGCTTGAAGTGCTGAAAGTCAACTATTTCGAAAGGGGTTCCTTCAACTTCGATTTTCAGGCCCTTACGAAAATCCGTGGTAGAATACATGTCTCCTCCTACATATCGCCGCAAAACCGGCACAGGCTGGTAATAAGGCCGGTCATTTGCCAACAGGGGCAAGAGCGGCTACCTTGTACGGATGAATGGCTGAAAATATCAGCCCCGAATTGAAAATATTTGCTGAAAGATGCGCGCTTGTCAAGATAAAAAGTTAAAGCATTACATGAGGTTTATCATGAATCCCAGCCTGACCCTTGAAACCACAGCCTACACGCTTGAGCAGCTCATTACGTTGCCGGAAGCGCAGATCGCCCTTGCGGGGCGCTCAAATGTGGGAAAATCGTCGCTTATCAACGCGCTGGCCGGGCGAAAAAAGCTGGCCAAGGTCAGCTCAACGCCGGGAAAAACGCGCTCCGTCAATTTTTACAGGGTTACGCCGCAAAATTTTTACCTTGTGGATCTGCCGGGCTATGGCTATGCCCGCGCCAGCCATACCGAACGGGAAAAATGGGCCAAGCTTCTGGAACGGTATCTGGTGGAATGTAAAAATTTGAAGGCGCTGGCGTTGCTTTTGGATAGCCGCCTTGAACCGCAAAAGCTCGACAAGGATTTGGCCGCGTTTGCGCGCACCCACGGCCTGAACATTGTGCCGGTGCTGACCAAGGCGGACAAATGCAACCAGCGGGAACGCGCCGCCAGGCAACGGGAATGGCAGGATTTGCTGGGCCGCAAACCCGTGATCACGTCTTCCAGCGACCGCCTGGGCATTGATGACCTGTGGCGCGCGTTCATTGAGATTGGCTCGCCGGAAACAACCGCCACAGACGAAATCTAAACTTTGCCGCAAGCCCGCATAGGCAACGGCTCTCGCCAGTGCCGAAGGGCGCGCTTTCGGCACGCCCCAAGCAGCCCCGTTTTCGCCGCAGCCCGCTGGCAAACACGGCGGCGTGATTGCCCGTGTTGTAAAATTGCCTTGTGAAAGCAGCACAAACCTGGGCTTACGGCTGCGCAGCCACAGGCCGGTTCTTGCCCTGGCCTGTGCCCATGCCCTGCTCTGCGTGACAAGTATTACGCGTAACCTTGCTACGCAGATGACATAGCGTGTGCTCCAGGTCGCGGGTTCTGCCCCATGCTGCGGCGCGCTATGCCATGGATTCCCCAATGCCCTCAGTCGCGGGTTCCATATGAATGCTGATGCGCCCCAGTTGCGGAATCGCCGCGCGCAGGCGCGCCTCTAGCCGCATGCAGACGTTGTGCGCCTCTTCCACGCTCAGCCCCGCGCTGACGTTGCAGTGGAAGGAAATGCACACGCCTTGCTCCGGCAGAACATACGTGGAAAATTTGTGCGGTTGCCCGGACAAAGGCTCCTTGGCCACGGCAGCCTTGATTTCACGCCAGGCCATCTCAGAATAGGGCACAGAAACCGAGGCCCCGGCCTCCAGAGGCGTGCCTGGATCTTTGGGCTCGAGGTGACTAACGATCTCAACGCCAGGCAAAAGGCGGCGCAGCGTTTCCTCAAAAGCGCTCACCCTTTCATAGGCCCGCGCAAACGGCATGTGGCCGGGAAGTTCCACATGCAGCTCAATGTGGCACACGGTGGCGGCGCTCAGAATATGCACGTCGTGTATGGCCAGGCCATGTTCCGATGCGGTTGTCTGCACCAGCGCAAAGGGATTTTTTTCGTCAATGCGGCACGACTTGCGGGGTTCAACATGCACGGTCACGTCCGCGCCGTGCAAAATGGCCGCCACGGCCTGCTCCGCTTCATGGGCCAACCGGTGCCCATCGCTCACCTTCAGCCCTGGCGCAACGCCCACGCTGAGATCCACAAAACTTTGCGAACCGCTGGTGCGCACGCGCACGCGCCGCACCTCGGAAATACCTTCCACATTTTTGACGGCGGCAACAATGGCCTCGCTGGAATGAGAGGGCCCCGAATCCATCAGCATATCCACGGCTTCGGCAGCCATATGCATGCTTGCCTTGAAAATAAGCGCAGCCACCAGCAGCGCCGCCACGGTATCTGCCTGCGAAAGCACACGGCTCAGAGGTTCGGGCAGGCGCAGGGCCTCTGCCGCCCACACGGCCAGCACGCCAACCAGCACCACGGCGGAGGAAAGAATATCCGTGGAAAAATGCAGGGCATCGGCCTCGAGCGCCTGGCTTTTGCACTCCCTGGCCACGCGCCGCAGCACACGCACCCTGTTGATATCCACCGCCATGGAAATTCCCATAACCCCTACCCCCCACAGGGAAGGCAGCACAGGATTCGCGCCGAACATAAGGCGGTTCACCCCTTCATACACAACCCAAACGCAGGTGCCGAACAGCAGCAGCGTTTGCGCCAGGGCGGAGAGGTTTTCCGCTTTGCCGTGCCCATAGGGGTGGCGGGAATCCGCAGGTTTGGCCGAAATTTTCACGGCAGCCAGCGTGAGCGCCGCAGCAAGCAGATCAAGGCCGCTGTGCAGCGCCTCGGACAAAATGCCCAGGCTGTTGGTGTAAAGCCCAACGGCAAGCTTGAGGGCGGTAAGCACAAAAGCGGCCATGAGGGATAACACGGCGGCGCGGCTCTTTTCTCTGGCGCTGCTGTCATTCATACTGTGTCACCCGTGTGAAATGCGGCTAAAGTTTCAGTCGCCAGGGGCAAGATTGCGGGGAAAGCCCCCGCTCTCGCGCAGTGGCCGCCTCCTGCTGGCATCGTATGCCCCAAGTGACGCAAACCGGCTGTTTTTTGCAAAACAGCCGGTTTGTATTCAGTGAATCCTAAAGGCTTACGCCAATAAACTTATGAGCTTACAACCACGTGAACCAACGTTTCCAGGTACCCTCACGTTTTTCGTGAACTTCCTGCGACTGCGCCTCACGATAATTGTGGTATGCGGCCAGGCCTTTTTCCTTGGCGTGCTCGGCAACGTCGGGCACGTCCTTATAGGTGTCGGCAATATACTCGTAACGGTGCCAAGCCGGACCATACTTTTTCATGTGCCAGAACACGTCAGCGATATACAGCTCATGCTCGGCCATAAGTTTGCGGCATTCCGCCATGTGTTCCTTTGCGCTCTTGACATAGGGCGAATCGGGGAAGGTCTGGCACAAGCGGTTGAAATAATCATAGGCCGACTGCAGTTCTGTTGTGGCCCTGTCGATGGAGCGGAACTGCTTCATCAGCGACATGCCAGTTTGATACAGAACATACTGTATGGCTTCATGACGAGGATGCAGCGATTCGAAATCCTTGTAGGTTTCGGCCGCCAGCCCGTAGTCTTCGTCAAGATAATAGGCATCGGCAAGCGACAGTTCCGCATCAACCGTATAGGGGCTGAACGGATAGGTATCGCGAAGTTTGTTGTACAGCTCCACGGCGCGCACATAGTTCTTTTCACTCATAGCGTCGTTGGCGGCTTCAAAAACCTCCTGCGCGGTATCTTCCGCCGGCGGCAGATAGATCATATCAATGATGCCGCAGCCAGATACCGCAAACATGCTTATGACAAGCAAAAGGGAGCGAAGCAGTTTTTTATGCATGGAGCTGTTCCAAAAATACAAATGCCGCCTGCGCGGCAGTAGCGCCGTCACCGGCGGCAGTGATGACCTGACGGCAAAGCTTGGAACGGATATCACCTGCGGCGAAAATGCCTGGAATATTCGTGCGCATTTCCGTGTCGGTGATGATGAAGCCTTGTCCGTCACGTTCGACCTCGGCAGGCAGGAACTCGGTTGAGGGTTCGTAGCCCACATAGACAAAAAGTCCGTCAACGGACAGCTTGCGTTCTTCGCCTGTTTTCAGTTCCTTAACAGTAAGGCCGGTCAGCTCCTTGTCGCCATGCAACATGGTAACAACGCTGCTACGCAGGATTTCGATCTTATCGCCAAGGGCGGCAAGCTTATCCTGATATATTCTGTTGCCGCGGAATTCGTCCCGGCGGTGGATAAGATAAAGCTTTCCCACAATCTTTGCAAGATAAAGCGATTCTTCCAGCGCCGAATTTCCACCGCCCACAACCGCTACCGTCTGGTTGCGAAAAAAATTGCCATCGCAGATGGCGCAATAAGAAACGCCATGACCGCGAAGCCGACCTTCACCCTCAAGCCCAAGGGGCTTGTGGTGCGCGCCGGTGCAAACAACAACGGTTTTGCCCACATATTCCTGACCCGATGCACGAACCACAAAATGCCCCGCCGCGCCATTGATGGATTCCACCACAGCGGCGGGTCGGTCAACGGCAAGGCCGGTCAAATGCGCCTCAAACAGGTCGGCAAGCTCATAGCCCTTGATGCCTTTTGGAAAACCGGGATAGTTTTCCATGGCCTCGGTCTGCAGAATCTGCCCGCCGGCCGCCAGTTGCTCGGGCATAAGCACCGAGCAACCGGAACGGGCCAGGTACATGGCAGCCGTTATACCGGCGGGGCCGCTGCCTATGACAACGGCATCATATTCCTTCATGCCAGAGCCTTTGTATCAAGAAGGTCTTTCAGAGCGTCCTTGGTGACGGCTCCTGTGATCTGCTCTACCGTTTCGCCCTTTTTGAAAAGCACAAGGGTCGGGATAGCGCGGATGCCAAACTTGGTGGGCGTGGCCGGATTTTCGTCCACGTTCATTTTTACTACACGCACCTTGCCGTCATACTCATGGGCCAGTTCGTCAATGATAGGGCCAACCGCGCGGCAAGGACCGCACCAAGGAGCCCAAAAATCAAGCAGAACGGGAGTTTCGGACTTGAGCACAACGCTTTCAAAGGTGGCGTCAGTGACCTGTTCAGCCATAACTATCTCCTTACGTTGCTTTGTACGCGCCCGAAGTCACTATGACCCGCGGCGCGAACAGAAGCGCTATTAAAAAATGCAGGCTTCTGTATTGCTAAGAGTAGATACCAAAATGCCGACTGTCAAGACAATCTCATGTTTTACAAGGTTTCCTGCGGGCTGCGGCGCATGTCTTCGGGGATGGCCCGCCCACGGGGAATCGTCTCCATGCGCAGGCTGTGGCAAAAGCCCGCCTGGCCGATCAGCCACCCGGCATGGGCCACCATGGCCGCGTTGTCGGTGCACAGATCTGGGCCGGGAATCAGCGCTTCCCCCCCCCTGCCGCGCATGAGGTCTTCAATGCTCGCGCGCAGCAGGCTGTTGCAGGCCACGCCCCCCGCAAGAATAAGGGTCTTGATGTCCGGGTTGCGTTGCAGCGCCCTTTCCGTTTTGATGCGCAACGTATCGGCCACGGCCACGTTGAAAGAAGCGCAATAATCCCTGAGCGCCTGCGGCGCGTCGCCAACGCTGGTGAGGGGCCTCGGCCATTCCAGCCCTGCAAGCCGATGTGCCGCAAGGCTGGTTGCGGCGGTTTTAAGGCCGCTGAAGCTGAAATCAAGGTTGTCGTTGTCCAGATAGGGCCGGGGAAACAGCGAGGGCTGCGGCCTGCCCGCACGGGCAAGGGCATCCATCAACTTGCCGCCGGGATAGGCCAGGCCAAGAAATTTGCCCACCTTGTCAAAGGCCTCGCCCGCCGCGTCATCCAGGGTGCGCCCCAGCAGGCGACAATCCCACGGTGATTCAATCCGGTAAAGGTGCGTATGCCCGCCCGACACCAAAAGCCCCATGGCAGGAAAACGCAACGGCCTTTCAAGACCAACGGCAAAAAGGTGCGCATGCAGATGGTTGACGCCCAAAAGGGGCTTGCCCAACCCAAGGGCCAAACCCTTGGCAAAGGCCACACCCACCAGCAGGCTGCCCAGCAGACCAGGGCCCCGCGACACGGCAACCATATCTATTTGCGATGCCGGTTTGCCGCAACGCTTCATAAGCTCGTCGAACAACGGGCCGATAAAGCGATAGTGCTCACGCGAGGCAAGTTCCGGCACCACGCCGCCGAACAGGGCGTGCAAATTTGCCTGGCTGGCAAGCACGGCCTCCACAAGGCGGCCATCCTCAACCAGCGCCAGCGCGGTTTCATCACAAGAACTTTCAATACCGAGACACAACATGCTGTTTCGCCATTTGCGGCGCGCGCGCAAAGCTGGCAGCCGCCTGCGGCTGCCGCGCCCTCTCTGCCCCCGGGGCCGCGCAACATTTTTTTCACCGCGTCCACCACGTTGCTGGGTCCGG